>Ga0272442_10004830_pt1 | contig 18249 bp, 20 predicted proteins | sample SSMForm2O_FD_200262 | JGI IMG/M metagenome (GOLD analysis project Ga0272442, IMG submission 200262) | Marine sediment archaeal communities from Little Sippewissett salt marsh, Falmouth, MA, United States - SSM-Form-2O | ecosystem: Environmental > Aquatic > Marine > Wetlands > Sediment ... | reverse complement strand
ATGCGGTCTGCTCCGCCGGCTGCGGCGCCGGCGGCGTCCCCTGCACTCAGGGCAACCACCTGCAGGAGCGGACGAGTCACGTCCTCAGCCTAGAAGCCCGGGAGTGCACAAGCGCCAAACGCCCCCGCCCGCCGGCTCGGCGGGTCGGGGTCGTCGCAGGACGGATGCTCAGGCGGCGAGAGTCACTGCTTCCTCGCTGGCCCTGGTGGACGTGTCGGCAACCCAGCGCATCTCCGGGCGCGTGCGGCCGTTCGCGTCGGTCACCACCTCCCAGCGCACGACCAGCGGTTGCCGAGCGTTCGCGATCATCTGCGCGAGCGTTGTCATGACTACCTCCTTCGGTCGCGGGCCGTTCATCCGCGGACAACTCGAGTATCCCAAAAGTGAACAGGAGATGAACGGGACTTGTTCCCTAGGTTACGCATGACATACGTCCGCGCACGCGAAACGGGGCGGTCCCAGAGGGCCGCCCCGTTCGCTGTCGTGCTGGAGAAGGACTCCCTTAGAAGTCCATCCCGCCCATGTCGGGAGCACCGGCGCCGGCGCCGGCGGTCTCCTTCTCGGGCTTGTCGGCGATGACCGCCTCGGTGGTGAGGAACAGCCCCGCGATCGACGCGGCGTTCTGCAGCGCCGAGCGCGTCACCTTGGCCGGGTCGATGATGCCGGCCTTGACGAGGTCCTTGTACTCGCCGGTCGCCGCGTCCAGACCCTCACCGAGGGCCAGGTGGCGCACCTTCTCGGCCACCACACCGCCCTCGAGGCCCGCGTTGATGGCGATCTGCTTGAGCGGAGCCTCGAGCGCCACCTTGACGATGTTGGCACCGGTGGCCTCGTCGCCCTCCAGCTCCAGCTTGTCGAAGACCGACGTGCCGGCCTGGATCAGCGCGACGCCACCACCGGGAACGATGCCCTCCTCGACAGCCGCCTTGGCGTTGCGGACGGCGTCCTCGATGCGGTGCTTGCGCTCCTTGAGCTCGACCTCGGTCGCTGCGCCGGCCTTGATGACGGCCACGCCGCCGGCCAGCTTGGCCAGGCGCTCCTGCAACTTCTCGCGGTCGTAGTCCGAGTCGCTCTTGTCGATCTCGGCGCGGATCTGGTTGACCCGACCCTGGATCTGCTCGGCGTCACCGGAGCCCTCGACGATCGTCGTCTCGTCCTTGGTCACGACCACCTTGCGGGCGCGGCCCAGGAGCTCCAGCCCGGTGTTCTCGAGCTTGAGGCCGACCTCCTCGCTGATGACCTGGCCACCGGTGAGGATCGCCATGTCCTGCAGCATCGCCTTGCGGCGGTCACCGAAGCCGGGCGCCTTCACCGCGACCGACTTGAAGGTGCCGCGGATCTTGTTCACGACCAGGGTCGCCAGGGCCTCGCCCTCGACGTCCTCGGCGATGATCGCCAGCGACTTGCCCGACTGCATGACCTTCTCGAGCAGCGGCAGCATGTCCTTGACGTTGGAGATCTTGGAGTTCACCAGGAGGATGTACGGGTCCTCCAGCTCGGCCTCCATGCGCTCCGGGTCGGTGACGAAGTAGGGCGAGATGTAGCCCTTGTCGAAGCGCATGCCCTCGGTGAGCTCGAGCTCGAGGCCGAAGGTGTTGCTCTCCTCGACGGTGATGACGCCTTCTTTGCCGACCTTGTCCATCGCCTCGGCGATCATCTCGCCGATCTGGGTGTCGGCCGCCGAGATGGACGCGGTGGCAGCGATCTGCTCCTTGGTCTCGACCTCCTGGGCGACCTCGAGCAGCTGAGCGGCAACCGCCTCGGTGGCGGCCTCGATGCCCTTCTTCAGCGACATCGGGTTCGCGCCGGCGGCCACGTTGCGCAGGCCCTCGCGGACCAGCGCCTGAGCCAGCACGGTGGCGGTGGTGGTGCCGTCACCGGCGACGTCGTCGGTCTTCTTCGCGACCTCCTTGACGAGCTCGGCCCCGATCTTCTCCCACGGGTCTTCGAGCTCGATCTCCTTGGCGATGGAGACACCGTCATTGGTGATCGTGGGGGCGCCCCACTTCTTCTCCAGCACCACGTTGCGGCCCTTGGGGCCGAGGGTCACCTTGACGGCGTCAGCGAGGGTGTTCATGCCCCGCTCGAGGCCGCGCCGGGCTTCCTCGTCGAACGCAATGATCTTGGCCATCTTCTGGCAGGTTCCTTCCGGTTCGCCGGACTGGGTGGGTCGGGACCGATGCCCGCGACGGACGGCGTCCCGCCCCCGGCTCCTGTCGCCGGGGCCGGTCGGCCTCATCGCCCGACCCGTTGTCACTCTCAGGTCAAGAGTGCTAACCCAATGATTAGCACTCACACCTACCGAGTGCAAGCCGCGAACCAGCGGATGTGTTCCCGTCCCGGCGGACGTGATCCTGCGGAGCGTTGGCCCGAGACGGACGTGATCCTGCGGAGCGTTGGCCCGACTTTCCGACCCTTCCGTGGAGCGTTTGCCCGAGCGGGGTCGGGCTAACTCTCCGCGGAGCTGTTCTGAGAATCGGGTCAACGCTCCACACAACGCGCTGCCATCGGGCGAACGGTCCGCACGATCATCCGCAGGCAGGCGCGCGCTCCATCCGCTGGACGTCACAGCCGACGCCAGACTTCCGACGCCAGACCGGCGACGCCAGACCTCCGACGTCAGGCAGCCCGGTCAGCCACGTAGCCGAGCAGCCCGTCCAGCGTCTCGATCTTCTCGTAGTCGCCTTCCGGGACGTCGACGCCCGTCGCCTCCTTCAGCCCCTCGACGAGGCTGAGAAAGTCCATCGAGTCGAGGTCGAGCTCGTCGCGCAGGTCGACGTCGCCCGGCACCTCCTCGAGGTCGGCCTCCGGCGCGATGCGCCCCAGGATCGCCGCGACGTGCGCGCGGGCTTGGTCGGTGTTCACAGCTCCTCCGGTCGTTGCAGCAAAGTGGCGATGGTGGACAGGTAGATGCCGCCGCGATGGCCGTCGCTGACGCGGTGGTCGGCGGCGAGCGTGGCAGTCAGCACGGGGCGCACCGTGAGCATCCCGTTGACGGCCCACGGTCGTTGCACGACGGTTCCGAACCCGACGAGGGCGACCTGCGGCGGGTAGATGACGCCGTGCACCACCTCGACGCCTTGGTCACCGAGGTTGGTCACCGTCAGCGTGGGGTCGGACATCTCCGACCCGCGCAGCCGCCCTGCCCGCGTCCGCGCCACGAGGTCTTTCAGCGCGGCCATGAGCTCGGGCAGCTGCATGGTGTCGGTGTCGTGGATCGCCGGGGCGACCAGGCCCCCACCCCGCAACGAGACGGCCACCCCGAGGTGGATGCCGTCGCGGCGGTCGAACGCCCCGTCGGTGAAGAACCCGTTCATCTCGGGCACCTTGCGGACGGCCAGCGCGGCCGCCTTCAGCAGCAGCGCGGCGGGCAGGAGCCGGTCGCTGACCGGACGGCCCTCGTTGTACCGGCGCACGAAGTCGTCCGCGGCATGGAAGTCGACCGTGGTGCGCAGGTAGTAGTGCGGGATCTCCTTCTTCGACCTCGCCATCAGGTTCGCGATGGTCGTGCGCATCGCGGCGGCCCGCCGCTTGGCGGCCTCCCGGTCGGACTCACCGGCCCGCGCCGTCGTCGGCTCCGCGGTCGGCGTGGCCACCGGAGCCGGTGCCGGTCGCGACTCGGTCTGCTCCTCGGCAGGGCCCGCAGCGGCCGCAGCGCCGCCCGACGCGCCATCCTCGGCGGCCCGGCGGACGTCGGCGACGGTCACCGCGCCGTGGGACCCGGTGCCCCGCACCGCTGCCAGGTCGATCCCCAGCTCCGCGGCGGTACGTCGGGCCAGGGGCGATGCCCGTACCCGTCCACGTTCGGACGGCGTCGCCGGCGCCGTGGCGGGCGGGACCTCCCCCGCCGCCACGTGCGCCGCGGGGGCTTCCACCGGCGCCGGGGCTGCCGCCTCGACGTCCTCCCTGGTGATGGCCCCGTCGGGACCCGTGCCGGCCACGGCGGTCAGGTCCACCCCCTTCTGATGGGCGAGGTGCCGGACGATGGGGCTCGTGACGGCGGGCTGCACAGACCCTTCCTCCCCCTCCGCGAGCGGGGAAGGCTCCGGCGGGGCCGCCGTCACGTCCGGCGTGGCCCGCTTCTCGGTCGGTTCGAGCACCGCCAGCGGCGTGCCCACGGGCACGCTCGTCCCCGGCTGCACCAGCAGGCTGCGCACCACCCCGGGCTCGAACACCTCGACCTCGATGGCCGACTTGGTGGTGTCCACGACGGCGACGATGTCGCCCTTGGCGACCACGTCCCCCTCCTTGACGAGCCACTCGACGAGGGTGCCCTCATCCATGTCCGCGCCCAGGCTGGGCATCACGAACTCGCCCATCAGCGCCTCACGCCCCTTGCTCGCCTCACGTCCCTCACGCCTCCGCCAGGGTCGACCGGACGGCGGCCACGACGCGCTCCACCGACGGGATCGCCGCCAGCTCGAGGTGCCGCGCGTACGGGATGGGAACCTCCACCGACCCGACCCGCTCCACCGGCGCATCGAGGTCGTAGAACGCTTCCTCGGCGATCCGGGCGCTGACCTCTGCCGCGATCGACAACGTGCGCCAGTTCTCGTCCACCACGACCGCGCGGTGGGTCCGACGCACCGAGGCGAGCACTGCCTCCACGTCCAGGGGACGCAGCACGCGCAGGTCGAGCACCTCGGCGTCCACCCCGTCCGAGGCGAGGTCCTCGGCTGCCGTCAGGGTCGTCGGAAGCGAGCCGCCGTAGGTCACCAGCGTGACGTCCGAGCCTTCGCGCCGTACCGCTGCCCGGCTGATGTCGGCTGCCGTCGGCCCGTCGATGGGCACCTCGTCGGTGACGTTGTACAGCGACCCGTGCTCGAAGATGATCACCGGGTCGGGGTCCTCCAGCGCCGGGGCCAGCATGCCGCGAGCGTCCGCGACCGTCGCCGGCGCTAGCACCGTCAGCCCGGGGATGTGGGCGTAGAAGTTCTCCAGCGAGTGCGAGTGCTGGGCCGCCAGCTGACGCCCGGCCCCCGTGGTCATCCTGATCACGATCGGGACGTTGAACTGCCCGCCCGACATGTGCAGCAGAGTGGCGGCGGTGTTGAGAATCTGGTCCAGCGCGAGCAGCGAGAAGTTGACCGTCATGATCTCCACGATCGGACGCATCCCACCGAGCGCGGCGCCGATCCCGGCACCGACGAAGCCTGCCTCCGACAGCGGGGTGTCGCGCACCCGGTCCGGGCCGAACTCCTCGAACAGTCCCAGGCTCACGCCGAAGCAGCCGCCGTAGGCGCCGACGTCCTCACCCATGAGAAAGACCCGCTCGTCGTTGCGCATCGCCTCCCGCATGGCCTCACGCATCGCCTCGCGGTAGGAGAGCGACAGCGTGGTCGGCGCCTCGGCCGCCTTGCGACGACGCCTGCGTCCCGCGTGCTCTGCACGGCCGTCCGTGGTCGTCGTGGCGGTCATGAGGCACCTCCTCTCTCGCTCATCACGAATCGGGTGAGGTCCTCGATCGCCTCGTCCGTCCCCGCCTCGGCGAACGCCACGGCGGCGTCGATCTCCTTGCTGACCGACGTCTCCAGGGCGACGACGGCGTCGTCGTCCAGCAGTCCCGCTTCGCGCAGCCTGGCGGCGAACGTGTCGATCGGGTCCAGCGAGCGCCAGGACGTCACCTCCTCCTTGCTGCGGTACCGCTCGGCGTCGTACATCGAGTGCGCCCGGAACCGGTAGGTGCGCAGCTCGAGGAACACCGGCCCGCCGTCACGCACCGCCGCGACGGCCCGTGCAGCGGCCTCGTCGACGGCGGTGACGTCCATGCCGTCCACGCTCCATGCCGGCATCTCGTAGGACGCGGCCTTGAGGGCGAGGTTGGTCTCGCTCTCCGACCGGCTCAGCGCGGTGCCCATGGCGTAGCGGTTGTTCTCGCAGCAGAACAGCACCGGCAGCGACCACAGCGCCGCCAGGTTCATCGACTCGTGGAACTCGCCCTCCGCCATCGCTCCCTCACCGAAGAAGCAGGCGGTCACCGCCGGCCGCCCCGCCATGGCATCTGCCAGGGCGAGCCCGACGGCCAGCGGCAGCCCTCCCCCGACGATCGCGTTGCCTCCGTAGAAGCGCAGACCCGCGTCGAACAGGTGCATCGAGCCGCCGCGACCCCGGGAGCAGCCTTCGACCTTGCCGTACATCTCGGCCATGATCGGGTCCATGCCCATGCCGCGGGCAAGGGCATGACCGTGCTCCCGGTACGTCGCGACGACAGAGTCCTCGTCGCCGAGATGCCGCATGACGCCGGTCGCCACCGCCTCCTCACCGATGTAGAGGTGCAGGAATCCGCGGATCTTGGTCGCCGAGTAGAGCTCGACGCACCGCTCCTCGAAGCGGCGGATGCGCAGCATCTGCGTGAACATTTCCCGGGCCACCTCTGGCTCGGGCAGCGGGTGCCCCGGTCGCGACGGCGTGGTGGCCGCCATGCCGGGCGCCATCGTGCTGGTGTCGGGGCCGGTCGCTGCTCCACCGCCCGTTGCGCTGGTGGTCTCGGACTTCTCGGTGCGCGCGCTCATCGTCCGGACTCCAATGTCGACAGGTCACCTTCGGGCAGCCCGAGCTCGCGGGCCTTGAGCAGGCGGCGCATGATCTTGCCGCTGCGCGTCTTCGGCAGGTCGGGCTTCACCTCGATCTGACGTGGCGCCACAGCCGCACCCAACCTCTTGCGGGCGAACCCGATGAGCTCGAGGGTCAGGTCGTCGCTGGGCTCGTAGCCGGCCCGTAGGGCGACGAAGGCCTTGACGACCTCGCCGGCGACCGGGTCGGGAACACCGATGACACCGGCCTCGGCCACGGCCGGGTGCTCCATCAGCGCACTCTCGACCTCGAACGGCCCGATCAGGTGACCGGCTGACTTGATGACGTCGTCGCCGCGTCCGACGAACCAGAACCAGCCGTCGGCGTCGCGGCGCCCCAGGTCGCCGGAGCGGTACCAGCCCGCCCCGGGCTCTGCGCCGATGAACGCCTTGGCATACCGCTCGGGCATGCCGAGGTACTCGCGCATCATCGACGGCCACGGGGCACGCAGCACGATCTCGCCTTCGACGTCCGGCTCGGTGACGAGCACCGGCCTGCCGTCGGCGTCGAGCACCGGGTCGCCGTGCTCGTCGCGCGCCAGCAGCGCAGCCTCGATGCCGGGTACGGGCCGACCCATCGACCCGGGTCGGATCGGTGCCGAGGCGTAGTTCGCGATCATGATCGACCCGGTCTCGGTCTGCCACCACGTGTCGTGGATGGGCAGCCCGACGGCCTCCATGCCCCAGACGACCACCTCGGGGTTGAGCGGCTCGCCCACGCTGAGCACGTGCCGCAGCGCGGACAGGTCGTGCTCCTTGGCCTGCTCGGCACCGGCCTTCATCAGCATGCGCAACGCCGTGGGGGCGGTGTACCAGACGGTGACCTGCTGCTCCTCGAGAATCGAGTACCAGCGGCGGGCGTCGAACTCCAGCTCGTCGACGACCACGGTGACCCCGCAGGTGAGCGGCGCGACCACGCCGTAGGACGTGCCGGTGACCCAGCCCGGGTCGGCCGTGCACCAGAAGACGTCGTCGTCGTGCAGGTCCAGCACGAAGCGCGCGCTGGCGTAGTGACCCAGCACCGCTTCGTGCACGTGGACGGCCCCCTTCGGCGTCCCCGTCGTGCCGGACGTGAAGTGCAGCAGCGCGGGACGCTCGGGGTTGGTGTGCTCCACGGTGTAGTCGGGCGAGGCGGCGTCCAGCAGGGCGACCAGGTCGTGGACCCCAGGGGCGTCGGCCACGCGTTCCATGCCGGGGCCGACGAGGAGCACGTGCTGCAGGTGGGGGACCTCGTCGCGGATCGGTGCGACCTTCTTGCGGTACAGGTTCGGCGTGGTGACGAGCACCGATCCTACGCCGAGCTGCAGGCGCTGCTTCACCGGCTCCGGCCCGAACGCACTGAACAGCGGGCAGAACACCGCCCGGTGCTTGAGGGTGCCGAGGATCGCCGCGTACAGCTCGGGCTGGCGCCCCATCAGCCCGAAGACTCGGGCGCCGGCGGCGACACCGAGCTCGGTGAGCACGTTGGCGAACCGGGACGATGCGGCGGCGAGGTCGGCGTAGGTGAGCTCGCGGTCCACGCCGGTCTTGCCGAGGAACCTCAGCGCGACGTGGTCGCCGCGCTCGGCGAGGTGCCGGTCGACGGCCTCGACGGCGATGTTGCGCCCGCCGTCCGGCTGATCCGACAACCATCCCGGCACATCACTCCAGTCGAAGGCCGCGTACCCGGCGTCGTAGTCACCGAGGTTGGCAGGTACGGCAAGCGGCTCGTTCTTGCTGATGACGTCCCAGGCCATCGAAACCTCCACGCGCCACCACGGCAGAGGGAGGGCGCCGCGGGCGCTCCCCTCTTGGTTCTCGCGGAGCGGCTGCGCTCGTCAGAGTCGGAGGTCCTGATTGTCCGGGCCCGCTCGGAGCATGCTGGGGGTGTCAGGCCGGAGGTAGGCTGCGACGCAAGCAGCGTGGTCTGCGTGAGGAGGTTGTCTCATGAGTGGCTCCTGGTACATCGACCCGGACGCCGGGCCCGTCGACGCCGAGGACGACCGCACGTACGACGAGGAGTTCGGCCCCTCCGACCCGCACCAGCACGACGGCAGGCTCGTCGAGGACGACGAGGGCATCAGAGAGGACAGCACGTCCGAGGCCGTCGCCCACGTCGCCGTGGGCGACCACGCCGACTACTCCGCGGAAGAAGCGGCCGTGCACATCGTCGAGGACACCTGGTAGTCCTCTGCGCTCGTCCCCCGACGCCCTTGGGCGACGCCTGCGGGCCTGGGCGGACTCTCGGTGCAGCCACGCCCGGGACTGGACCCCCTCTGCGCTCGCCGAGGCCAAGCAGGTCACGGGCGCCAGCGTCGCCGTCGTGCTGCCTGCCCTGAACGAGGAGTCCACCGTCGGCGCGATCGTCGCCGGGATCCGTGCCGACCTGGTCGACGGAGCCCGCACGGACGGACGGCCACTGGTGGACGACCTGGTCGTCGTCGACTCCGGCTCCCACGACACCACCGTCGAGCGCGCAACCTCCGCCGGGGCACGCGTGCTGCAGCGATCCGACGTCCTCGCCGAGTTCCCGCCGATGCCCGGCAAGGGTGAGGTGCTGTGGCGCGGGGTGGCGGCAACCGAAGCCGATCTCGTCGTGTTCGTCGACTCCGATCTGGAGGACTTCACCTCCGACTTCGTGGTCGGGCTGCTCGGCCCCCTGCTCACCTTCGACGACGTCAGCCTGGTCAAGGCCACGTACGACCGGCCGTTGGCGCAGGGCGAGACCGTTCTGCCCGCTGGTGGTGGCCGCGTGACCGAGCTGGTGGCCCGACCGCTGCTGAACATGTTCTGGCCCGAGCTCGCCGGGTTCGTCCAGCCCCTGTCGGGGGAGTACGCAGCGCGTCGGTCCCTGCTCGAACGCCTCACGTTCCCGACCGGCTACGGGGTGGAGCTGGGGATGCTCGTCGAGGCCTGGCAGCTCGTGGGGCTCGACGGCCTGGCCCAGGTCGATCTCGTGCGCCGCAAGCACCGCAACTCCGACGACGCCAAGCTGGGTGCGATGGCCGCCGAGATCATGCAGGTGGCACTCGACCGGCTCACCGGCGAGCAGCGGGTCGCACTGCAGACCCCGGTCGCCGGCTCTCTGCTGCAGTTCACCCGTGACGGCGAGGACTACCGCTCGCACGTGGTCGACGTCGCGCTGCACCAACGTCCACCTCTGCTCACGGTTCCGGCGTACGCGGAGCAGGTGGAGCGGGCAGACTCGTCGACGTGACTGTCGACCTGCACGCCGGCGACGTGTCGGTGACCATCGACCCCGGGGACGGGGGGCGGCTCAGCTCGTTCGTCATCAGTGGCAACGAGCTGCTCTACCACGCCGGTGACGACCCGACGATGCACGGCAGCTTCGTCATGGCGCCCTATGCAGGCCGGGTGCGCGACGGCGAGTTCACCTACCGCGACCGTGACGTGTCGCTGCCCATCAACCTGGCTCCGCACGCCGCGCACGGCCTGGCTGTCGACCGCGCGTGGACGATGCTCGAGTACGACGAGAACTCCGCGATCCTGTCGTGCGAGTTCGACGACCGCTGGCCCTTCGGCGGGCGCGTCGTGCAGTACATCCGCCTGGAGGCGGAGCGGCTCGTGCAGAAGGTCGCGGTGGAGGCCGACCAGCGCTCGTTCCCGGCATCGATCGGCTGGCACCCGTGGTTCAGAAGGCGACTGATCCACAGCACGCCGGCGCAGGTCAGCCTGGACGCCGCAGCCATGCTGCGGCGCGACAACGATCGCATCGCCACCACACAGCGCATGCGGATCCCCGAGGGCCCGTGGGACGACTGCTTCGTCGACGTCAACTGGCCCGTGTCGATCGCCTGGCCGGGCTTTCTGCGCCTCGACGTCGACGCCGACACGAACTACGTCGTGGTCTTCGACGAGGGCGAGGCGGCCGTCTGCGTCGAACCTCAGACCGCGCCGCCGAACTCGGTCAACACCGAGCCACTCATCGTGAGGCCGGGTCGCCCGCTGCGGGCGCGGACCGACTGGCGCTGGCGAGCCCGCCTGTAGCGGCACGCGCGGACGCCTCCATCGCGGCGACCACGAACTCCGCGTCCGGCTGGGCCAGCACGATGGTCAGCCGGGCCGGATCGAGGCCCTCGAAGGTCGGACGGGTGCGCGTCAGGGCTGGGAAGGCACTGGTGAGCGCCTCGGCCTGCGCCTCGAGCCCGTCCGGGACGTACACCGTCGTCGCCGGGGCGCCGAGCGCCGAGTTGTCGATCAGGCCGACCTGCCAGCCGGATTGCTTCAACGCCTCCGCCGCCCGGCCGGCCAGCCCGGCGATCTGGGTCTCGTTGAGGACGTCGACACTGACGTCGGGCACCGGGACGGTCGGGCTGGCTGACGCCAGCGGGTCACCCTCGGCTGTCGCCGGGGGCGAGCCGGCGGGAACGGTCGCCTCAGGCGTCGGCTCGACGGACACCGGCGGGGCCACGCTGGGCGACGCCTCGACCGAGACGTCGCCGGTGTCGGCGAGGGGATCCGGGGTGCGATCGGCGACCGAGAGCAGCACGACGGCGACGACCGCCACCGTTCCGACCAGGACGATCAGGGAGGGCCAGAGCGGCCGGCTGCGCGCGCCGTCCACGACGGTGGACTCAGACCTCCAGCCCGAGGCGACGGGCTGTGCGCTGACGCTGCCGCGACGCACGCATCCGGCGAAGCCGCTTGACGAGCATGGGGTCGTACTCCACCGCCTCGGCGCGGTCGATGAGTGCGTTCAGCAGCTGGTAGTAGCGGGTGCCGGACATGTCGAACAGGTCGCGCACCGCTTGCTCCTTGGAGCCGGCGTAGCGCCACCACTGCCGTTCGAAGTCGAGGATCGCGCGTTCCCGCTCGGTGAGCCTGCCGGCCGCTGCCGACGCGGCGTCGCCCGTGGCGACGGCGTGCGCGGTGGGGCGCTCGTGCGTCATGGCGCCTCCTCACGACCTGGCCGGGCTCGAGTGCGGCCCACCATAGGGGTGAGTTACAGACTTGTCATTCCACCTCGCCGGTGCATGCCCCTTCGACTGCTCGACGACGGGCAGGGAGCTACGAGGCGCAGACGGCCTTGTCTGCGGTGGAGGTCTCGCCGGTCGGTCCGGTGCCCGCCGGTGACTCCCACTCGACGCCACCCGGCTCACCATCGCCCGCGTCGGGGCTCGGCTGCGCTGCGGTGGCTGTCACGGTACGAAGGCGGGTGAGGTCCCCGTCGTCGCCGACGACGAGCGTCACCCGCGCCAGGGAGTCGTCCCGCACCAGCAATGCGCCATCGAACGCGGCTGCCACGGTGGCCGCCTGTCGTTGCGCCGCCTCGGGGTAGCGCACCTGCGTGGTCGGTTGCGGCGTGGACGTCGAACGCCCGACGACGGTGAAGCCCTGCTCGGTGAGAGATGTCGCCGCGAGCGACGCCGGCACTGCCTCGGCGTCACCAACGGCGTCCACCACGTCCACGCTGACCTCGGACGCTGCGACCTCGGTGGGCGCAGAGGCCGGGAACGGCCAGGGCACGTCGGCGGCGAGCGCGGCCAGCAGCAGGCCCGCCCGCTCCGGGTCTTCGCGAACGGTCAGGAAGTCGTCGTTGTACAGGTACGGATAGGTCACGAACGACACGTCGGCGGGGTCGATGCCGGCCAGGCTGCGGGCCACGGCCGCGCTGTGCGGCAGCCAGGCCAGCTCGGCGTCCATGGTGAGCGACTGGGTCGCGGCGTCGAGGCTGCGCACGAGGCGCAGCGGGTCGGTGAGCAGCTCGCGTGAGGTGGCTTCGCGCACGAGCGAGGCCAAGAAGCCCTGTTGCCGCTCGATGCGCGCCAGGTCGCTCCCGTCACCGAGGCTCGTGCGGGCCCGCACGAAGGCAAGGCCCTGGGCGCCGTCCACGCGACTCACGCCGGCCGGCAGGTCGAGACCGGCGAGCGGGTCGGTCACCGGGCGGGTGAGGCAGACCTCCACGCCGCCGAGGGCATCGATCGCGCGCTCGAACGCGGTGAAGTCGACGACGACGAAGTGGTTGACCGGTAGTCCGGTCAGCTCGGTGGCGGCACGGATGGTGCACTCCGGGCCGCCGATCGAGAACGCGGCGTTGAAGCGGTCGGAGTAGGCGTACGTGCGGGTGCCGTCGGCCATGGTGCACTCCGGCAGCGTCACCATCAGGTCGCGCGGGATGCTGACGACGGTGACGTTCTCCCGGTCCGCAGACAGGTGCACGAGCATGGTCGTGTCGGAGCGCGCGCCGTCGATCAGTGCGGCCGAGCCGAAGCCGTCCCCCTGGCCCTCTCGCGTGTCCGAGCCCATGACGAGCAGCGTGAGGGGCTCGCCCTCGGCCACGCTCGCGCTGGTCTGGATAGTGGTGTCGCTGGCGGTGGCCACGGTCGGTTCGTCGTCGGCTCCCGACGCGTCGGCGTCGGCTCCCGACGCGTCCGCGTCGGCCTGTTCGTCCGGTTGATCGGGCTGCGTGAGCGCGTCGTTGACGTCCAGGACGGTGATGTTCGCCCGCAACTTTGCCCCGACGCCGAGGGCAGCGACAGCCACGGCTCCCACCACGACGACCGCTGCCAGCAGCAGTGCGCGGGGGTAGCGGTGACGCCACCGGGTGCCCATGAGCAGGTCAGTGTATCGCCGACGCCACCTCGCGGTGCTGGTCGAGCACAGCGAGCACCCCGAGGGCGTAGGCATCCTCGGCGGTCGCCGACCTCGTCGCTGACCCGTCGGCGAGCTCGCAGACGTAGCCGTCGGCGGTGTGCCGCAGGCCCGCGAATGCCTCACCGAGAAGCTCTCGCAGCTGGTCTTCCCGCGGGATCCACAGCGCCTCGTGGCGCTCCACGCTGTCGAGGGCCCACTCGACAGTGCCGTTGAAGCCGATCACCTCGCCGGCGGGAAACCGGTGCACCTCGATCGTCATGTCGGAGAGCACGAACACCTGCTCGTCCATGTCGCGGTGGGGCAGCACGAAGTGGTCCCCTCGCCGGGGCTCCCACTGCACCCCGGCCCGGGCGAGCTCCTCGGCGCGCTGGACGGTGATCACCCCTCCAGGGTGACTGTTTCGTCGACGGGGCGCACGGCGAACACCTTGATGTCGCGTCCTGCGCTGCTCCGGTACATCGCGTATCCGGGGTAGATGTCGATCATCTGACCCCACACCGCTTCGCGGGTCTCGGCGTCGGTCACCATCTCAGCGCGCACCTGGATGACCTGACCGTCCACGCTCACCTCGGCCTGCGGGTTCGCCTCCAGGTTGAGCGCCCACGCCGGATGGTTGGCCTGGCCGAAGTTGCTGCCGATCAGCACCAGGGCGCCGTCGAAGCGGCCGTACAGAAGCGTGACCGTACGGGGCTGTCCTGACTTGCGGCCCGTCGTCGTCAGCAGCAGCTGGGGAAGGTCGTACTTCCCCAGCAGTCCGAACCGGCCGCCGCTGGCGCGGAACACGCGCGTGTCCAGCGGTGCCGCGCGTGCGGCCAGCGTGGCGAACCACTGCTTCGTGCCGAGGTAGCGAAAGACGTCGCGTCGCGAGGGCAGGTCGACCACGACCGTCGAGTATGGCGGCACCGACGCGTCGCCGTGACACCGGGCGGGCGCGTGCACGGGGTGCGGGGCGAGCCGCCGGGGACCGCTCGCTACCGTCGTGACCATGACCCGACACTCCATCGGACAGCTGAACGACTACGCCGACGGCGAGGCGGTGGCTCGCGACGTCGACGGGCTCGGTGTCGTCGTCTGGCGAGACGGCGACGACGTGTGTGTCGTGCGCAACCACTGCCCCCACTTGGGGCTGTCACTGACCAAGGGTCCCGGCGGGTTCAGCGCCGAGGGCGGCCAGATCACCTGCCCCTGGCACAGCTCCCGGTTCGACCTCTGCAGCGGCGACAACCTCGACTGGGTGGTCGGCTTCGCCGGCCGGGGCATGCCGCGCTGGTCGCAGAAGCTCGTGGCCATGGGCCGCCAGCCGTCGCCGCTGACCACCTACTCAGTCGCGCGCGAGGGCGACGAGCTGTTCGTCGATCTGTAGCCACACCGCCTGGGTGGCGAAGGTCGCACCGATGCGCCTGGCCGCCGGGGTGAGGTGATCCTTACCCTGGACGGCGTGAGCACCATGTCGCGCGGCCCCGCCCGGCTGGCGCGCGCGGCCGCCCTGGCCCTGCTCACCACCCTCGTCTCCCTCACCGGCCACGCCCTGGCTGGTGGGGCGCTGCACGTGTCGGGTCCGATGCTGCTCGCTGCCCTTGCCCTCGGTGGCATGGCCGTCGCCGCGGCCGAGGTGAGGCGGTCGTTCCCGGAGATCCTCGGCGTCGTGCTGCTGGCCCAGCCGGTGTTCCACCTGCTCGCCTCGCTCGGTGGTCACGGATCGCACGCGTCCCCCACGACCGGCATGGGCGCGGAAATGGTGCTCGCCCACGTCGTCGGCGCACTCGTGGCGAGTGCTCTCCTCGCGGGTGCCGAGTCGGCCCTCTGGGCCCTTGCCGGTGTCCTGGCGCCGTTCCGGGTGCCTGCGACCGAGCCAGCCGGTGTCGGTGCGCCGCCGTCGGTGCAGCCGATCGACGGCTCTGCGACGTGGCGGCCCGCGTGGCACCCCGGCGCCGGCCTGGGCCGTGGCCCTCCGGTGGTGGCCTGCGCGCACTGACGCGCCGAGCCTCTTCCTGCCCTGGTCAGGGCATGCCACCACACACCACGAAGGACGTCACATGATCTCTGTTCGTCACCGCCTGTCCTCCCGCCTGCTCCTGCTTCCGGCAGCCGCGCTCGTGGCGATGCCACTCGCCGCCTGCGGTAGCGAGTCCGGCGACACCGACGCCGCGAGCGAGGCGGCCATCACTGTCAGCGACGCCTGGGTGCGCGCATCCGAGGGGCCGATGACCGGCTCGTTCGGCGTCATCAGCAATGCCTCCGACACCGATGTCACGGTGGTCGCGGCCACCACGACCGCGTCAGAGATGACCGAGCTGCACGAGGTCGTCATGATCGACGGCGAGATGAAGATGCAGGAGAAGCCGGACGGCTTCGTCGTCCCCGCCGGCGGGGAGCACGTGCTCGAGCCCGGCGCCGACCACGTCATGGTCATGAACATGGACGAGCCGGTGACGCCCGGCGACGAGGTCGAGATCACCCTCGAGCTCGACGACGGAACCACCTACACCTACGCCGCCCAGGGCCGTGAGGCCGAGGTGGGCGACGAGGAGTACGTCCCGTCCGAGGGTCACAGCGACATGTCGGACGACGGCTGACACCTGCCCATGACCGACTCGACAGAGACGTCCGGGCGGCTGTCGCGGCGGCGCTTCCTCACCGGAGGTGCCGCCGCGGCGGGCGGCGTGGCCCTCGCCGGCACCGGGTATGCCGTCGCCCGGGCCACGGAGACCACGCCGCCGGCGGACGCCGTCGGGCAGGCCGTGGAACCGTTCCACGGGCCGCACCAGGCGGGCATCGCCACCGCCCCACAGGCGGTAGCCGCCTTCATCGCGTTCGACCTCGACGACTCGCTCGACGTCGACGGCCTTCGTCGGCTCATGCTGCTGTGGACCGAGGACGCCCGGCGCCTCACCCAGGGTCAGCCGACCCTCGCCGACACCGAGCCGGAGCTGGCCGGGGTACCCGCGCGACTCACCGTCACCGTCGGCTTCGGACCGGGGGTCTTCGACCGTCCCGAGCTGGCCGACCAACGACCCGACTGGCTGGCTCCGCTGCCGGCGTTCCCGACGATCGACCAGCTCGAGGACGCGTTCTCCGGCGGCGACCTGCTGCTGCAGCTCGGCACCGACGACCCGACGACGCTGAGCCACGCCCAGCGGATGATGACCAAGTCGGCGCGCGCCTTCGCCCGCGTGCGCTGGGTGCAGCCGGGGTTCACCCATGGCGCCGGCAGCGTGTCCCCGGGACAGACACCGCGCAACCTGATGGGTCAGGTGGACGGCACCGCCAACCCGCGCCCGGGCACGGACGCGTTCGACGACATCGTCTGGTCCACCGGCCAGCCGGCCTGGGTGCAGGGCGGTACCGGCATCGTCATCCGCCGCATCCGCATGGAGCTCGACACGTGGGACGCCCTGGAGCGCCCCGCGAAGGAGCAGATCATCGGGCGTCGTCTCGACACGGGCGCCCCGCTGACCGGCGAGGACGAGTTCGACGAGCCCGACTTCGAGGCGGTCGGGTCGGACGGGCTGACCGTCATCCCCGACTTCGCCCACATCCGCAACGCCCACAGCGACAGCCCGGCACGGCAGTTTCTGCGTCGTCCGTTCAGCTACGACGCCGGCTGGCTGCCCGATGGCCGTCCGGACGCGGGCCTGCTGTTCGTCGCGTACGCCGCTGACATCACCACCCAGTTCGTCCCGATCCAGCAGCGGCTGGCCGAGAACGACCTGTTCAACACGTGGACGACGCCGGTCGGGTCGGCCGTGTTCGCGATCCCGCCGGGCTGCGGTCCGGACGGCTACCTGGGCGAGACCCTGCTCGGCTGACGCCTCACGCACCCGTCAGGGGCGACCCACCCAGGTCTTGGCGTCGTGCAGGCGGTGCATGCGGAAGGTCCGGGTGCGGGCAGGGACGAACATGCTCCCGATCGGCGCCATGCGGCGCACCCACGAGTTGTCGGTGACCACCCCGAGCCGGTGCCACTCGCTGCGGCGCAGCACGCCTCCGGAGGCGTCCTGCCAGTCGCCGTCGGCGTACTCGAAGTCGTCGTCGACGATCGCCAGCACGCGAAGCGGACGCGGCTCCTCGAGCCACGAGTCGAATGCCGGCCGTACAACGCTGCGGTAGTCGTCCGGGGTGACCAACCCGCCTGCTCGCAGGCCGAGGACGCCGCTGGGGACGTCGTCCACGAGCTCGATCATTGCTTCTCCGACGCTCGGCACGGATCGGGGGTGCCAGCGTAGCCCGCCGAGTCCGAGCGGCATCGGGGTAGCGTCCTGCGTTCGTGAGCCACATGTCCCCCGACGAGTTCCGGGTGCACGGGCACCGGCTCGTCGACTGGGTGGCCGACTACTGGGCCACCCTGGACGACCGCCCGGTGCTCCCCGCCGTCGAGCCGGGGGACATCAGGGCTCGGCTGCCCGAGCACCCGCCGGAGCAGTCCGAGCCGTTCGATGCGGTGCTGGACGACCTCGACGACATCGTGATGGACGGGCTCACGCACTGGCAGGCGCCGGGCTGGTTCGCCTACTTCCCTGCCAACGCGTCTCTGCCGTCGGTGCTCGGTGAGCTCGCCGCCGCGGGGCTCGGCCAGCAGGGCATGATCTGGGCGACCAGCCCGGCCGCCACCGAGGTCGAGATGGCCGTGCTCGACTGGCTGGTGGAGCTGCTCGGCCTGCCCGAGGCGTGGCGCAGCACCGGACCCGGTGGTGGCGTGATGCAGATGAGCGCCTCGGACTCCACCCACACAGCCCTCGTCGTCGCCCGCGAGCGGGCACGGGCAAAGCACGGCGCGGCCACCGACGACCTCGTCGTCTACACCTCCACGCAGGCCCACTCGTCGGTCGAGAAGGGCGCGCGGGTGGCGGCGTACCGGCACGTGCGCCTGGTCGACGTGGACGACGTGTTCGCCATGCGGGCCGACGCGTTGGCTGCTGCCGTGCAGGCTGATGTGGAGGCCGGACTCACCCCCGCGGCGGTCGTCTCGTCCATCGGCACCACGGGGACCACCGCGATCGACCCGGTGCGGGCCATCGCGGCGATCGCACGCACGGCGGGCATGTGGCACCACGTGGACGCCGCCTACGCGGGGTCCGTGCTG
>Ga0272442_10004827_pt1 | contig 18258 bp, 11 predicted proteins | sample SSMForm2O_FD_200262 | JGI IMG/M metagenome (GOLD analysis project Ga0272442, IMG submission 200262) | Marine sediment archaeal communities from Little Sippewissett salt marsh, Falmouth, MA, United States - SSM-Form-2O | ecosystem: Environmental > Aquatic > Marine > Wetlands > Sediment ... | reverse complement strand
CACACCGATAAAAGGAATGAAGGGAAACATTGTGGTTTCATGTTCATCGATAGTTATGATGCCATTTTCATCTATAGGTGCAGTATAAGATCTATCCCAGACATTATCATGAGCAGTAAGATTTATTACCTGGATATAAGGTTCCAGAGACCAGTTTCGGAAATCCCATTTCAAGTTTAAACTCAGGTCAGTTCTGAAGTAATCGGGAAGTCTGTATCTATCTCTATAGCTATATATAAATTTAACGTATTCTCCATCAAAATAGGCATGTTCAGGTTTTTCATAGGGTTGACCGGTGCAATAGGTAAGGGTTAATCCTATACTCCAATCCGCACCAAGTGGTTTTTTACCTGTATTCTCAGCTAAATTGTAGGTTTCCACGATATTTATCTGATGGGTTCTGTCATATTTGGGAAAATAATATTCTTCTTCCCCGTTTTCGGGATTTATATTTGTGTTATTGATTTTTCTCCTGGTGTAACAATAGGTATAACCTATAAAACCTTCAAAACCTTTCCAGTCATTCCGAAGCAGAATATCACATCCATAGGAATGTCCAATCCCTAAATTAAGCACATCAGACAAGGTTCCGTTTTCGTTATCCCATTCGTAATCAGTTTCCCAGCGATATTCTACCAGATTGTTATAATCTTTGTAATAAGTTTCGACATCCAGGGCAAATTTTCCTGAAAGTTCATTTTTATACCCAAGTATATAATGATCGGAAGAACCGGGTTCAACGGTCTTATCCAGTGGGAACCAAAGATCCATAGGGGAAGACTCCCCGTAACTTAGTAAATTTAGATATTGAAAATATTTTCCATAGCTGGCATAAATACTACTTTTTTCCGTAATTTTATTTCTGATGGCAAAACGCGGGGAAAGCCTGAAGTAGTCAGCATCCGGCTTAGAACTGAGGTATTCGCTGACCGAATGATTGTAGGTCATTCTGATTCCTGGTTCTATGGTCCAAAAGAGATTGAGGTTCCAGCTGTCTTGTAGGTATGTTGCCAGAATTGCAGATTTAACTTCTACATTAGGCATGTGATCATCATCGATATCACTATTAGTTTTGGTTTCAAAGGTAATCTCATTGTATTTGCAGTCAACCCCGAAATCAATTATATGAGCTTCTTCCGGTTGATAACTCAGAAAGGATTTTATTGAAACATCATAAATATGGTTAGCTCTCTTCCAATATTCATCTGCATCGGATTCACTTTCGGTAAGTGACCCGAAATGACTTCCTGCCATAATGAAATGAGAGAACAATTGGGGGTTAAAAATATGTGTCCATTGAGAGCTTACTGTTTCATTTCCCCAGCTGAGAAAAAAATCATAACCATCATCAATGATTAATCTATCTTTTCCCAGATAAGTACTGAAACTAAGCTTATCCTTCTGAGAGAGGTCAATATTTAATTTAGCATGTCCATCATAAAAATAGTAATCAGGAATTTCGAGAGCGAAACCTTTTTTTATCAATTCCAGGTAAGTTCTTCTCCCGGAAACCATGTACGATCCCTTAAGATCTCCCAGCTTCCAGGGACCTTCCAAGGTAGCACTGGAACTGAGCAGACTTATTCTTGCTACACCTTCGTGCTTTTTTCTATTACCATCCTTGTTGGTTACATTTAGTACCGAAGATAACCTTCCTCCGTATTCCGCTGGGAATCCCCCTTTCAAGAGTTCCACATTCTTTACTGCGTCAGTATTGAATGTACTGAAAATACCACCAAAGTGGGTAGGATTATATACATCGATCCCATCTATCAGGATCAGATTCTGATCCGGGCTTCCTCCCCGTACATAGAGTCCGCTGGAAAAATCTGAAATCGGAGTTACACCGGGTTGATACTGTAATGCCCTGAAAACATCAGGTTCCACTATCTTAGCAACTTGCCTAATATCTTCAGTGGTTCTGAGAATATTCGAAACCTTAATTTCACGAGCATTGATCTCATTCTCAAATCTCTTGCCCACAACTTTGATACCATCTGTTTCAATGCTTCTTTTCTCAAGATTGAGGTTAAGTGTTATTTCTTCGAGCACAGAGGTTATTTCCAGGTTAAATACGCTAGGAGCATAACCAATCTGACTGGCTATTAATCTGTACTTTCCTACCGTTACATTATTAATTACATAGTAACCTTTGATGTTTGAGATAGCACCCATATGAGTATCTTCGATCACTACCGAAACATACATAAGAGGTTCACCACTATTTTTACTGGTTATAAAACCGCTAATAGAAGCTGTACTCAAAAATTTTAAGGAAATTATCAGTATAACTAGCAGAATATGCCTTTTCATAATAAATCCTCAAATGTTGATAAAATTCAAAACGAGCAATTAGATCTAAATAAGTTTTTGGCAAGTATTTTAAAAAATTATAAAAAGAATTCCAAAAACAAAATAGTACTACAGTGATTTAAATAATCAGAAATTTTGAAACGTTATTATCGATCATTTTTTGAATAATTTATTGACACTTTGAAATTTGGGTAATTTTATATACATAATTAAGCTCAGGAGTATTAATGGAAACTGATTTGCATTACGTTGAACACATTGAAAAACTAAAGAAAATAGGTATTGCTCTTTCTGCTGAGAAAGACATTGATGAATTTTTTAAACTGGTTCTGGATGAAGCGATAAGCTATACAAATGCTGATGCAGGATCACTCTACAGATTATCAACTGACGGTAAATATCTCGATTTCATTCTTGTATGTACCAGATCGAAGAATATCATTCTTGGGAGGGCGGACACGATAAAATGGCCCAGTGTTCCCTTGTACGATGATCGGGGAAATAAAATACTGAAAAATTTTGTATCCTACGTGGTACACAATCGTAAAACAGTTTGTATTAAAGATGTGTATAATCAGGATGTATTTGATAATAGCGGAACAAAGAAATATGATGCAGCTAATGTTTATCGTTCCAAATCGATGGTAGGTGTACCACTGTTAAATCATGAAAATGACATTTTGGGAGTAATCCAATTGATCAATGCCCTGGATAACAAAGGAGAAATCGTTTATTTCAATAACCAGCATATAACCATGTTGGAATCTCTTGCTTCTCAAGCCGCGATTGCCCTTACCAATAAAGAATTGATCAAAGGTTTGGAAAATCTCCTGAACCAATTTGTTAAATCTATTGCAAACGCTATAGATCGAAAATCAAAGTACACAGGTGGACATATTAGTCGGGTTGCTTATCTAACAAATAAACTTGCCCACGAAATTGATAGAGACAGCCGAATTTTTCCGGAAGTAAAATTTTCTGACGATGAAATTCAGGAAATAAGTATCGCTGGTTGGATGCATGATGTAGGAAAAATAACAACTCCCGAACATATTATGGATAAAGCTACCAAATTGGAAAAAATAACAGATAGAGTTGATCTTATCGAACTCAGGATCAAACTATTAAAAAAAGTAATAGAACTTGATAAACTCTGTACTGATGACTCACAAGAATCCCAACATAAAGCTTACCAAGATAAAATTGATCAACTTTCGGAATATTTTGCTTTCATTAAAAAAATAAATCGGGGAAATGAATATCTCAGCATTGAACAACAACAGAAAATCGATGAAATAGCAAGTTTTTACTATCATAGCAATGGGAATGAATATTTCCTGCTTACGGAAGAAGAAAAAAGGAATTTAGCCATCAAAAAAGGCACTCTTTTACCTGAAGAAAGAGAAAAAATGAAAGAGCATGCCATCATCACCCATGAAATGCTTTCTCAGCTTACTTTTCCCAAGAAATTCAAAAATGTACCTCTCTATGCTTCATCTCATCATGAAAAGTTGAACGGAAAAGGTTATCCACTGCATCTAACTGCAGCTGAGTTGCCACTTCAGGCAAGAATAGTTGCAATTGCTGATATTTTTGAATCTCTTACTGCTGCCGACAGACCATATAAGGAAGGGAAATCCCTGGATGAAACTTTGGAGCTACTGGCAACCTGGGCAAAAGTAGGCGAACTGGATAACAGAATCCTTGATATTCTGATCGATTCCGGTCTCTATTTGAACTATGGTAAGAAATTCTTGCAGCCAAAGCAGTTAAGTAAAATTGACCTTGAGAAAATAAAATCTATCTATCATGTTTGATCATTCTCCACTTTCTTTAAATCATTTCAAAGAACTAAAAAAACTACAGCAGAAAAAATACCGGCAAGAAAAAGGACTCTGTCTGGTAGAAGGATCCAAGACGATTAAGCAGATCTCAGATAATGGCATCAAGCTGGAAGAATTGATAATAAATAATATTGATATTGACCTGCTTGCTAAACTGCAATACCGGTACTTATGGGAAACAGACAAATCACGGTTAGATAGATTGGCTGTCACAAAATCTCCCCAGGATCTTATAGCAGTAGTAAAAACTGAGTTCAAAGCTTTTTCCAGCGATGATTTTATTATTTATCTGGATCGGATCAGCGACCCGGGAAATTTGGGTGCAATATACAGAACAGCTTGTGCAGCTGAAATCTCTGGGATAGCACTGACAAGCGATTCCTGTGATCCATTTAATTCGAAGGTGATCCGGGCATCTCTGGGAACTGTATTCAGCGTACCGACCAAGATTGTAAAACAGCAATGGCTGCTAAATCATAAAAACAAGATCATAGCAGCAGTTCAAGACAAAGGGAAAAATATTTTCACTGCCCAAGTTCCCAACAAAAACATTATCCTCGTTATTGGATCTGAAGCGCACGGAATTAATACCGAAATCCTAAACCATGCTGACGAAAAAGTGAATATACCAATATCCGACAAGATAGAATCGCTCAATGCAGCTGTTGCTGCAGGGGTAATGATCTATCAATTGAAATACATAAAAAAATGAGTTTAAAATTAAGAGAACTGACCGAGAGCAAGATCTGGCTTGCTCCAATAGCGGGATATACAGATAAATTCTTTCGTCAGATCTGTAAAGAATGCGGTGCAGATGTAATGGTCAGCGAGATGGTGAGTGCTGATGGTTTGCTCAGGAACAGAGAAAAAACCCTTAAATATGCCGAATTTACCCAGGATCAAAGACCTTTTGGGATCCAAATATTTGGAAATACTCCCCAAATAATGCAAAAAGCCGTAGAAGTTCTTATTCCTCTGAAACCGGATTTCGTGGATATCAACATGGGTTGCCCGGTTAAAAAAGTTACGAAGAGAGAAGCAGGTTCTGCTCTTTTAAAAGATGTTGATAAAGTAACTGCTATTATCAGTGCTATTAAAACCAGATTATTAAAGACCAGGATCCTTCTGTCGGTAAAATTAAGATCAGGGTGGGATAGGCAAAATATAAATTTGCTAGAGTTACTACCTTCCATGATTTCAGCTGGTGCAGATCTTGTCTGTATCCATCCCAGAACCCGATCTCAGTTTTACAGCGGAAATGCTGACTGGTCACTGATCAAAAGAGCAAAACAAATATCTGATATACCAGTTATTGGAAACGGAGATATCAGAACTTGCGACGATGCCCAAAATCTTTTTGAACAGACTAATTGCGATTCGATCATGGTTGGAAGAGGAGCGCTTGGTAATCCCTGGATCTTCGCACAAATCAAAGCAAAAATATTTAAAAAAAAGATCGAAAATTTTACTCCCCAGAAGAAACTGTCTCTGATAAACAAACATCTTGATCTGGTCATAAAAGAAAAAGGAGAAAAAAGAGGTTTGATTGAAATGAGATCTCATTTATCTTTTTATACTAAAGGAATAAAAGGTAGTGCCAAAACGAGACGTATAATAACAAAAAGTGAAAATCAACTTACAGTTAAAAAAGAAATTGAAAACTTATACAAACAAAAGAACATTAAATTGGAAAAGTAATTAAGCAGGATATATGGATGAGGTAAAAAGAATTCTCTGGATGGCCAAATTTCAGAAAAAAAATAACTGGTTGAATATTAGGAAAATCCTCTTGGAAGGTATTAACAAACATCCTAGAGAACCACAACTCTACAACGCTCTTGGTGAGTTGTATTTTAATCAGAAACTTTTTTCCAGGGCGATAGATGTTTATCTGGACCTGTTGGAAATTAATCAAACCGATGCAAATATTTACTTTAAGATCGGTAATTCTTTTCTTTCTCTACAAGAATATAGATTAGCTATCGATTATTACGAAAAAATCAAATTCAAATTTCCGGAACTTCTCTATAATAAAGCATACGCCTATTCTAAAATAGGTGATTATGATAAGAGCCTAAAAATCATGCAGGATATATATCATTTTCCGATCTCTTCAGAATTACCACTTATATTCATCTCAGAACTTTATTTTGCTAAAAAAAATTATTCTCATGCTTTAAAAAACCTTAACAAAGCTGAAAAAATGTTTGGTAAACAGGGAACTCTTTACTATCTCAAAGGTCTTGCTTACAGTAATATGGAAAACTGGTTGAAGGCTTACGTGGAATTTGAGAAAGCTGATAAATTAAAAGTGAATAATTATCATTTTTACCGGGCTTATGGAATATCTTGCGAGAAGATCGGTAAAACCGAAAGGGCTATTTATCTTTTGCTCAAAAGTATAAAAGAGCAACCAGGCAATTCAGTAAGTTATATCGATCTGATCAGGATCTACCTAGAACACAATCGTATCGTTGAAGCTTACACTTTGGTTATGCACGCCAAGAAAAACATCCCTTTTTCCATCTCACTTTCGCTCCTTTACAGCCAGGTTATGCAAAGGATGAAACATTACGAGAAAAAAAATGATTAAATAAATCTTTCTATTTATATCAACTATTTTATTAGTTCGATTCAAGTTGTTCCAATAAAACTTCAACTGCTTTTTTCAACTGAATATCTTCGTCATTAATTATCTGAGTTGGTGTTGGTTCGATCAAGATATCCGGCATAACACCATTGCCTTCCATATTAGTTCCATCATCACGATACCAACCATTGAGTGGCATTCGCATACTTGAACCATCCATAAAAAAATGATGAGAAGTACCAATAACTGAACCACTTGTTGGCATTCCAATAACTTTACCCAGCTTTAGATCTTTGAATACACCCGGAAAAATCTCAGCATCAGAAAAGGAACGCTCGTTAATCATTACAACCAATGGTTTATCCCAGATACGAAACGGTACGCGTTGTCGGATCGAATTAAATTCTCGTACTGAAACCCAGGCATAAGGTTCTCTGGTTAACACTTCGATCAATTTATCATGTATATGCCCACCACCATTGTTACGAACATCAATGATCAGGGCTTCCTTGTTGAAATTATCTGTAAAAATATCCTGAATGAATTTTTCATAACTTCGGTTGCTCATGGACCGGATATGCAGATAACCGATCCTACCTTCTGATGCTTCTTTCACAATTTCCGATCTTTCTTCTACCCAGTGATCATAGAATAGGCTATAATTCTCTCTTCGACTCAATCCTTTGATGGTTATTATTTGCAAAGAATCACCACTCACTATACCAAGACGCAACTTTTCGCCTACCTTGTCGACCAACTGAGAATAAAGCTCCTTACCGGTTCCCACAGGCAAACCATCTATAGAGACCAATATATCACCCGATTCAATACCTGCTGGTTTGGCAAGTTTGGATTTTCGGAAAACTTTCTTGATCCTGATCCCAGTATCATTATAACCTTTATCATCGAGGATAAAACCACAATAGGCAATATCAAATAATTCGTGTTTGTTTTCATCCCTGGGATAAAAACCTGTGTGAGAGGCATTTACTTCTCCGATCATTTCATAGATGATTTTTCTCAGATCCCTGGGAGATATTACGTAATCCAGGTAAGGGGAAAAAAACTTGTATAACTTTTTCCAATCCACACCATGCATCTCTGGATCGTAAAAACCCTCTCCAAATTCAACCCAGACTTGATCGAAGATATCTTGATTGAGTCTGATCCTGTCATAACTGTATTTAATTTTGGTTTTAACCGGACTCACTTTCTTAGAGTTAGGATCTAGTTTTTTTAGCATTTTATTTTCCACATAATAGAATGCTTTGTTTTTTTCGTTGAATTGCAGACCTTTGGGATTCTTATGAAACTTATGGATTTTTTCATCATCTTCCCCGTAATAATCCCCTTTTCTTAAATAGTATTCTTCCTCGAATTCATTTAGATAGTAGAAAGTAGAGTCGTCTATAACATGCACGATTTCATTCCAGCCGGTTTGAGTAACTACTGGAGCAACCCTAAGAGCAATGTCTACGAAGTCTATTTCAATTTTACCGTTGGGTTTAGTTACAGTAGTATCTTTTTTTTCATCCCGATTTAAATCAGTTAATATTTCCTGCCAATGATCTTTTTCTGTATAAAAATCCTTTTTGGCAAGAAGATCAAGACGGTAAATCTCTCGATCATGACTGAAAAATAGGCTTTTGTGATCTTTTCCCCAGGCAGGATTTTTAAGTTGACCTTCGTAACTGTAAATAAGTTTATCGATTCCAGAATCAATGTTATATAGATGCAGATGTCCACTCCAGGAATGTTGTTTTATTTCGATAACAGCAATATAAGAAGAATCGGGACTTGCTGAAGGTTCGGAAAAGAAAAAAAGTTCAGGCATGATGGTCTTGAAATCTTTCTTCTCCCCAAAACCGAGAGCCAGATTATGCTTTTTTTTCTTATCGGAATAGTTGATCAGGATATATTCTCCATAACCAGATAATTCTTCGATATATTTATCATTGAACCAATTTATCTTTTCAACTTCTTCAATATTATCTATCATAAATCGAAAAAGTTCCGGATTACCTTTATCATAACTAACAAAATAAACGGTTTTATTATCAGGAGATATGTATATATCTTTGATCCCTTTCTGATTGAAAGTAATTTGTTTAACATCACCTCCCTTTTCAGGGATCGCAAAAAGATCATATTTCGCTGAAAAAACAATGAAATCTCCCTGAGGTGAAACATCAAACAAATCTACCTTATTAACCAATTCTTCCCTGACTAGGCTAGTTGAGAGGAAATCTTGCCTAATATCGATCTCAACTTTACTGATCTGACCAATTTCAGCATCGTATTTCCAGATCTGATCGAATAATTCAAAAACCAGTAGGTCTCTTTCCCTTGATATATCAAGGTTTCTAACAGAGAATGAATCGAAATCTGTTAATTGCTTTCTTTCAGCAATATTATAATTAAAGGTTGAATACAATTGAAAATTTTTCCCATCAGAAGCGGCAAAATATATTTTATCCTTCTGGTTTGAAAAAAGCGGATACTGTTCCGTCAGATCTGTATGTGTTAAGCGTTGAAATGTCTCATCATTAAGATCGTATATCCATAACTCTCCATTGAAGCTGCCCTTGTAAGCCTCTCTGTAGATCAACCCACCTCGCCCGAACAATATTTTGTTTCCTTTGGGATTAAGTCTGGCATTTGAGCCTCCGAAGGAGGTTAATTCTTCAAATTCTCCTCTCAAGTTAAGCTTGAAAAATTTATTGCTCAATCCGGGTTCACCCCGGGCAACCAGTAAATGCTTGCTGTCCGGAAACCAATCCAGCAATTCAAATTCATCCCTGCTTATTGGCTCTGCCTTACCACCACTTGCAGACATCAGATATATACAATTCCATCCATCCCTGTTAGTATTGAATGCTATTTTCTCACCATCCGGAGAATAATGAGGATTTCTATCGGTACCTGAGGAGACTGTTATTCTTTCTGCAAACCCACCTTCACTTGGCACTATCCACAGGTCAGACATATAACTAAAGCAAATTTTCTCTGCCCGGGGTGAAACAGCTGGATCCTGGGCAAAATGCGGATCTATCGAAACCAATAAAGAAGATATCAGTAATAAGTAAATCAGTAGATTTATTCTCATATTTACACCTCGGAATTTTTCATTCGAAAACATTAATATTGTATTAATTGTAAAGTTTTTTTGATTACCTCAAATAAAATTCTTGCTTCCTAACAGGATCCATTTTTGTTGGAATAAAATATATAATTAGGATTTATCAATGAAAAGGATCGTAATCGTAAGTATATTTCTGATCTTAGCAACGATGCTAATAAGCGACACTGTAGCCAGAGTGGAAGATTATAAAATCTCTTACGAGCAATTATCCGATGCTATGACTCAATATAAGGGAGCTGAAGGGCTTTCTTTTGCTGAAGTCAGACAATTATGCCTCAACAGACTTATCGATGAACAGGTCTTGATCCACTACGCCAGGGAAAATAACATCTCTATCGCAGATGATGAACTCGACGCTTTTTTTATCAGGGAACTTGGAAACCATGAAAGATTTCAGACTAACGGTATGTTCGATTATTTCAAGTACGAAGAATTCAAAGATACGGAAACAGGATACAAAATACTTACCGAGATGAAAAGAGAATTGCTCATAAATAAAACCAAGACGCTGGTAATGGATTATCTTAAGATATCGGATGAGACTTTGTTGCAACAATACATTCTGGAAAACGTAGAACTAGATCTTGGGTATGCACAGGTGAGGGTTGAGCAAGCAGATGCAACCGAAGATTTTACCAATGAAGGCGCTTTGGAATATTATTATGATCACAAACGAGAGTTTAAAACCCCCAAACAAGTTAAGTTTGAGTTTGTTCTCATCCCCAAAGAAGATTTTCAAGCGGAAGCAGAAATCTATTACGATAATATCCTCCAATCCATATTTTTTGATGAAAATAATGTTAAACAAGTCAACGCAGATAGTCTTAAAACAGTATTTGTGGAAAAAGAGAAAGAAAAATTAGCACTTTCTAAATCCAGGGAAATCCTAGACCACTGGCAAAAAGATGCAAGTATAGATTACCCGATCTTAAAGACACCATTTTTGAGCAAGAATGATACCCTGGGTTGCATCGATCAGGAAATAATCAAAGAAGCCCTCAAGCTAAAAGAAACAGAGTTCTCCGATCCCCTAAAAATAAGTAATTATGGTTTTATAGTACTTCGTATTTTGGAGTTGAAAAAACCTGAGCTTGCTAAAATTGAAGAAATAAGGTCACAGATATGGAAAAGTTACCTCGAATACGAAAAGAATCGACTCTATTCGAAAGATTTCAAACGATATTTTATCAATAATATCGATGATTTTATTGTTCCAGCAGCTGTGGTATATAAGATCGAAATTTCCCGCCCCAAAAGTATTTTTTCTCTTCATAAAGAAGAATATCAGTCATCACTCCGGTCATTGATCGAAGCTAACAAGGATGATGAAATAGCTCTGGAAGAAATTTCCGAAGATTACGGATTGAAAAACAGCAATCATATTATTCTTCTGGATAAGTTTAAGAACAATGATGAAATCGATCAACAGATTGCAGAAAGAATTAAGAAATCAAAACATTCTGGATTTATTACCAGCGAAAAGGATCTTTTTTTCTATCAAGTATCAACTTTCTTTCCTGAATATATTCCAAATTTTGAAGACATTGAAAATGAAATTAATGATCTAATCTATGTTGAACAACTGCAAAACAGTGATTATCAAGAATATTATGACGAACATAAAAAAGATTTTTCAACCCCGGACAGTTTAAAGATCGGAGGTGTATTCTTTCCGATTATTACTGATACTCTGGAAATTGAAGCCCCAAAAATCAGAGAATTTTACGACAGTAATATTAACAGTTTCTACCGGGAAAGGACTGTGAAATTTGATTATATTTATACTAATGATTATGAAACTGCAAAAATTGCCAGAGAACAAGCTATTTCTGGTATTAACCTGAATCTATTAAATTTCTGCTATGGAAAAAATCTAAATCTGACCAAGAATAAATCTGTTAGTTTTGCCTCTATTCCAGATAAGATCGCCAGTATCCTTTCAACATCAATAAATTTAGCTTATTCCGAAATCTTTAAATATGCAGACGGTTTTATTTTTCTCTATAAACTCGAGGATTATCCCGCTGGTTTGAGAAATTTCGCAGAAGTAAAAGCTGAAATCAGAAATCAATTTTTACATGAAACTGCAGATAGCATCGCTTTTTATCAAGCGAAAACTGTTTTTGACTCCACAAGATATTTTTCTCAATGCATGCATTACGCTCCTGAGGAAAACCTGTTTAAAACTTCTTTACTCCCAGTAGAATCCAGATTCGAATACCTTGGTAAACTAAACGAATATAAAGATGAATTATTAAGAATGTGGAAAAATGAAAAATACAGCAGTATTATAAAACTCGATTCCGGTTACGCTGTTATCTACCTTTTGGAAAGGACTTACTCCCGGCAACTTACCTTCGAAGAATCTCTTTCCGAAATCAAAGACATTTTTGCAGCTCGAAAAAAATACAGAACTGCCAAGGAATTTTTGAACAGGATCAGGGAACGAATTATAACCGGTGATGATCCGGAGGAACTTCTCTACTTTCTGGGAGGATGGCATCGAGAATTTGATCTTAATTTACAGAGCGAGGTTTTCCCAGCCCAATACAACCATCTGATCATGAATGATATATCAAAAAGAGAAACCGGTTACTGTAGTCCGATAATAAGCCCTGTTGCCGATCAACTTCTTTTTTATCAGATCGAAAGGATGAATAAGGTTTCAAACCAGCAATTTGAAAAGCATAAAAATCAATTCAGAGAAAAAGTCATGACGGAAAGATATAAAAATTGGATGTCACAATACAAAAGTAAACTTGAGATTAAGGTAAGAATTTAATCCTGGCGAGAAAAGTTAAGTGATATGCAAAATTATCTGGACATCATGGGATGGAAGTAAAAGTAAACACTGATGGTTAAAATTACGAAAAAAATCACTCTGATCATTTTTTCCCTTCTGATCCAGATCCTGCTCGGGGCTCAATGTGACACATTATACATACTCCAGAGCACAGATATCCATGGTCATATCTATCCATACGATTATTTAAATGAAGAAGAAGCATCCTGGGGACTTGCTAAGATTTCCACTATTGTTAATAAATACCGTAAATTACATGATCATGTCATTCTAGTCGATTGCGGTGATATGATTCAGGGTACACCCCTTACAGATTATTATCACCAAGAGAGATCAACTGAACCGGAACCTATGATCCAGATCATGAATGCCATGAAATATGATGTTTTTACTGTGGGTAATCATGATATTGAACAAGGACCGGAGATCTACGACAAAGCAAGACAAGAATCTAATTTTCCCTGGCTTTCTGCAAATTCAACTCTCCCTAATGGTTTAACCTACTTCGAACCTTACACAATTATCCCAGCGGGTGATTTAAAAGTTGGATTTTTAGGCCTTACAACTCCAGGAATACCAAAATGGATGGATGATTCCCTGTTTCCCAATATCACCTGGTCTTGTATGATCAACACCAGCAGATACTATTTTACCAAATTAAAAGAAAAGTCAGATTTGATTGTTGGCGTATTCCATGCTGGATTTACAGATGAAGCTAAGGATTTCGGGACAGGAGAACCATTAGAAAATGCTTCCGGGGTTGTCGCCGATCTGATCCCTGGTTTTGATGTTATCTTCGGTGGACATACTCATCGTACTTTACCCTCAGAGCCTGTAGTTATAAAAGATGATTCACCGCTCAAGATCAACAGCGGATCAAGAGGCAGATTTATTGGAATCGTAGAAATCAGATATCAAAAAATCAACGAGAAATTCACAATCCTAAGCAAAAAAGGCTGGTTAGAACTCGTAGCAGGATATCCCCCTGATCAGGAGATCCTGGCTCTAGCATCAAAAGCTCATGAAGCCACAAAAGTCTTTATAGATTCCAAAATCACTAATTGTTCCGGTAATTTAAACACAGAAAATGCCCGGTATGTAGATAACGCTCTCCTGGATATGATTCAAGAGATCCAGTTATTGAATAGTGGGGCGACTATAAGTTTCACTTCCTGTTTTGATACCGGTGTCGAGATCGACTCGGGGAATATAAAAAGAAAGGATATTTACCAACTCTATCCTTATCCAAACTTTCTTTACACTGTTAAGATGTCACCCGAACAGATCAAGATGTTCCTGGAATACAGCTCCAAGTTCTATGTCTGTAAAAATAACCTGATCGAAGCTGATCCTGAGATTCCGGGGTATAGTCTGGACATAGCAGAAGGAATTGAGTATAGGATTGATCCGAAAGCAGATTACGGGGAAAGAGTAAACATAAGCGCTCCTGAGAATTTCTTTAAAGAAAGTTATTATAAAGTTGCTTTAAACAGTTTCAGGGCTTCGGGAGGAGGTGGATATTTGAAGGCACTAGGGATAGATTCATTAAATGTCATTTCCAGATCAAAGATCAATATTCCTGAAATGATAACCTCATACCTGAGAGAAATCACTTCTATAGAACCAAAACCAAGTAATAACTGGAAAATACTGGATTGCTGTGAATGATAGGAAATGAAAATAATATGAACAACCCAATTAATTCATCTAAATCTGAAAAGTTTCCCAAATGAAAGCAGAGACGAAGATACTGTTTATCTGGAAAGTTAAACCCGAGCTCAAGAAATATCTCCAAACTAATCTTTCCGTTTACCCGCAGATAAAATTGATCTTTCCGCAGTTTATAGACAACCAAAAGTTAAAAAAATCTGCATCCGGGGTAGATGTAATAGTAGGGTGGCGTCCCACCGAAGAGATGCTTAAAAATTCCGAATTCAGTTTATTTATCAATCCCGGAGCGGGAGTTCAACATTTGATCAAAATGTTTAGAAAAATTAGAAGAAACAAGGAAATTACTCTGATAAATGGTCATGGAAATGCTTACTTCACTGCCCAACATGCTCTAGCTTTGCTTCTGAACTTAACCAATAGGATAATCGATCATCACAGTTGGATGAAACAGGGTTTTTGGCGAACAGGAGATAGGGAAGGTGCCTCTCTACCTTTAAGAGACCGCAAGATTGGATTATTGGGCTACGGAAAAGTAAATTCAAAAGTACATCAAATGTTATTAGCTTTCGAACCTAAAATATATATCTTGAGAAAGCATAAAAACCTTCTGCCCCATCATCCTTTTAAAGAGCTTTTTGATCCTCGGGAATTAAATACATTTCTCACGAAGATCGATACTTTGTTTATTGCTTTACCCCTTACTGAAAAAACTGAAAATCTTATTGGAGAATCAGAAATCAAGCTCCTGGGTAAAGAATCTTTACTTGTAAATATTTCACGAGGAAAAGTTGTGAACGAAGCAGCACTCTATAATAGTCTTAAAAAAGGTACTATCATGGCAGCAGCCATTGATGTTTGGTATAATTACAAACCCTTACCCGATCAAAATGGAAAATTATATCCTTTTGAATTTCCTTTTCAGGAATTGGATAACGTTATCCTTTCACCTCATCGAGCCGCATCTCCCTTTTCCGATTTGAAAAGGTGGGATGATGTAATTGAAAATATCAAAAGATTTCACTGTTCTGAAAAAAAACTTATAAATGTTGTTGACCTTGATCAAGGTTATTAATATTATTTATATTAGTAACTAAAGGAGTCATCATGAGAAAAAAGGAAATTGATAAACTAAAAAGCAGATTACCCTGGTATTCAATTCCTATTTTAATGGCTATTCTGGGTGCTGTTTCGGTTGTCTTGATGTTCGCCGTTTATTTTTTTAATGATCGTGGAGTTGTATTTTACAGCATAATTTTTTCCTGGCTTGTAATTCTGATTATTGCCGGCTTAGAAATCGGTCGCCTGGAAAAATTAAGAAAGAAAATCCAAGATGAACATGAAAAATATATTGAGGATCTAAAAAAAAATAAATGATATCCTAAGATCCCAAAAAACAAAAATTTAATATTTGACATTTTAAGATTTAAAAAAACCTCTGTTACAGCGAATTATGATCAGAAAAAAGGATTATAAAAAACTAATAGATTTAGCTATCGAAGAAGACCTGGATGAAAAGGGCGACATCACTTCCAATGCTATTTTTTCAACCGAGAGATCAACTTTTGAACTAATAGCAAGGGAAAACGGCATCCTTTGTGGTTTAAGGATCTTCTCAGATATTTTTTCACTCCTGGATCCCGGTTGTGAGACCATTAATTTCGTTATAGATGGTGATCAGATAAAAAAAGATCAGAAAATCTGCGAACTCAATGGATTAGTTGTTAGCATCCTGAAAGGAGAAAGAACTGCTTTGAATTTCCTTTCTCATCTCAGTGGTATAGCAACTAAAACATATCAATTTGTAAAAGCTTGCCAAGGTAAAACCAGAATCTTAGACACAAGGAAAACAATACCGGGTTGGAGAAAGCTACAAAAATATGCTGTTAAATGCGGGGGCGGCAAAAATCACAGGATGGGGCTTTACGATCTTGTGATGATAAAAGATAATCATATAGATGCTGCCGGTGGGATTTCTGCTGCTGTGAAGAAAGTAAGAAAAAAATGGGGTTATTCCTTTAAAATAGAAGTGGAAACCAGAAACATCGAGGAAGTGAAGGAAGCAATAAAACACGATATAGACATTATCATGCTTGACAATATGGATCTTGAACAAATCAAAAAAGCCTTAAAAATTATAAATGGCAAAACTGATGTAGAAGTTTCTGGCAACATAACGCCAAACCGGATAAAGGAAATTTCCCAGCTGGATGTTGATTTCATCTCGGTAGGCAGTTTAACTCATTCTGTTAAGGCATTTGATTTTTCCCTGAGAAAAAAATATGAAAAACAATAAATCCGATAATGTTTTTAAATCCATAAGCATCATTAAATCAAGCTTAGGAGAAAAACTGGTAATCCCATGCCATCATTATCAGGATGAATTAGTTGTAAAAATAGCTGATCTCTTAGGTGATTCTTACCGTTTAGCAGTCGATTGTACTAAATCGAAAGCAAAATATATTCTTTTTTGCGGAGTAAGATTTATGGCGGAAGGAGCTGCCATTCTTTCTCAATCAGATCAGAAAGTAATTCTTCCCGATCTCTCATCAGGATGTCCTCTGGCTGAAATGATCAATCTTGAGCAGGCAGAAGCAACATTCGAAGAAATTGCAAGAAGAATCAATAAAATACCTGTTCCGGTCGTATATATCAACTCTACTGCAGAACTCAAGAGTTTCTGTGGCACTCATAATGGTTCCACCTGCACCAGCTCCAATGTTGACAAAATCATTAAGTTCTTTCTGAATCGGGGGCAAAAGATCTTTTTCGCTCCCGATCGGAACCTGGCATTGAACTCTGCTAATAAATTAGGATTAAAACCTGATGAATATATTGTTATTGATGAAAATACCGAATTTACAGAGGAAATAAACAGATATAAGTTATTTATCTGGAATGGTTTTTGTTATGTTCATAAAAAATTCGGATTAGAAAATGCTGAAAGGCTAAGACAAAGATACGAGAAAATTAACTTAATTGTTCACCCTGAATCGGATCCCGAAGTTGTTAAAGCAGCTGACTTCTCCGGTTCTACTCAAACAATTTTTCAAATTGTAAAAGAAGCTCCTCAGGGTAGTATCTGGGGTATTGGCACCGAATCTACTTTTGTAAATAGAATTGCAAATGAGTTCCCAGACAAGAAAATAATTCCATTTACCGATTCACCCTGTCTGGATATGCAGAAGATCAAACCTGCTAGTATTATGGAATGTCTGAAGGCAATCATTTCCTTTGAAACTGAAAATGGAGATCTAAAAAACCAGGTTGAGATCCCTGAATATTTAAGAAAAAATGCCAGAAAAGCGCTCCGATTAATGATAAGGATCACAGAGGATTAAAAATGAGAGATGTTCATGATGTAATCATAATCGGATGTGGTATTGCGGGAATATCAGCAGCAATATTCTTGAAAGAAGCTGGTCTCGAAGTTATTGTTTTCAGTAAGGAACATGATCCTCAGGAAACCGCTACCAATTATGCCCAGGGTGGAATCATCGGTTGGAGGAAAAATGATGCACCTCAACTTTTAGCTGATGATATAATCAAAGCTGGTTGTTTTTATAATTACAAAAAGGCTGTCAATCAATTTGTTGAAAAGGGTCCGGCACTGGTCACTGACTTTCTAATCGATAAATTGGGGATAAAATTCTCTCGGGATGAAAGTGGAAAACTTGATTACACAGAAGAAGCTGCTCATTCCAAAAGAAGGATCCTTCATTATGAAGACCATACTGGTGAAAAGATCCAACGTGTATTACTGGATTATGCTAGATCAGTCGGAGTGAAGATCCAGACTAATAGTACCTCAATAGATCTGATCACCAACAATCATCACTCTTCGGATTATCAGGAATTATATAAATCCAGAGAAGTTATGGGAATCTATGTACTCAAT
>Ga0272442_10004826_pt1 | contig 18260 bp, 22 predicted proteins | sample SSMForm2O_FD_200262 | JGI IMG/M metagenome (GOLD analysis project Ga0272442, IMG submission 200262) | Marine sediment archaeal communities from Little Sippewissett salt marsh, Falmouth, MA, United States - SSM-Form-2O | ecosystem: Environmental > Aquatic > Marine > Wetlands > Sediment ... | reverse complement strand
CTCATTAAAAACAAAAAGAGAAATCAAAAAAATAAATGCGACAACAACAGCTGAAAAAAAATGAGTAAATTTATTATAAAATGGGATAACACTACTAATATACAATAACCCATTGCCCATATGAAAAATCAAAGCAAGACAGATAAAAAGATCAAACAAGTAAGGCAAATTAATTTTTAAATACACTCTTAAAACAGATGGAATTAAAGAAATAAAAATCATAATTAAAGCAAATAAACTCCACAACCAGTCATTCCTTATAATAGCATAAAAAAACATCAAAATTAAAACTAGAATCAATAAAATAATTGTAAACCTCATATACCAATATCTTTTTTTCACAATAACGAAAAAAGAAATGTTTTAATAAACCTTACAACCATACTGCAGTAAAAGTAATTTTATTGTTTGAATGGAATTTACTGGCATATTTTGTGCCTGCACCGGGGTTCGTATGTCAAGTTTATAGGATAAATTATTTTACCAATGTGTCTGTGCATAATTCTAACCTTTTCGAATTTGTGTTTTTTATCTATCCTTAGTGAATTTTACAATATCCCTTTATATCCTTTATGTAATGGACATCCTACGCATCTGTCTTCTTTGAACAAATCGCAATTTGGGCAATCTGTTTTGAAATCACATTTCATATTCATTTTTTCATCTTCGGAGTAAAATCTTATTGGTTGATACATGGATGGAGAGTTTGTTAGAGGTATCACTGTATATTTAGTGATATCAGTGAAATTAAATGAGAAACATTGTTCTATCATGGATTCCATGGTATCTGTGTTTTCTGCAACTGCTAGCATTATAAAGTTGTATTCTCCAAAGGTGTCAAAGTAGTTGATTATTTTTGGGCAGTTTTTTACATGGTTAACAACTTTGCTTTTAAATCGCGCTTCAAGGCAGATTAAAAACAATTTTAGACCTAGTTTTTCGATATCAATGTTACAGTTCACTTTTATGATATCTCTTTTAAGGCGTTTTAATCTCGATCTTACGGCTGTGTGGGATATACCTAGATTTCTACCGATTTTTGTGTTTCCTTGCGTCCAATCATCATTAAGCATTTTAATTATCTTTTTATCTTTATTATCAGGTGCTTTCATTATGACAGCTATTCAGTTAGGATATATAAATGTTTCAAATTGAAAGTCTACTAGAAAGATTTTTATTCTAAATAAACAAAAAAACCATAATAATTATATATAACACATATATTGCACCGCTGGGAGATCTTATTATGAGCAAAAAAGTGGCTATAGTTTGTAATGGAGCAGAAAATAAAAGCCTATATCCAACATTTATACTGGCTTCTAGTGCTGCGGCTTCCGGTGATGAAGTTGTTTTATTCTTTACTCCTGGTGCTGCACCTGCTCTAAAAAAAGGAGAACTCGAGAAAATAAAGGCAAAAGGTATGCCTGATATGGCAGAACTAGTAGACGGAGTACAGTCCCTTGGTGGAAGAATTCTTCTATGCGAGCTTGCTCTGGAAGCTAAAGATATGAACAAGGATGAATTCAGAGACGATATAGAAATTGTTGGAGCAACCAAGTTCATGGCGGATATAAACGATGCTCAAATAACATTTTCATTTTAATATTTTAAGGGAGGTGAAAGATTATATGACTACACATACCTTAGATACATTGGGTTTGAAATGCCCGCAGCCGATTCTTAAGGTGGCGATTAAGGCCAAAGAACTGCAACCAGGTGATATTCTTGAAATATTAGCTGATTGCCATTCTTTTCCAAATGACATAAAAGCCTGGTGCACAAGAACAAATAAAACACTTCTTGTCTGCGCAGATGAAGGCAGTGGGAAATTCAAAGCACAAATCCAATTCTAGTATAATTTGTTAAGAAAAAAATCAAAATGAGAAACAGGAAATTATACTTTGAAAAAGTTTGAATAATTTTATTCATGGGGGATAGAAATGGTGGAAAAATTTGAACCACGGATAGTTGGTTTCTTATGTAACTGGTGTTCTTACGCTGGAGCTGATCTAGCTGGAACTAGTAAATTAAAGGTCCCTGCATCTCTTACCCCAATCCGGGTGATGTGCACGAGTAGAATCGACCCGGTTCTTGTTCTGACAGCTTTTCTCCGAGGGGCCGATGGTGTAATTATCGCTGGTTGTCATCCCGGTGATTGTCATTATGATGAGGGTAACTATTACGCTCGTAGACGATTTGCAGTTTTAAAAAAGGTTGTTGAAGGTCTTGGTTTAGAATCAGATCGTCTGCGTCTTTCATGGGTTTCTGCATCAGAAGGTCAAAGATTCTCAGATGTTGTTAACGAATTTAATGAAAAAATAAAAAAATTGGGTCCAAACCCTATGAAAAAGAAAACATCACTTTAAACAGGAAAAGGAAACATATGAATGATAATGATCTTTATCCAGATGTTTTAGTCATCGGAGCGGGTTTAGCAGGTATTGAAGCTAGTTTAATGCTTTCAAAAGCAGGAAGAAAAGTACATCTAGTTGAAAATACGTCATACACTGGTGGCACGGCGATAAAGTTTGAGGAAGTTTTCTCTAATATGGAGTGCTCAACATGTATGGTGGCTCCAAAACAACAAGAACTTCTCCAAGATAAAAACATTAATTTGATCATGTTATCAGAGATAGAAAATATAGGGGGATCATCTGGTAATTTTGTGGTAAAAGTCAAGAAAAAAGCGAGATATGTTGATCTTCAGAACTGTATCGGATGTAATGCTTGTTTTGAACCATGTCCTGTTAGTTTAAAAAACGAGTTTGAGGAAGGCCTTAGTGAAAGAAAAGCTATATATGTACCATGTGCAGGTGCACTCCCAAATGTTCCTATGATTGACACTGAGCATTGTATTCGTTTTAAAGGCAAAAAATGTACAGCATGCCAAGAGGCTTGTATGTTTGATGCTATAGATTTTAATCAAAAAGATGAACAAATTGAACTTAAAGTTGGAGCTATTATTGTAGCTACTGGTTTTAACATATACGATCCAAAACAAGTCCCGCAGTATGGTTATGGAAAAATTGATAATGTGTATAATGCCTTTGAGTTTGAGAGACTGTATGCTTCTAATGGTCCTACTGAGGGAAAGATTTTAATTAAAAATGGTAAAACCCCAAAATCAGTGGGTATTATTCATTGCGTTGGCAGGGATAAAAAAGGTTACTGCTCATCTGTTTGTTGCATGTATTCATTGAAATTCAACCATTATTTAACATCTAAAATACCGGAGGTTAAAATATCTGAGTTTTACACAGATTTTTGTATCCCGGGTAAATCACATCAGAAATTTTATGAAAAAATGAAGAACACTGGGACGAATCTAATTCGTGCTGATAATATTGAAATTGCAAAAAAAGGACAGGGAATAGTCATTGGTTATAACGGTGGAAATGGTAAACAAAATAGTGCTACAGTTGATATGGTGATACTCGCACCAGCTATAATACCAAGGGATAACACTTCAGATCTAGCAAAAATTCTAGGTATAAATGTTGATGATTATGGTTTTTTCAAAGAAGAAGATAAAAATGTTTCCTCTGTAGTTTCATCAAAACCTGGTGTTTTCATAGTTGGCTGTTCTCAAGGGCCAAAAAATATTCAGGAATCAGTTTCACAGGCAACAGCTGCAGTTGGAAAAATATTATCAATGTCTTAACGGAACGGGAAGCTTAAATGGATAGGAAAATAGGAGTTTATATTTGTGAATGCGGTCCGAACATATCTGAAAAAGTTGATATAGATCGAGTTATACAAGCAGTTTCTTCTCTTAATGATGTTGCAGTTGTTGAAAGATACAAATTACTCTGCTCAGAAGATGGTAAAAAATTCCTTGTGGAACAAATTAAGAAACATGGTATAACACATTTAGTAGTTGCGGCTTGCTCTCCAAGAGAACATCAACAAACATTCATGGAAATATGTGAAAATGCAGGTGTTAATCCGTATCTATTTCAACTTGCTAATATCCGTGAGCAATGTGCTTGGATCACAGATGATAAAGATAAGGCTACAAAGAAAGCTATAAGATTGACTAAGGCTGCTATCAGTAGAATACGCTATCATGCTCCTCTTGAGAAAAAACAAATTGAAAGCAACCCTGATGTATTGGTAATAGGTGGAGGTATAGCTGGTATTGAAGCAAGTTTACAGCTTGCAAGTCCTGATAGACAAGTCTATCTCGTGGAAAAAACCTCATCTCTAGGCGGGATGATTACAAATTTTGAAAAAACCTATCCTGATATGCGACCCTGCTCAGAGATATTAAAACAAAAAATGGATGATGTGGACAAGAACGATAATATCAAGGTTTTTACAGATAGTGAGGTAGCGGAATTACTTGGTTTCTTTGGAAATTTCCAAGTGAAAATCAAAACAAAAGCTGAAGAGATCGATGCAGTTAACTTTGATGTTGGTGCAGTGGTTTTAGCCACTGGTTCTACTCTTTTTGATCCACAACAAATCTCCCAGTATGGATACAAAAAATTCGATAACGTCATCACCTCATTGGAATTTGAAAAAATGAATTTATCTGGGAGGATCACTCTAAAAAATGGTAAAAACCCAAAATCTGTGGGTATCATTCATTGTGTTGGCAGGGATAAAAAAGGGTACTGCTCAGAAGTATGTTGCATGTACTCAATAAAATTTGTAAGATATCTCAAGGATAAACTCTCCGATGTCAAGGTATCAAATTTTTACTCAGATCTATGTGTACCTGGTAAATCACATCAACAATTTTATGAAAAAACCCAAGGGAAAAATATTAATTTTATCAGAGCTGAAAGTATTGAAATAACCAAAAAAGGTGACCAACTAAGTATTAAATATCAAGATGAAAAAGGTTCGAAAAACAATCAAGTTGTTGACATGGTTATACTTTCACCGGCTCTGGAGCCATCATCAGATTCATCTGTTCTTTCTGAATTTACTGGTATCTCCCAGGGGGATGGAGGATTCTTTGAGGAGGAACATGAAAAACTAGGTCCAGTTACCACATCCACTGAGGGTGTATACATCGCTGGTTGTTCCCAGGGTCCAAAAAATATCCCAGATACAATAATACAAGCAGAAGCTGTCGCTGGAAAAATACTATCATCTCTCATCCCTGGTAAAAAAATAGAACCTGAAGTAAAAGTCTCCCATATATCTGAATCTTTTTGCATTGGATGTAAAACATGTCTTGATGTATGCTCATATGGTTGTATTACTTTTAACGAGACAAAGAAGGTATCTGTAGTAAATGAGGTAATATGCAGAGGATGCGGAAATTGTGTTGCAGCATGCCCATCAGGTGCAGCATCTCTTAAACATTTCACCTTTAACCAAATTTATCAAGAAGTCAAGGAGGCAGTTAAATGAACAGTTATTCAGAGAAACCTGATAATAAAGGCGCGGTTATCTCAGCTAAAACCAGTATACCAGATTCAATTAAAGACCTTCTAAAAAAAGCAATGGAAAACGATGTTTTCGACGCTGTTCTTATACCAATGAGAGTTCCAGCTGGTGACTCATTTGTATATGTGCTGATACAGGATAAATCTCTAATTAAAGATGCATCACCTTTTTCACCTATCATGTCAGTTCAAGGTGCTAAAGCAGTTTCTAGTATAACCCGACTTGGGAAAGGAAACCTAAAAATAGCTGCTATAATGCGACCTTGTGAAATAAGGGCAACCGTTGAACTAACAAAACTTGATCAAACAAATTTAGAAAACATAACCCTTATAAGCATGGATTGTCCAGGTGTTATGCCAATTTCTGATTTCACTAAGGAACCTGAAAAAGCAATGAAACTATATGATAATGCAATTAAAAACCTGGATGACAAAATAATGCGACCTGTATGCCAGATATGTGATAAATCTAGTATGGTATCTGGTGATCTTCACATAGGGACACTCGGTGCAAAAAAAGATACATTTTTTATCATATCAAACAGCCAAAAAGGAAAAGACATACTAGATAAACTTGGTATAACGCCAAAAGAAAAAATTGATAGTTGGCAGACTAAGGTTAAAACAATCTCCGAAGAAAAACAGAAGAAAAGAAAAAAAGCCCATAAAGATTTAAAAGCCCAGATAGGTGGCCTTGATAATCTTCTTGATACATTCAGCCAATGTATAAACTGTCATAACTGCATGAGGGTTTGTCCTATATGCTACTGTCGCTTATGTTATTTTGATTCTGATAACGTAAAACATCCATCTGAGGATTACCTAGAAATCGCTAAAAATAAAGGCAGCATCCGATTCTCACCCGATACCACTCTTTTTCAAATGGGGAGAATGATGCATATGAGTCTTTCTTGTGTATCATGCGGATCTTGTGAAGATGTATGCCCTATGTCCATTCCTGTTGCACAGATTTTCAGTATGGTCGCAGATGAAACACAGGGTTTATTTGATTATATAGCCGGTCGAGACACAGATGAACCTCTTCCACTAAGAACCTACAAAGAGGATGAACTCCATGAAATGGAGGATGCACATGACTAAATTATTAAAGTTAAATAAAAATACAGAACAAGGTGTCATCGAACTATTAAAATCATTGCTGGAAGAAGGTAAAGTTAAAGGAGTGTTCACATTAAAAAAGATAAACAAAGATGGAGATGTAGCTTATTCACTTGTTACAAGCTCAGATGAATTAAAAGATGCTGTACCTTTTTATCCTTTGATGCCAGTTAACGCTGGAAAATTATTATCACGTTTTACACTACATGGATGTACAAATGAACCAGTTGTTGCTGTGTTAAAACCATGTGAGCTAAGAGCTTTTATAGAACTCGTTAAACGTGAACAGGGCAACCTTGAAAATATCTTTTTCATAAGTTCAACATGTGGCGGTGTCTACCCGCTAAAAATGGTCATAGATAAAACCGTTGATAAAGATCTCATGAAATACTGGGATGCTGTAAAAAAAGGAGAAATACATAACAATTTAAGATCAGCGTGTAAAGCATGCACAGAGTTCAAACCTTATACAGCGGATATAACTGTTGATTTAATAGGCAACAATAATCTAGATAAACAATGTTTTTTGTTTATAAATACTAAAAACGGAGAGGAAATTGTAAAAGTTATGAAAGGAGATCTTTTAGAAAAAGAGCTTGACATCAAAAAATTAGATACTGTCCATAAAAAAAGAGAAACTGAAAAGAAAAAACTTTTTGATGAGATAGATATAAATTTAAAGGGTTTAGATGGATTAATAGATATATTTGGAAAATGTATAGGTTGTCATGGATGCAGTAAGGTTTGCCCTATCTGTTATTGTAAACTATGTGAATTCGAATCTCCTGATTCTGAATATGAGCCGTCTAACTATGAATCAGAACTTAGGCGAAGAGGTGGAATAAAGGTGCCTCCAGGTACATTATATTATCAGCTCGGTAGGTTAACACATATCGGTATTTCATGTGTTGGATGTGGTTCATGTGAGGATGCTTGTCCTGTTGATATACCCCTGTCTGTTATTTTCAAAAAGGTTGGGGAATCTGTTCAAGAAATGTTTGAATATACACCTGGAAAAGATGCTGAAGAAGAAGTTCCTCTTGTTACTTTTAAACAAGAAGAATTTTCTGAAATTGAGGAATGAGGATAAATATGAAAAAAGATGAAGAGTTTATGCCAAAGATACTTGCTTTCCTCTGCAATTGGTGTTCCTATGCGGGAGCAGATCTAGCAGGGACAAGCAGATTAAAATATCCGCCTTCTATCCTGCCTATCAGGGTTATGTGTTCAAGTCGAGTTGATCCTCTATTTGTTCTAAGAGCATATTTAAATGGTGCGGATGGTGTTCTAATAGCGGGTTGTCACCCTGGAGACTGTCATTATCAAAATGGAAATTACTATACCCGCAGGCGATTTGCGATGTTAAAAAAAGTTGTTGAAACTGCTGGTTTAGAATCAGATCGTCTGCGTCTTTCATGGGTTTCTGCATCAGAAGGACAGAAATATGCTAAGGTTGCTACAGAATTTACAGAAAAAATCAAAAAATTAGGAGAAAACTCTGCTAAAAGTAAGATATTTTTATAAATTACTAAACCCTTATCATAGAAAATAAATCATTGGAAAAAATGAATGGATGATATGATATTACTTGGATTTTTTAAACAAAAAAAGAAGAATCATATTTCTGAGGGAAACCTTTCTTCATCATTAAAATGGCCAGATTATATAGTAAATCTTGATGGAAAAAAATTTGAAGAATTCATACAAAAATATCCTTTATCTGTGGTAGATTTCTGGGCATCATGGTGCGCGCCATGCAAAGCAATGACACCACGGCTGAGGCGTTTATCAAATATTTACAAAGGGAAAGTAGCTTTTGGAAAACTCAATACACAGGTGAATCAGGATATCGCTAAACAATACAAGGTTATGGGAATCCCTCATCTAGTGTTTTTTAGGCATGGGAAAAAAATTGCGGCTTTAACCGGTGTAAAATCTGTCGGTGATATCAAAAAAGTAATAGAAGAACTTTTATAGCTCAAAGCAAATAAAATTATTATTTTATGAATCTTTGTTATGATGACAAAAAACATTTTTCCTAAACACATAGAAGATAGTGGTATATTCCGTTTTGGAAATATTTTTGCATATTTTGCTTTCTTTTTGAATAAAAAAACATAAGAATTATATACATTTTTTATATTGGAAAAACAACATCCTATAGTAAAAACCATTATTTTAAAGTTAAAAATAAATGGCGAGTTACCTAAAATAAAAATTTATGGGGGGAAGATAGTGGTTAAACGTTCAGAAAAAGCTAAAACAATGAGGAAACTAATAAAAGCTATATGGATTTTTAATTGGTTTAATTCATGTGGATTTGCAGAACTTGTACCCTTAGTTGGTTCTAGATGGGATATGGAACGATTTGGAATGATCATCGTGGGAACACCTAGACATGCAGATGTTCTTTTTATCGCTGGTTATCAAACACATAAATCTCTTGAAAGAGCAAAGAGAGTATATGAACAAATGGCTGAGCCAAAGGTTGTAATTGCTCTGGGATCATGTACTATGACTGGTGGTATGTACTGGGATTCATATAACACAATTAAAAGATTAAAGGATTATCTACCTGTAACAATGTACATACCTGGATGTCCACCGAGACCTGAAGCAGTTTTTGAAGCCTGTGAAAAAATCTTTGAACATGTAAAGGAGCTCGAATAAAATGAGTGAAAGAGAGACGGAGTTACTTGATGAAATAAAAACCAGATTCAAAGCCGATGGAGAAATTAAGAAAGAACGAAGAATCTGGGTATCAACGGATTCAAATAAATTAATTGAAATATGTAAATACATCAAGGAACAAGGTTTTGTACATTTATCAGCTATATCTGTAACAGATTGGTTGGAAAAAAAGGAATATGAGCTTACTTATCATTTATGGTCATATGATGATAAGATACTTATCACTATTAAAACAAGGATCAATAGGAAAAAACCAGTTATTGAATCTGTGACACCAATCTGGTATGAAAACGCTCAGATACATGAAAGAGAAATGCATGAGCTATTTGGTGTAAAATTCGAAGGCAACAAGGATTTATCCCCTCTTTTTTTAGAGAATTGGCAGGGACCAGATCCATTCCGTAAGGATTTCAACTGGAGAGAATACGTTAGAGAAGAATTCTACGACAAAGAAAACGAAAGGGAGAAGATTTACTATGATTGAAGGAATAGAGCCTGCACCTAATGAATCCGATTATGATTTATATTTCGGTCCAGCACATCCGGGATCAGGTAACTTTGGTGTAAAACTAAAAGTAAACGGGGAGAAAATCATATCTGCCAGAGCAGACCCTGGATATCTGCATAGAGGCTTCGAGAAACTAATGGAATACAGAACACCGTTACAAAACGCTGTATTGTCGGATAGACTCTGTATCCTTGAACCATTAAACTGGAATTTAATACATGCAGAAGCAGCGGATCAATTAATGGGAATAGAAATACCTGAACGAGCAAAATACCTACGAGTGATAATGGCAGAGCTATCCAGGATACAATCACACATTATATGGTATGGTGTGTTTTCAAAAGGCACCGGTTTTGACACTGGGTTTAAAATGGCCTTTGGATACAGGGATTACATTTTAGATTTATTTGAACTGATAACTGGTGGAAGGGTTTACCCTGCAGGTTACATATGCCCAGGTGGTGTCAGAAGAGATTTCCCAAAGGATGCCAAAGAAAAAATACTAAAAGTTTTAGATAAAATGAATAAAATGATTAAATTAGAAGAATTAGAAAACCCAGCATTGAACGCCAGGGCAAAAGGCGTTGGAATTCTAAATATTAAAGATGCAATAAGACTAGGTGCAACAGGACCAGTTTTAAGAGCCTCAGGGATGAAAACCGATGTGAGAAAAGAAGAACCATATGAGATATATGACAGGTTAGATTTTGATATACCAACTAGAAAAGAAGGAGACGCATACGCTAGATACTGGATTGGAATAGACGAAATGAAACAATCAATAAAAATCATAAAACAAGCCTTAAAAGAACTACCAGAGGGTGACGTAATAGAACCCTCTCTGAAGAAACCTAAACCATCAATAAAAATACCAGAAGGAGAAGTATACGTCCGTAATGAAATCGCAAGAGGGGAAGCAGGTATATATATGGTCAGCAATGGAAATGGAACACCATACCGGGTTAAAGTCAGAGGCCCTGATTTTCTACATATGATACCAGTTCTTGAACATTTACTAAAAGGAGTACAAATCGCAGATGTACCTGCTATTTACTGGAGTTTGAATATATGCCCAGCTGATATGGATAGGTGAAAAAAATGAAACTAGGAATATTTCCAAAACTAATACAAAACATGTTTTCCAAACCTATGACCGTTAGATTTCCACATGAGTCAATACCAATACCAGAAGGATACCGTGGGGAACATAAATATGATATAGAAAAATGCATAGGCTGTGGACTCTGCGCTAAAATATGCCCTAACCGGGCTATAGAGATGGTAGAAGTATCTAAAGAATATAAGGATAAATACCCAAAAACTTATCCAAAGATAGACCTAGGAAAATGCTGTTTCTGTGGACTATGTGAAGATATTTGTCCCAAAGACTCTATTAAATTAACAAAAAATGTTTTCCTTGCAACATTTGACCAGTCAAATATTATTAAAAATCCTGTTCCAAAAAAAGAACAATAATACTATCTTATTATAGTTAAAAAAAGTTTTATTAATGCCCGCATCGGGATTCGGTCGCTGTTTAGGACTATTCTATACATGTTTTCTACTGCTAAAAAATTTTTATAACATTATTCCATTTTTCTCCGATCCGCCATCACAATACCTGATAAAAAGAATATGACCGTATAAGCTGACATAACACCTATACCACTCCATAGATCTGGTTTAAAGATAGTAAAATTAAATCCCTGACCTGGACCAAAACCCCCTTGATTTACTGTTCCCAAGACATCTGTGACTAAACCTTCATTATGAGTTATAATAAACCAAGGATCCACTTCGGCAACTGTAAAAACAGCAGTTATAATTGGCAATATCATCAGCAAAAGAAAGAAACCAATAAGTGTGGATGTTATTGTCTTTTTCATAATACTGCTGAAGAAAAAAACAATACTCACTATGCTAGTGGAATAGAGTAATGCAAGTAAAAATGATTGAGCTATTTCTACAGAAATCCCCGATCCTCCATATATAGAAGCTGTCTCCATAATTGTAATTAGGTAATATAATGAAACAATCAACCATGTAGCAATTAAAGAAGCAATGTACTTACCAATGAAGATGCTTGATTTTCGTTGGGGTGTTGAGAATAAGAGCAAACCAGTTTTGTTTTCAAATTCCCCGGAAATAGAATCCCCTGCAAATATTGCGCCAGAAAGTATTATCAAAAGATTAACAAACCCTAGATTACTAGCTGCAAAACCATTCGCAGTACTAGCATAATCATGACCAAGAAGTGGAGGAATTATATAAAAAATTAGGGGTATCAGAATTGCAAGGATCAATGTTATCAGAATTCTTTTTCTTTTAATATGTTTTAACAGCTCAAATTTTATTGTAAGATACATATTTTTAAAATCATCTACAACTGGAATATAACGGTTAATATCCATTTTACATTACTCCCTTTTCATCGTTCATAATTGACACATAAAAAGATTCTAAATCAGCTTTCTTAGTAGAAAATGAAACCACTTTTAAACCCTGTTCAGTCAATTTTGTAAGTATCTTATTGCTAGTTTCTGGTTTACCATCAAATTTTATTTTAAAAAGACCATTTTCTTTTTCAAAACTATTAATCGCAGGCATACTTTTTATTTTTTCAATATCAACTTCAGTTAACTGATTTAAAAATTCAACCTCAATTGTATCAATTTTTATTCTGCTCATTATCTCTTCAATAGTTCCTTGTGTAACAATTTTACCACCATCTAAAAAAATAATCCTGTCACATGTTTCTCTTACTTCATTTAGCAGATGTGAACTTAAAAAAATAGTCACTCCTTTGCTTTTAAACTGTTTTAACATATCTCTGATATCTTTTATTCCCTTAGGGTCAAGACCAATAACCGGTTCATCAAGAATCAATACATCAGGACTATGCAATATTGCTTTGGCTATTGCTAATCTTCTCTGCATTCCGGTGCTAAATGAACCTGTCTTTTTGTGTTCCCAATCTGATAATTTAACTATTTTCAATACTTCTTTAATTTTTTGATTTATTTCATTTTTATTCATCCTATGGATTTTCCCAAAATATGTTAACATCTCATGAGGAGTAAGATAGTCATAGATCCCCGGGACTTCTATTAATGATCCAACTGATAAAAGCGCTTTTGTAGGATTTTTATTAACCTCTATATCATTGATATAACTATGCCCTGATGTAGGGGTGAGCAAATTTGTCAGTAATTTTATTGTTGTTGTTTTTCCAGCGCCATTCGGGCCAACGAAGCCTAATATTTCTCCCTTTTTTACATTAAATGAAATGTTATCAAGAGCTTTAAAACCATTAAACATTTTTGTAAGATTTTCAACTTCAATTATGTTATGTTCGCTAATTGTTTCTATTTTAACTTTTTCTTTTTGAAATGTAAATTTCCCTTTTATATTACAATTGGGACACGATATAATAGTCGTTTCTCCTGGATTTCCTTGAATGGTTATATGAGTTTTACATTTAGGGCATTTAACAACTTTTGATATCATATGTAGCTTCCACCTTTTTTAGATCAATCTTCCTGAATTTCAATACTCCTATATCCTACATGTATGGGCCTATAACCTTTACCTTATATATGCCCGCATCGGGATTCGAACCCGAGTAGGAGCCTCCGCAGGGCTCCAGGATATCCAAACTACCTCATGCGGGCCTAAATTATTTGTTTATTTTATTATGTCTACCATTGCGATTTTTTCAAGTATTAAATCCTCATATTTTGATTCTGATACGGTATTTATCTCCTGATCACTTAATCCAAACCTTTTGAGTGTATTTTTATCTCCTTTTAGTACTTTATCATCTCTTTTTAATGATAACATCTCAGTTAATTCATCTACTAAATGATCAGTTATTTTTCCGTTTCTTTCCCCATGGTTTGTAAAAACTATGGCTATTTTTCCTTCTCCTTTTTGGATACCCATCTTAGGGATAGCAAGTTTCAGCTGTCGTTCCCCAGATGCGTATAGAAGTATTTCCATCTCGGCAGAGTTAGTAGTATTTGTTTTTCTATCTATTGCTCTAAAAGCATGTTCAACTGCGGAGGTAAGATGATTTTTATTGAAGATAAGATCAGCGTTAAAAACCTGAATAACAATATTATGCTGTTCTGCATAACAAGTTATCTCTTCTAAAAACTTGTCGACATTCTTGATTAATCCTTCTCCACCAATTATTTTCAACATGTTTTTTTTCACTTTTTTATAAACTCTGTGAGCTCTTTTTCTTCCCCTTTAACACTTTCACCTAGTTGTTTTTTTATATTTTTTGCTACTCCTTCACCAATTGTTTTTATCTGCGCGAGACGCTGAAGTGGTATACCTCGTAAATCACCGACTGTTTTAAATCCTTCTTTGAACATGTTTCTTGCTCTAACCCGTCCGATACCCTTCAAAGAAACTAGGTTGAGTAGTTCTTTTTTACAGCCGTACTGTACTCGTAGTAATATATCACTTATTTCGGAGACACAGTCATAGTTATACATCCTGGAGAACTCTCGAGCGGCGTGTAGCAGCCATTGTACCATCTCTACGATGTTATGAATATCTCCTGGTCCGACATTAAACTTGTTTACTATTCCATCTTCTGGTGTTTCATTTATCCATTCCTCCACTAATGATGCTGTTTTCAGATCACTGAGGAACCATTCATATTCATCACTGCCAAGGGTTGGTGTTTCAATCAGGAACTCTGATCGTTTTTTCTCTGCTTTTTCCTCGATCCATACCTCGTTGCTACGGAGATACAATGATCGGACATCTGGTGTGGAACAAACCGCGTGGAGAAACGAAAGTGTAGACGGTGTCTTTTTGCAGGATTCTTCAAGTGCTTTTTTAAGCATCAAAGCAGACAATGGGTCAATATACAGAGAGGAAGTACGACTACCAAGTAGTGTCGCCATGAGTTTTTTGTCATTAATAACCTCTATGAACTCATTGCTTTTTAGGAAATCAATGGTTTCATCTATTTGGTCCTTCAAAGCCATAATATCAGATTGGTAAGCATAAAAAGTACTATCGATAAACTTGTAAACACCCTCCATATCGTTAACAAAGTTTGTGGCAATTGCAGCTAATAAGTGTGTACGAAGAGCTGCTTGGCTCCCTAGTTTTGAAAAAATAGGTTCGATATCCGCCATGATATAATTGTTAAATATCTGATCTTTTTGCTCCTCATTTTTTGCAACAGCAATGGCTTCGCCGAACTTGTCATAACGAGGACGACCAGCACGACCTGCCTGCTGCTTGTACTCAAAAATTGGTATTGGATGCATACCAAAGTTTGGATCATAACGCCAGAGATCCCGGATGATCACACGCTGAGCCGGAATGTTCACACCTGCGGCAAGAGTCGGCGTGGCAACTATACATTTTATTATCCGGTTTTTAAAACCCTGTTCAACAGCCCGTCTTTGAACACTGCTGAGACCAGCATTGTGAAATGCTACGCCTTTTTCAAGACAATCAAAAAGTTGTTTGTCAATAGACGTAAGTTCAGGGAGTTGACCTTTTATTTGTTTCAAAAGCGTCTTCAAGTTTTTCTTATCATTCTTAGACAGGATTTTTTCGACGATGACTACTAATTTGTTCGCCATGGAAACCGTGGAACGCCTGGTGTTTACAAAAACCAATACTTGACCGCCATTGGCAATTGAGTGCTCTACTAATCGTTCAACTGCTTTTTTCTCCGCGCCCTCAATGTCTATGTTTTTCCCATCATCAAATTTTACCTGTTTCTTGAAATAAACGCCCTCGCGTAATGATACAGGGCGCCAGTCAGATTGGATAAGTTTTGCATCAAGCCAGATGGAAAGTTCAGTAGCGTTTTTTATGGTTGCAGAAAGCGCGATAACCTGAGTATTAGGATTCAACGCTTTAAAACGAGAAATAATCACCTCAAGAGTTGGTCCACGGCTTGGATCATGAATAAGATGAACCTCGTCGATGACAAGCACCTTTACCTTGTCAACCCAACTTATTTTATGACGTAGCAATGAATCTGCTTTTTCACTAGTGCAAACAATTATGTCAAAACGTGCGAGACGTGGATCAGAATCATCCAAGTCACCAGTGGAAATCCCGACTTTAAGACCTAGTTTCTCAAAAAGCTTAAGCTCCTCATATTTTTCACGGGCTAGAGCCTTTAATGGCACTACATAAAGAGCTTTACCACCCTCATGAAGTAATCTGTTAACAATACTGAGGTAGGCAACAAGGCTTTTTCCACTAGCAGTTGGTATGGAAAGAACCATATTTTCTCCTTTTAGAACGTATGGAAGAGCCTCAGCCTGAGGAGGATACAATTCCTCAATTTCATGCTCTTTAAGGATTTCGATGATCTCTTTGCTCAATGGTAGTTTCTCGATTTTCATCTGACAAACCGTATAATGAAAGGGATTATAAAACAAAAGCCTTATTCAGGTATCAAAAAAATTTTGGTTGATGACTATGGGCCGAAGACAAACAATGATGGAAAAGTACAAACAACAGATGAAAGCATATCGTAAAAAAAGAATGGTGCAGGATAACACACCATTTCTACCACCTGGTGGTAACGTGTATGTTATGGATTCACTTGATGCAACAAAGAAACTGAAAGCAGAAGTAATTAAAACTAAAACCAAACGTCACAGAGAAGTAATTGAATCTTTGGCATGCCCTGTATGTGGAAATCCTATGCAGTGGGATTCACACTGGGAAGGCTTCATCTGTATGAAACATGGAAAAAAAGCAATATATGAAATAGTAGATGAAGGATAAAAAAATTTTTGTGATATCTTTTAAGTACATCTTATCAGATTAACAGATGGGTGATAAGAATTATGGTTGAGGAAAAAATAGGTATCATTGAACATTTTTTCAACAAAGTCAGTGTTGCAGCAATAAAAATTACAAACGGTGAACTTAAAATAGGAGATACTATTCACTTTGTTGGAGCTCACACAGATTTTAAACAAAAAATTGACAGCATGCAAATAGATAGAAACCCTGTACAAAGCGTGAAAGCCGGTGATGAAGTAGGCATCAGGGTAAAAGATAGGGTCAGAGAGCATGATGTAGTATATAAAATACCTGAGGAATGAAAAAAATGAAACAACTAGCAGAAGTAAGAACGTTAAAAGTAAATCGTTATATGATAATTGACGAAGAACCATGTAAAATAGTAAGCATTTCAACATCTAAACCTGGGAAACATGGAGAAGCCAAGGCTCGTATTGAAGCGATAGGGATCTTCGATGGACAGAAACGAAGTGTTGTTCATCCGGTTAAACATAAGATACATGTTCCAATTATAGATAAGAGAACCGCTCAGGTGTTAGCCTTAATGGGTGACAATGTTCAACTCATGGACATGGAAACATATGAGACCTTCGAAATGCCAATCGCAGATGAATTCAAAGGACAACTACAACCTGGTGCAGAAATATCATACCTAGAAGCACTTGGACGGAAAAAAATAACAAGAGCATAAAATCTTTTTGAATTTAACATGAATCCTATGGATTTTCCAAAATACTTTGCAGATGCAGAAACAAGTTTTAAAGATGCAGAAATAATACTATTTGGAGTACCATATGACAAGACCACCTCTTTTAGACCCGGAGCAAGCAAGGCGCCAGATAAAATAAGAGAGGCTAGCTGGAATTTTGAAACATATAACATTAGAACAAACTTTGACCTTAGAGAAGCAAAATTCCATGACTACGGAAATATCGATGTAAAAAATGATAAACCAGAAATAATGATAAAAAAAGTAAAAGATATCACATCAAGAATCCTAAACGAAAAAAAATTCCCGATAGCTATCGGTGGAGAACATTCTATAACACCAGGCATAATACAAGCATTTCCAAAAGACATCGCGGTATTATCACTGGATGCACACATTGATTTCCGAGACGAATATGAAAAAGAATCCTTTAATCATGCATGTGTAATAAGACGGATAGCGGATCATGTTAACATAAAAAACATAGCTGTTTTAGGGGTTCGTTCAGCTGAAAAAGAGGAATTCATTGAAGCAAAAAAACAAGGTTTATTCTATGTCGACTCTTATGAAATCAGAAAAGAGGGGATTCAAAAAACATTAGAAAAAACAAAGCAGTATCTAAAAAACAAAAAAATCTACTTGACCCTTGATATAGACGTAATAGATCCCTCATTTGCCCCGGGGGTGAGCACACCGGAGCCGTTTGGTTTAACTACTTTTGACGTTCTGGAATGTATTGAGTTTTTTAGCTCTCAGCTTGTTGGTTTTGACCTAGTAGAGGTATGCCCCCCATATGATCATGGTGAAACCTCAGTTTTAGCTGCAAAAATTGTTAGATTAGTCATTGAAAATATTTACTCTAATAAATAAGAGGTACCTTAATATAATAGTTTTTTATTCAACAGTGTCATGCAAAACGAAAAAATTGCGTCTATAGTCTTAGCAGTTATAATCGTTGTAGCACTTGCAGGATTTTTCCTAATTACCTACGGTGATGAAATATTTGATAATTTATTTGGTGGAAAAACTAGTAAAA
>Ga0272442_10004825_pt1 | contig 18265 bp, 9 predicted proteins | sample SSMForm2O_FD_200262 | JGI IMG/M metagenome (GOLD analysis project Ga0272442, IMG submission 200262) | Marine sediment archaeal communities from Little Sippewissett salt marsh, Falmouth, MA, United States - SSM-Form-2O | ecosystem: Environmental > Aquatic > Marine > Wetlands > Sediment ... | reverse complement strand
TCCTGGGGGCGCTCGGATTCACCGTGGCCGTGGCCCTTGTGATCGCGGTCATCTCCTTTCAGAACAAGAGCCGCGCCGATACCGTGATCGGGGTCCTGTGGGCCGTCGGCATGGCATGCGGCGTGATTCTCATCGACCTCAGCTCCGGTTATAACGTCCAGCTCATGAGCTACCTTTTCGGAAGCATCCTGGCCGTTCCCCGACTGGATCTTTTCATGATGGCGATCCTGAATCTCATCATTCTGGGCGTGATTTTCTTCTTCAACAAGGATTTTCTGGCCATGTCGTACGATGACGAGTACGCGGGTCTCATGGGCGTGCCCGTCAGGAGGCTCTACATCCTTCTCCTGCTCCTCGTGGCCCTTTGCGTGGTGATCATCATGAGGGTGGTGGGTTTGATCCTCGTGATCGCCTTTTTCACCATCTCCCCGTATATCGCGGAAAAGTATTCCCGTTCTTTGAAGAAAATGATGGCCCTTTCCATATCCCTGAACGTTCTTTTCACCCTCGTGGGGCTCTGGTTATCCTTTCAATTCAATCTCACCTCCGGGGCCGCGATCATCATGGTGGCCGCCCTGTTTTTCTTCCTCTCCCATATCCCCCGGATCCGAAGGAAACCCCCGCCTGTGGAGCCTTGAGACTTTACAAGCCGCGAAAAGGCACAAAATGGGTTCAGCCTCGAATGGCGCGGACTTAAGGAATATTTTCAGATTCGTCAGATTCGTCCGATCCGTCCGATCTGACTGATCCGTCCGATCTGCCCCCGCAAGATCTTTCAAAATAGACACATTCGGAAAGGGACTGACCCCAATCGGTGAGATATCGAGTGCGAGTGCGAGTACGAGTGGGAGGGCGAGTAAGGAAATATATCTCCCCTGAGAACATGATTCTATTTCCTTAAAGTTAGTGCCATTCGAGATTGACCCCTTGAGACTGACTCCAGGCGCCCTGCATTTCGCAATTCACACGAGAATGACCCTCAACGCTTCCGGGGTTCAACTATAGTTCTCTGACACAGTAGAAAGCCGGTAGGGATCTCCCTTGCTTGAGATTCGTCGCAGCCAATGTCCCAATCAGACCCATCGCCGCGCTCTTCCGAAGTCCCATCGTAGCCGCGAGGATCGCCCTCGAAATCGATCTGTATGCTGTTGATCCTCCGGCCGGCGTCCACACACGGAGAACGAAGTCTCAGGTGCAGGTCATCGTCCTTGGTACCGGCGATGTCGTCGATGCCCAGCGCGTCCACGAACAGCGGATCGGCCCAAAAGTTCCCTGAGCCGCCCGACACCCCGGTCCAGCCCTGCAGACAACAGTGGTCGATAGTGGCCGATCCGATCGGGTCGACTTGGGCGGACTCGTCGATGCCGCCGATGTCCTGGTTCTGCCAGAAAACGCAGTTGATGATGATCGGACGGCTGATGTCTCTGTTCTGGATGGCCCCGCCCCACAGACCGCTGCTGTTGCAGTGGAATGTGCAGTTGCCGATCGTCGGGCTGCTGTCGAGTGAGTTGCGGATGGCGCCCCCATGGTAGTTCAACGCGCGATTGCCTGAGAACAGGCAATTCTCGATAGACCCGGTCGAGCTGTTGTCGTAGCAGAGGGCGCCCCCGCTGTTTGTCGCCGTGTTGCCCAGTAATATGCAGCCATGCAGATCGCAGCGGGAGGCGTCATTGCTGAAAATGGATCCCGCGTTGTTGGCTGCGGTGTTGCTGGTAAACAGGCAGCTTTCGAAGAGAGTCGTGCTGCCTTCTCTGTTTCTGGATGCACCGCCGTCGTCGCTTGCGTGGTTGTCGATGAATTCGCATTGGCGGTAGGTCGGGCTGCTTTCACGGTTGTAGACGGCTCCTCCATCCCATGTCAGGGCTGTGTTCCCCGTGAAACGGCAGCCGGCGAAGAGGGGACTGCACTGGCGGGCATAGACTGCGCCTCCTTCGAGACCCCGGTTGTCTCGAAAGTGGCAATCTCTAATGGTCGGACTCCCGGCCCCGACGGAAATTAGGAGGCCGCCCCCGCGATAATGGGGGTAAACATCCGGATTGTCGGCGTTTCCTCTTTCTATGGTGAAGCCTTCCAGCAGGGCGAGTTCGGTTCCCTCTTCGATTCGAACCACATGATACGCATTGTCCTGCTTGGAGGCTGGCAGATCGCTGTCATCACCCAATAAGTCGCCATTCAGAACCGACACGTACTGGCCAGTGTCGCGCTCGTTCGGGTCGGCCGATCCCAAGCCCGCGTATCCACCAACGAGAGTGAGGCCGCCGGGAATGGAGAAGCAGGCGGTCCTGGCGTCCTCGGCGTCCAGAGGGATTGAGGGGGTATAGGTCCCTGCCGCCACGCGCACCTCCTGCCCGGCCACGGCAAACCTGAGAGCGTCGGAGAGCGAACGAAATGCCTCCTCCCAGCTGCGGCCCCATCCACCTTTCCCCGCACTGTCATCCACATAAAGAATGGGTTGAGACGACGGGTCGTATTTGAACAGGGCCCGAAGTCCCTGTCGTGAGTTGAACATCCAGGATGTCCAATGTGCGACACCCGGGACTAAGTCGATGCTTTGCGTGCTCTGGATGTCTTCTCCGAAGACGTGCCGAAGATGGCTGAAGTAGATGATCCCACCCTCGAGCGTGTTTCTCCCCTGGACCAAGATCACGCATTTATCGGTCTTCCACGGCTCGATGTCCTTTAGCCCGTATAAATACCTTACGTCGCGGGAGGGATACTGCTCTAGTATCTCCGCGGCGCTGACACCGAGATGTGGATAGAGGTCCTCTAGTCCCAGTCCCCACAGGTAGCTGTTGTACAGCGGGCACTCGCCGGGAGCAAGTGGGGCGAAGATGTCCGGATTCAAGTCGACCGCGCGTTCGTCGCTGAAGTAGAGGTGCCAGGCGTTGTTCATAACCACATACCGCATGTGGATTCCCCGGGGCTCAGCGACAGTCTGCTCGAAGGTGTTGACGGCGGCGTAGTGATTGGCGAACTGCCCGCCCAGCGAGTGCCCGGCAATCACGATCGTCTTCATGGAAGGAAAAACCGAGGGGTCGCACAGATTCTCCAACATGCTGTTCAGCACTTCGTAAGATCCCACCTGAGCCGGGCGGGGAAACACGGCCGCCGGTCCTGCCGATAGCGCGCCGAAGGCCTCGTGGCTCCACGTCCAATACAGCACGTCATTTCCAACGCCGGACGCCTCCAGGTAATCCTGTGTCAGGAACTGCGGTGCGATGACGATGGTCCGCTCACCAAGGCCGGGAACGAGGGCCACAGCGTCTTGCATGGCCCGGAAGTGCCACGGCGCATCCGGGTTGGCGCCGTGGTGCACGATCACTGCGAGCTCGATGTTCTCGTTCCTCACATCAATTGGATGAGTCGTAGAGTAGGGCAGCGTTAGAGTGTAGCCGCTGACCTTCACAGGGTAGCGTTCGGGCGATACTTCCAGCCCACTGACTCCCGAGGCCTGAAACAGCAGTTCGAGCAGGACCAGAGAATACAGCCAACTCCACACGCGACCACCCGGCAACCCTTGTTCAGAGGTACTCCTGGTTTCCATCCTGATGGGTCTCCTTTCGGTCTTTTGAGTCGAAAGGGGCGATGCAGAGCACTTTCCAGGCGTTCGATAAAATCGACACCTCCCAAAAAACGACCGGTTTGTTCGTAGCTATTTAGTGTTTCCTGCGTATCGGGCGAATCGGGCAAGGATAGTAACTCGGCGAAATCCGCTGCGTGCCCCGGAAGCGTAGCTGGCTGCGTTAATTGGTCGTCGGTTTGATCCGGGTGCTCGCGGGCACTGCTCCAAGGCCTGTTCCCGGCTTTCTCCGCCAGCTTGTCTCTCACAGGATTCAGCGCGATGTAACGCGTTATGCAACGCAGCTATTCTTAGAGGAATTCCAGACCGCCGGGAAAGGCACTATGGATGCATTGTTCACTGGCAGATTCCCAAGATGCTGATCATCATTGATGATGACACGGTACATGCAAATGCCATCCCACGTCCACGGTGTCAATAAAGGAATAAGGGGATAAGATACTGAGGGAGTTGCAAAATGCGGAGAGTGCGGAAATTCTTGAGTAAGCTGTCGCGGAAGAGATTGACCCCATTGTCCCATTGACCCCAATTTTTTTTGTCCCTTGCAAGAAAACATGCTTTGATTTACGAAAGAATATGTTGATGCATTGAAACGGAAACCTGATCCGGAAAGGGCGTATTCTTGACCGAAGACGTTCATTCGAGAACCATACGGCTCCTCGGGACGGGATGCATCGCCATCTCGTTTCTGACGGTGCTTTTCCTGACGTTTTTCCCCGTTCAGAATAATGACGTCTGGTGGATCCTTTCCGCCGGGAGGGAGATGATCCGCTCGGGTCGCTTTCTCTCTACGGATGTCTTTTCCTGCACCATAAACGGCCGCCCCTGGATGAATAAATACGCCCCCTTCGAGATTCTCTCCTTCCTGGTCTATTCCTCGGGGGGGGCGGACGCCCTCGTGGCAATGAGATCCTTCCTCGTTTCCATCATCGTTCTGCTCCTTGCCTGCATCCCGCTGATCTGGCGAAAGAGGAAGATCCAGCTCCTTTTTCATCCCCTCCTCCTCTCTTTTACGATCTTTCTTGCCGGGATTATGCTTTCCCCCAGGATGTATATCAGGCCCGAACTTTTCAGCCTTGTGTTCTTCACCGGGGCGATCCTGGTTTGGGAGTCACGCTCAAACCGCCCCCTGGGAGTACTGGTTCCGGCTTGCCTGCTTGTGATCCAGATCCTGTGGACGAACAGTCACAGCGCGTTTGTACTGGGATATCTGCTTGCTTTTGTCTATCTGGGAGAAAGGATCTTTTTCTCGAAATGCTCGGGAAGGGGAGAACTTCTCATCCTTCCCGGGTTGATCCTGGCATCGCTTGTCAATCCTTTCGGTTTCCGGATGATTCTGGGAGTCGCGGATGTCATGATGGTGACGTTTCATCATAACCTGCTTCAGGAATGGCAGCCTCTTTTTTCCCGGAAATACCCGCACCCGTTCCGCTGGATCGTTCTGGGGGGAGCGGCCCTGGCCCTGCCGGGATTTTTTCTGAACCGCTCGAAAGCGCGGCCCGCCCACATTGTTCTTTTTCTCGTGACTCTTTTTTTTACCATGAAATCCAGGAGACACGTGGGATTCCTGGCCGTTTCAACGGCGGTTGCCTCCCTCTGGAACTATGGCGTTATCCTGGAAGGTTTGAAAAAACCGCTCAGCCGCACCCTGGTCGGAGCCGCGGCCCTGGGACTGTTCCTGGTTCCGGCGCTTTTCAATTCCCTGGTTATGGGTGGGCGGTTTTTCCCCCTTTTCGGCATTGATCGACCCTTCGGGTTCGGAGAGGAAAAAAGCCGCCTTCCCTGGGATTCCTGCGATTTCATGGAATCGGAAAAACTGGAGGGCAATCTTTTCCACGGGTACGACTCCGGGGGGTTTCTGATCTGGCGGCTGAACCCGAGGATCCGCACCTCGATCGACGGCCGCGCCGAACCCTTCCCCTCCTCGCTTGTAAGAAGACACTGGCGAATCATTGTGGGAGAGGAGGCCCCCGGGCCCTTCCTCGATAAACATGGCATCACCCTGGCCCTGGTGGATTTCGACGACGGCCACCTCCTCCGTTCCTTCCGGGAAGGAAAAGACTGGGCCCTCTGCCACGTGGGATACAGGGCCGCCCTCTTTTTAAAAAGAACTCCTGAACATGGGACAATCATCCGGGAGTATGAAATCCCCGATAGCAGGGAAGGAGAGGAAGGCCCCCTGGAAAGTCTGATCCTTCCCCCGCCCGAAGAGCTCAAGAGTTCCATGCCCTATGCCGATTACCCCGTAATGGTCCGGCGCCGCATCTTCATGCTCCGGAACCTTAATCTTATTGACACGGCAGAGCATCAAAGACAGGAATATATCAGATTCCTCAAAAAAAGGAGCGAACAATAATGCCTTTAAAGAGATTTCTCCTTATCTTTTTCCTGATCGCGATCCTCTCCATCCTTATCTCCTGCGGGGAACAGCCCTCCACGGATACCGGACAAAACAGGGAGGGCCGTATCGTCATTACGGTCAATAACGGGCCCAAGGACACCGAACCCCATGAAGTGGAACGGTGGGCCCTCCTGGAACGGAAATTCGAGGAGCAATATCCCGATATCGACGTGGTGGTGGAGGACTGGGAGTACGATCCCACCGTGTTCGCCGTCCGGGCATCCGGGGGGCAGCTGTCCGACGTGATCAACACCTGGGCCACGGAGGCCGAAGTCCTCCTGAACAGCAAGCTCGCCGCGGATATGACCGACGTCCTCACCTCCTGGGAGGATTTCGAGTCCCTTCGACCCATCCTCCTTAAACCGTTCATTCGCGACGGCAGCTATTACGCCTTCCCCACCTCCGCCTACAGTATGAGCCTCTATTACAACAAGGCCCTTTTCCAGAAGGCCGGAGTGGTGGATGAAAAGGGCGAAGCGGATCCCCCGGACAACTGGGAGGAATTCCTCGATGCCGCCAAAAAGATCACGGACAGGGAATCCGGGGTGTGCGGATTCGCCATCCTGGGGGGGCATCACGCCCGCGCCGGGTGGCACTTCCTCAACTGGGGATGGCAGGGCGGCGGGGAATTCATGAAAAAACAGGATGGCAAATGGAAGGCAAGCTTCAATGAACCCGGCGTGGTCCGGGCCCTCCAGTTTATCAGGGATCTCCGTTGGAAACACGACGTGCTCCAGGCCAATGTGCTGGATGACGACACCGACATCTCCCAGGCGTTTGCCGCCGGACGCGTGGGCATGTTCATCGGGCCCGCCAATGAAAACACCGTGATCGCGCTCAAGGAAAAATTCGAGTTCGATCTCGACGACCTCGGGATCGCCGCACTCCCGGCCGGTCCCGGAGGGCGATTCGTCCAGATGGGGGCGGACCTCTCCATTTTCCGGCCCGGCATTACCCCGGAAAAGAAAAAAGCAGCCTTCAAGTGGTGCACATTCCTCGTTTCGAACGAGTGGAAGGAGGCCGAGTGGCAACTTCGCAAAAAACAGGGCCTCCCCGTGGGGGCGCCATACATCCCCATCTTTCGTGGGGAACGTCAGAAACAGTGGGATGAAATCCTGGATCAACTCCGGACCATCCCGCGTTTCGCCGAATACCAGGAAAATGTGGTGGATTACCTGAAAACCGAGCCGCCTTTCTACTGCCAGCAGCTGTACAAGGACGTTCTCGGTCCCTCGGTTCAGGAGGTCCTCACGAAAAAGGACGCCGATCCGGCCGCCATCCTGAACCGGCACGCCGAAATGTTCCAGGAAAGGTACCTGGACAAGATCGGGGAATAGAAAAATGCCGGATGCTGTTTATCAATTTTCCGGAATCCTTCCCGTCCTCCGTCCGCGAAGCTGCGTCCGCATTCCGCTTGTAAACAAATCCCGCCCTTTCTTCCTCATTTTTTTATCCTTGCTCCTTTTCGTTTCTTTGGGTTTTTCTGAAACGAGCCGGGCCCTGATCGAACTGGAGGAACGGGATCGTCCTGTGTTAAAGGATTCCCCCTGGGGACAGTACTGGAGATTCGCCCCCCTCGGGAAGATATCGAACATCCTCGTGGTTGTCCATGGAACCGTGGAAGAAAACCAGAAGGCCGCGGATCTTGCCGGACAGTTTATCAACCGATGGATGGAGTATGCCCGAAGCGAACACCTACTCGTTTTAAGCCCCGCTTTCGATAAGCTTGACTATCAGGGCCCTTATGGCGGCTACCGCGGCCTCTTCGGCAGGAAATGCGGTGCGGATGAGTTTGTAAACAATCTCGTGGATCTCTATCGATCCTGTGTCAAGAACGATTCCGGAAGGTTCCTCCTGTATGGTCATTCCGCAGGAGGGCAGTTCGCCGGGCGCTACCTGGTCCGCCATCCCAACAGGCTCGGGGCCGTGGTTCTCAGTGCCCCGGGAAGGTATGCTTTTCCGGATCCAAACGTCCCCTGGCCGTACGGCATGGGGAGGATCAAACGGACCATGAAATGGAGCAAAATGGATATCCACCAGATCGATATCCAACCCGATCCGGAGGGTTGGTTGAAGGCCGCATGTGTTCCCGTGTCCGTAGTTGTGGGGGAAAAAGACCTCGAGCCCCAGCCCGCCAGGCCCGGTCAGAAGGGGAAAAACAGGGTGGAGATCGCCAGTCACTGGATAAAAGACATGCGCGATCTGGCCAGGAAAAACGGCAAAAGCCCGAACCTCAGGAGCGTCATCGTTCACGGCGCCGGACACAGCTCCACCGCCCTGACTCCCGCCTGCCAGAAGGAAATGTCCTCGATTATGAAAAAGGATAAAAAGACGCCGGGCAAATCCGATCCTGCTCCATAAGGCGGCCGGCGGCTAGCGGGGAAAAGCGGCTAGCCCTTCGACTTCGCTAAGGACAGGCGGGAAGCGGCAAGCGCTAATCTCAAGAAAGACATATTGGATTTACGAACAAGGATCAACGATGTACGATTTGTGAAGTATTTTAATTTATTTCATTATAAAAGCAAGGCGTGATTTGGGAAATTCCAGTTGAACGGGTTCATCATCAACGCGAGTATGTATTAAGGGGATTTGCGAGTGCGAGTGCGAGTACGAAAAGATTATGTTAGCAAAACGAATGTATGTCTCAATCAAAGGCTCTCACGCTTCAGATATCCCACAAGGTAAGGCCGGTTTCCTCTTCCGGGGCCCGGTGGAAGGCATCGCCGACCAGGTCCTGCACGATGAACTCGAACGCGAAAACCTTGCAACCCTCGCTCACGTGGCCGCCCAAAGCCTTTCCTTCACGATCCGCCAGGGTGGCATGAAGGTGACAGAAAATCGCCCCATCCTTTAAGGAAATATTCCCCGTCAGGTTGGTTACTTCCACCGGTTTGTCGATTTCCAGGGTGTCATATTCCTGTTTCTCCTGGTCGTATATGGAGAGCCTTGCCTTTTGAAGGGCGCCGATCCCCTGGACGATCCCCAGCCTCACCTGGTTCGAGCGGGCGAACCGGGTGAGCGCCTCCAGGAGATCCTCTCCCTTTTCAACCCGGCCCATCCATTGACGGCCGCGGATCACGTCGCGATATTTCATTGGTCCTCTTCTCCTAATTGGATTTCCAGCTCGAGGATTTGATCTCTCGGATTGTCCGGAATCTCGATGGTTTTCCGGTAGGAGGGACTGTTTTTCGATTCCATCACCTCGATCCGGACTGTTTCATCCCCGGCCCACCCGATGGTTGTTCCGGCCTCGTCGGTCAGCTGGGTTTCCCTCCCTGATATCCTGACGCTCGCTCCCGCCGCGGGGGAACCGTCCGGGTTCGAAACCTTCAGAAGAAAGGGTTGGTTCAGCTCGAGTTCCTTCTCCCCGAGGTTCCGGGTTTCACCTTTTTCCAGCGGTTCGGAAACGTCCCAGGAAGCTCCCTTGATCACGGGATCTCTTCCGGAAATGATTTTCAGGGAAAAAGGTGCATCCGCGGGAACCATCGCATGGAAGGGTTTGTCCAGCTCGAGGGGGGAGACCCGTAAACAGGGCGACCATGTCCTGGCATGCCTCGGGGAATCCCTGTTGGGATCCAGGGACCAGCTCCCGGGGGTTTTGAAATCCAGGGAAATCTGGGAGAGGGAGGCGCTCGCAATATCGCGCTCCACTTCCTCCCTCAGGCGGGGATCGGGAAGGATGTAAGGAGCCCCGATCTTTGCCTCCACCCGTGCGGCAGGCATGAGCATGGCGTCCGGGAGGAGAAACCGGCTGCACTGGTCTTTGCCGCGTTTCCGGAGCGTTCTCCTGTTCCCCTGGAGTCCCACGTAAGAGGGGGCCCATACGATAATATGCCAGGACTCCCATGCCGGTTCTTCCCTGAAGAGGAATTGCCCGGATGCGTCGGTTTTCCCGGCTGCCAGAACCTTGAAATAACGGCGGTCGTTGTCAAAGGTGAATTGACCGCCCTCCGGCGGGATCAGGATCCCCCCGGAATCGATCGAGGAGAGGATCTTTTCCCTGTCTGCCTGCTCCATTCCGTATAAATATTCACAGATGGAGGAATTCCGGGAGAGGAACACCAGGGCGCCCGGTACGGGGCTTCCCGAGGCTGCGTCAACCGCCTTTCCCGAGTAGGTCACAGCTGTTTTTTCCAGGGGGGCCGGGGCCGGAATCCAGTCGGTCGCCCGGCCAATCGCGTCGAGGTTCAGCTTCCGGGGCAGGAACTCGTATCTGCGGCATTTGATGTAGTAAATTCCCGGGATCGTCATGGGGCGGACCAGGAGGGTCTCCTGATCCCGGTATTCTTTTACCAGCTCGATGGGCTTTTTTGTGGCAAGTGCCCCGGTTGTGAGTTCGGAGAGGGCAAAGATCTCGAGGTTCGCCATCTTTTCCGGATCCAGGAGTCGCCCGTCAGGATTCCGGAACCGGAAGGCCAGTTCCTTTCCCATGGGGAGCGCGATGGTTTCCTTTTTCCCCGGTACGAGACGGAGGGAAACGGAGAAACGGCTTTCCTGTTCCTGGGGAGGGGTCACGGTTACGAATATTTCAAATGGTCGCGGCGACTTTTCAATCCCCAGCTTTTCCATCAGCACGTTACGGGGGACGGCCAGCTGGAATTCCCCCGATTGCCCCGTGATGATGGTATTGGTCTCGCCGCTCATCGGTTTTGTTTCACCGCCCGGCAGGCAGATATCCCTTAAAAGAATCCTTGCCCCTTGTACCGGAAAACCGTTTTCATCAACCACCTTTCCGGGGTAGATGTTATCCGGTTGTTCGTTTTCCCTCGGGGGAGGTTTCACGGAGCTTAAATAAAGGGTATCCGATTGTACGGCGCTTCCAACCGACTCGTGAAAGGGGGGCAGCATCACCTTTTCCATCTGGCCCGTTTCCGGGTGGCGGATAAAGGCCAGAACCCCGGCTCGCGCCTCGCTCCGGGCCGTTCCAAGCTCCCAGGGACGGTAAACGGTTTGGGGGGGGAACAGGCGATACTCTCCCGAGGCATCAAGCGTTTCCGGTTCCATCACGATATCCACCGGCCTCCTCCCAGTCATGAAAAAGGCGGGAACTGAAAGGACATCGAAACCCTCCGCCGGATTGCCCCAGGCATCGAGGATGCGGATCCGCTCCGGGGCCCGGGTTTGTCCACGGGGAGGAGCCGGATCCCGGAGATCCATCACCAGCTTCTGGGGGTGCATCGAACGCGGGGTGAGGAAATGGAAGAACCGTCGTTCGGGAAACAAGGCCTGAACATCCGATGGAAAGAGATCCCTCACCGCCTTCAAAATCCGTGTACCACCCGGCGCATTTACCTCCAGGATTACAGATGTCTCGCCATCATCCGATTCAGAATGACGCACGGACATTTCCGCCGTAACGGGCCGCTTCTCCACGGTTCCTCCCGGCATGGGCACATATGCAAACACGGTGCATTCGTGTTTGACGATTTCGGCGAAAAGCCCCCCCGACTGGAGAGAGAGGGTCAGGGTAATGAAAAAGAAAAATTTAAACCTGCTTTGAAGAGACATCCTGGAAACCCTGCATATGGTTTTTAGTTCCATATCAATCGGAATTCAACCATTTCAATGGAAATCGAAAAATAATTGAAAGCTGAAAGGTCTTCTCACCAAATTGCTTCCGGGGAAAAGGACGGGAATCTCTATTTCCGGTCCGGAAGGGAGCGCTTGATCACAAGCTCGCCCTTTTTCGCGAATATCCGCAGCGCCTCCGCGATCTCGAAGGGGAGTCCGCCGTTCGGGGGACACACCCATCCACCGGCCTCCAGGTAGTAAAACGCCCCCTCGATCTCCACCACGATTCCCGCGTGACCCTCTGGAAGGAGAACGATATCCCCGGCCTGCAGCTTCGCGAGATCCTCCGGCAGGGCCTCCCCCTCCTTCGGCACCCTGAAAATCTCCCGTCCGAGGTTTTTCATATCCGCCGTATCCACGCGGTACCGGTTGCTGGTGCCTCCCCGGCCCCCTTTATCCTCGATGCCGTGTTTCCGGGAATAATGCTCGAATCCCTGCGGGGAAAACACGGCTGCCTCTTCCTCCGGATCCAAAAGATCCAGCTCCACGGCCAGGGTATAGGGCATGGAGGCGAATCCGGAACAGTCGAAACCGTATCTTTTCTTGTAATTGGGTCCCTTTTCCTGTGGATCGTCCAGATCTGAAAGATCGCCTCCCCAGGAAAAGTAATCCCTTCCTATGAACGTTCGATAGATCTCGTGCCCGAACAGGGTCAGGGTGTTGATCCTTTCCACTGGATCCATCTGTTTCAGGGTGTAAAGATGCGGCTCGAGGGTGGGGATCATCACCTTTTCCATGAACGCCCTGTTGTCTGTTACATAACCGCTGACCTCAGTTCCATCCTGCTTTTTGATGGTAACAAATTCGCCTTCTCTTTTCGAGTTGAATTTATCCCGGATGCTTTTCGAGAGATGGGGCATGGGGATTTTCCGGGAGAAAGAGGAGTAATCGACAGTGTAGGGGCTTCGGGGATGAAGGATCCCGCAGGAAGCGAGTAAAAGCACGGGCAGGATCAGGAAAAAACAGGGTATCCTTGTTTTCATCTCTGGAACTCCTTTGAAAAGATATTGGAAAAGATCTAGGGGGGGAGGGGGATGATTGCAACGATTTTTTATGGCGGGTCTTCTTCGCCTTTATCCGGGGAGGGGATCTTGAAATACTTTCTCTCCATGAATTCGCTCCGTTTCCCACGGTTCCACTGGGTCAGGGGACGAAAGTATCCCATCACGCGGGACCAGATCTCGCAAGGGGTGCGACCTCCCTTCCCGTTCCTTTCCACCCCTGTTTTGTGAACATTCACGGATCAATCCCCCGGAGATAATTTTCACCCTAACCATGATAGTAACAGTCTCTTCCCCGGGATGGTCAAGTTTTTGTTTGAAATAATGAAAGACATAATGCGGCTGGCGGCTTGCGGCTGGCGGCTTGCGGCTTGCGGCTTGCGGCTTGCGGCTTGCGGATAAGTTTGAGATATTTCCGTGGTTAATATCTTTGTGGCTTCGTGTCTTCGTGCGAGATAATAAAAAAGAGGAGTCAAGTGCAGTATCACGACCCGGAAGGCAAATAACCTGGGGAAATCATAACGAGAGCTGAATCTGGAGGCTGACCCCATTCTCTTAAAGGCAGGAATGTTTGCAATATTTCTTTTTTGCGCTTTTTGTGCCTTTTAGCGGCTTGAAAAATAATAATTCTTTGCGGCTCGTAGCCTTTCGTCTTCGTTCCTTCTAAAATGCGGGATTGACCCGGGGGAGGGATTCTGTTAGGGAATCAATGCCGTTTCGGAATAAGTGGTCGCCTTCCTTCCATGCGGTTCGAATTCATCGAGGAGGAGGAGTTTGATACCTGCTGATAAATCCCGGCGCCTGGATCAATTCGGACATTTCACCCTCTTCATATTCCTTGCCATGGCCCCCTTTCTTGCCCCGGCCGGAACCGAAACCGTGTTTCTCGATGAGATCGATTACGGAACAACAGCCTATGGCGGATACCGCTGGCGCGACGTCGCCGGAAACCTCTTTTCCGATGATTACCGGACCAGCTACAGCTACGGCTCGGAAAATGTCACTGTCCGCATTATCTTTGAAACCGTCGCCACTTCCTTTTCCGGAAATCTCCTGGCCTCGAATCTGAAACCCAATTTTACATACCAGCTGAAACTCTCCGGATTTGCGGGGGAAACCGGAGCGAACGAAAAAATCGGCCTGGCAGGCAGGTGGTGGCAGGAAACCTGGGATGGAGCCGCCTGGGGGAGCGGCGCCAACCTCAATAACAAGGGCGACGGCAGCTCTCCCAATCCCAATGACGCCGTTTATTTTTCCCGCCGCGATATCGCTGATCCCACCAGCCCCACAGGAAAAAAATACCGGTATACCGGTTACCTCGTGTTCGATTATTTCATAACCGACGAACAGGGCAACGCCTCCCTCGATTTCCTAACAGGCTCCTGCTTTCATGTCCTCTGGAACACGATCCAGAGAACCAGATCCGGGAATGACGGACCCCCGGTCTCTTCCACGTTCGATCCCGATCCCCTGAAGATCGCATACGATGTGGACTACTCCAGCTCCACCATGACCGTATTCGGGGAATGGGAACGCCTCCCCATGGGGGACGTGCCCCTTGATAAGGGAGATTACAATTGCCAGCTATATCTCACGGAGGAATCGTTCCATGGCTGGCCCGGGGGGGATTACTGCGGGGGATGGGCCGCCGCAATGGGAGCGGACATCACATTTGCCGTGGTGGAGGGCTTTCCGTCCGTCTCCTTCCGGGAATCCTCCTCCCAGGCCGATGAGGGCACTAGTGCGGGAATCGAGGTGATCCTTTCGGAACCCTTCGGTTATACCGCCTCCGTGGACTGGTTCACATCCGGCGTCACCGCCTCACCGGGAAATGACTTTGAGGCCACAACCGGCACCCTGGTTTTTGAGGCTGGAACAACCACAAAAACCCTGGCCGTGGAGCTGCAACCCGATCGCTTCGACGAGCGTCCCGGCGAGTCCCTCAAAATTATCCTATCTGGTCCCGAATACATGGAGATCGGGGATCCCCGGATTCATGACCTCTTCATCCGGGACGACGATCACGCGCCTTCTTTTACAGCCGCTGAAATCCTTCCTGACCCGCCCCTGGAGAACGCCCCTTTAACCGTTTCCTGTTCCGGGTGGGAAGATCCGGACGGCGATCCGGAGGGATACCTGTACCAGTGGAAGAAAAATGGTCAATCCCTTTCCGGAGCCACGTCGGATACTCTTTCCTCCGAATCTTTCCTCGCGGGCGAGCTGGTTTCATGCGAGGTAACGGCCTTTGATGGATATAACAAAGGCGCCCGGATCGAAGCCCCGTCCGTTCTGATCCAGTCCGCCCCTCCCTCCCGCGTTCATCGCTGGAAGCGATACTGAGGATTACCCTTGACGTCGCCCTTTTCCCGTGTGATATAAAGTTGTCACTTATCAATTGCAGAAAATAATCTGGATGGGCGAGGATGCCGGTCGGTATCGAGCATTTAGAGTCGCATGGGATCTCCCGCCGGGTGATCGGGGTTTGGAAAAACAGCGGGATCGAAACCCTTTTGCCCCTTCAGCAGGAGGCCGTGGCACGCTCGAGCCTCCTCCAGGGCGGCAGCCTCGTCGTGTTCGCCCCCACCTCGTCTGGAAAAACATTCATCGCTGAAATCGCCGCCCTCCGGCACATGGAGGAAAACCGCAGGGTGGTTTACCTGGTTCCCACAAAGGCCCTGGCCGAGGAAAAGTACTCCCGGTTCCAGCGACTCTACCACTCCCTCGGGTATCGCATCCTGGCCGCAACCCGGGAAAGACCCGAGTCAGACCCCCTCGCCCTGAACGGTTCCTTTGACATCCTCGTGGCCGTGTATGAAAAGATGAAATCCTACCTGGTTCAACGCCCCACACTCCTCAGCCAGGTGGGACTGGTGGTTGCGGACGAAGTCCAGATGCTCGGGGAACGCGAACGCGGCCGGGTCGTGGACCTCCTCCTGACCAAGGTGGCCAACAGCCCCTACCAGGTTCAATTCCTCGGACTTTCCGCGGTACTGGGGGATGTGATCGGGATTGCCCGATGGCTCGATTGCTCCTTTTTGAAGGAAACCCGACGTCCCGTGGAACTTCGCGAAGGAATCTTTGATGCGGCAACCGGCCGATTTTTCTACAGGGAATTCAATACCGGGGTCGAGGGAACGGAAAATCTGGCTCCCGGATCCGTGGATGACGAATCCGGGGAGGAAGGCGATTATCTCGGGTTCCTGTTCGAACTCGCCCGCATCCTGGTAATGGAAAGGCGGGACCAGGTGCTGATATTCGTTCCGACCCGGCGGCTCTCTCGAAGCCTCGCCGAAAAACTCGCCGCCTCACTCGAGATCGAACCCGCGAACGAGGCCCTTTCCCGCATGGAACGTTACGAGGAAAGCCACTCGCGATCTTCGCTCATGCAATGCCTCGAAAGCGGGGTGGCTTACCACAACGCGGACCTCTCCTTTGCCCTCAGAAGACTCATCGAGGAGCATTACAACCGCGGGGCGATCCGGATCCTCGTTTCCACGTCAACCCTCGGGGAAGGGGTCAATCTTACCGGAAAAAACGTGATCCAGTGCCCCGAGATGATCAGGAGGGACGATTGGACCGGGCAGTGCGACGTCGTCCCCATCACGAGGGCCCGGTTCCGCAACCAGGGGGGAAGGGCGGGAAGGCTGGGGCTCGAAAGCGATTTCGGACGCTCCATGCTGGTGGCCTCCGGCGGGGAACAGGTCGAACGCATGATGAGGGAATACATCTATGGGGAACTCGAACCCCTGTCCCCTCCCATCCGCGATGAACAAATCGCCCCAGCCATCCTGGATCTCGTGTCCTCCGGTTTGTGCCGGGATCATAAAAGTCTGATGGATTTCCTCTCCAAAACCTATACCGGACTGATCAAGTGGAACGGCTGGGACGATTTTTCCCGCATCCTCCAGGAGCAGATCGACGGTTGCCGCCGGAAACATTTCCTCCGGGATGCAGGATCCAACCAGCTCGAGGCAACCGGGGCGGGCGAGGTCACGGCCGCCTCCGGCATCCGGCTCGAAACCGCCTCCCTGTTTCTCGAATGGCTCGATCGGCAAAAAGGACCCATACCAGGGGCCTTCGAGGTTCTTTTCGTAACCGCGTTCTCCCCGGACGCCGCGGATTTTCCAGTCCCCATGAACAGGATGGAACGGAGGAACCTCGACTTCCCCCAAACGGTCGAGGAGCTGGTCGGTCGGGACAGGATCGAGGCCGTGCCCCTCCTTTCCTCTCTTGTGGAGCGTCCCGGGGGATATACGGATTCGGATTTCCGGGCTCTCAAAAAAGCGCTCATCCTGCATGACTGGATCGGAACGGCGGACACCCTTTCCATCGAGGACCGCTTCGGCATCCTCGCGGGCATCATCAAACGCCTCGCCGAGCATTTCAGCTGGCTCGTTCAATCCTGCGCCGCCCTTGCGGAGATTCTGGGAAGCGGCGGGACCATGGCCGAGCACCTCTCACGAATGGCCCTCCGGCTTCGACTCGGGTTGGGGGAGGAAGGACTGGCCCTTGCAAAACTCCACCTCGAAGGACTCGAACGGAGCCATCTCCAGGCCCTGGTCAGGGAGGGATTCGACACCCCGGGGGCCCTGTTCGAGGCCCCTCGGGACCTGCTTCAGAAAATTCTGCCTCCAACCGCAGTGGATGCCATTTTACTTCAGAATGAAAAAGAGAATATCCCTGGCGGAGAAAACGCGACCGGGGAAATTTCAAGGGAACCCAACCAGGAAGAGAAACCGGTCGAACCCTTTCTGATCCTTCCCCTTTCCGAACCAGGCATTGCAATTTGCGCGGGAAAAAGGGTTCGCCTCACTCCGCTCCCTTACCGGCTTTTACTCACCCTGGCAAGGCGTCCGGGAAGCCTGGTCACATATCTCACCATAGACGAGGAGGTCTGGCCGGAGCAGAAGGTGGAACGGCAGCAGGTCTCCTTTCACCGGGCCACTCTTCTGAAAAGTATTGGAAAGGCCGCTGGAAAGGAACGCGTCGAAAATCTCATCAGAACCTACAGCGGCCAGGGCCTCGAGCTCAACCTCGCCCCGGAGGACATCCGAATTATTTAGATCATTCACGTTTTGGTGTTGTAACGAAACAATTAAAATACTTCGCAAATCGTACATCGTTGATCTTTGTTCGTAAATCAAATGTATCTTTCTTAAGATTATAGCAAGAGAATGGGGTCAGCCTCTATATTTAGCTTTTGACGGTTATCATACCCTTCCGAAGCAAAATCTACGCAATTTGCGATCATGTTTACCCCACAATCTCACTCGTACTCTCACTCGTACTCGCAATTCGGATATTCTTTACGATTATCTCCCATTTCGTGAGAGGAAAAGCGGGATTCGATTCGAGTGGACGATTCGCGAGTACGAGTTAGAGAATGGGGGCAGACTCTATATTCAGCTTTGACTGTTATCATACCCTTCCGAAGCAAAATCTACGCAATTTGCGATCATGTTTACCCCACAATCGCACTCGCACTCGCACTCGCACTCGCAACCGCAATTCGGATATTCTTTACGATTATCTCTCATTTCTTGAGAGGAAAAGCGGGATTCGATTCGAGTGGACGATTCGCGAGTACGAGTTAGAGAATGGGGTCAATCCTCTCTTTTAGAGCTATTCCAGCTCGATAAACGAAAGTTCAACCGGAACCACGTACATTCCCGCACCGGGGCCTAAAGCGGTGGGAACGTCCGCGCCGTTTTT
>Ga0272442_10004824_pt1 | contig 18268 bp, 10 predicted proteins | sample SSMForm2O_FD_200262 | JGI IMG/M metagenome (GOLD analysis project Ga0272442, IMG submission 200262) | Marine sediment archaeal communities from Little Sippewissett salt marsh, Falmouth, MA, United States - SSM-Form-2O | ecosystem: Environmental > Aquatic > Marine > Wetlands > Sediment ... | reverse complement strand
TCCGCCGCCGGGCTGTAGTAGACATCCCCCTCCGCGCTCCTCCGCGCACTCCGCGCCTCCGCGTTGAAATTGAGCCATCAAGACAGCCGCACCATCGCAGAGACGCAGAGAAGCCGGTCTTTGGAGGTCATTGATACTGCCAGGAACACCGTCCTCGACTCTCCCGCCCGGCACGCTGCGCCTTGGCGTCCTGGCGTCTCTGCGTTGAGAGAGACTTCCGCTTCGTGTTCTCGGTGGTCTTCGTGGTGGTCACGGTCCGGAGGGGCCATAGACTGGCGGAAGGGATGTACACCACGAAGAGCGCGAGGACCACGAAGAGGGGGGGACTTTGAAGGGCGCTTCACCACAGGAGGATGAGCGAGGTGGCTTCGTAGAGGGCGGCGATGGCGAGCATGGCGCCGGTGAGTACGATGCCGCCGATGTAGATGTGGGCGGCGCGGGCCACGTGCTGCGAGAAGGCGCCGGATATCACGCCGCGTACGAGGCGGATGGGCCACACGAGTACCACGAAGGACGCGAGGATGTAGGCCTCGAGTTCGAGGGCCATGGTGATGCTGTGGAAGACCTGCCCGGCCGCAGAGCCGGCCCAGACGGGGGCCATGACAAAGCCGGCCAAGGCGAAACTGGCGGCGGTCTTGAAGGCGCCAAGGGCCAGCGGCACGACCGAGGGCAAAAAGGTGAAACCGAGCGTCTGGACGACGTAGTTGTTGTAGTACGTGGCCAGGGCCGCTTGCAGGATGTTCTGCGAGCGGTAGGCGTCGCCCACATAACTGAGGCCGCCCTCGGTGAAGATCGCGCCCACGTATTCGGTCAGGCGGTAGTTCAGCAGGGGAAAGCACAGCCCGAGTACCATGCACGCGAAGAAGGTGCCATAGAGCGCCACGTGCATGCCTGCGAAGAGGCGGGGACGCTCGACGGTCTCGGTCAGCAGCGGGCCGAGGATGCGCGCGTCGCCGTGGGAAGCGTTGGCGAAAACCCGGATGTGCGCCATGGCACCGCCCCAAGCAACCAACATGAGGCCCGCCAACGCAACCCAGGCATACGCCGGCCGGGTGCGTGTACGCAAACCCAGCAACTCGGGCGCATCCGCCTCGTCGGGGTTGGGGAGCAATTCATCCAGATGCGCCAGGCCCTCGGGATGTAGCCATCCTTGCGTGGCGCCGGTGGCCTCGGTGAAGTACTCTTCGATGCCGGCGTCCAGGGGCAGGAGGTAGCTGTAGAGCAAACCCGAGACATGGGGTTTCAGGCGGCCCGTGACCTGGAAGGAAACGCCATCGACTTCGAAGGGGTCGGCGCGGGCCAGGTCGCCCGCCAGCACTTCGGGCCGGCCTGGTTCGGGGAGGCGGCCGGAGGCCAGCAAGGGCGCCAGGTCCTCGACGTCGAGTGCAGCGGCCATGACACGCTCGGGACGGTTGAAGTCAACTTTTAAGGCGTGTTCTTCCTTCGATGCCCAGGTCTCGAAGGAAGTGGCGAGGAAGGTTAGTGCTTTGTCCCCAGGCCGGGAGACGTCCCGTACGCGGACGGGGATGACCCCCGGGACGTCGGCGGCCTCGCCTTCGAGGACATTGTCGGGGGCGAGAATGGCCTCCGCCCAAGGCCGGCCTTCGAGTTCGCGGGCCTCACGTGTTCCCACCAGCGCCAGCACCGTAACGCCCAAGAAGATGATGGCCGCCGGCAGCGCCATGCTGCGCTGCCGCGAAACCCGTTCCACGGGGGACTCGGCGGGCAGAGGGGGGGGAGAGGCTTGCGCTTCACTCATCGTGTCAGGCCGCTTCCTTGGGCGCGGAGTCCATGGCGTCTGCCATGTGGTGCAACAGCGAGGTGTAGTATGCCTCAGTATCCGGGCCGAACCAGTTCATCAGCCCGATTTCATAGTCGAGTCTGCCGTCGTCCTCCAATTTCGTGTAGTACTTGTCGGGCGAGAGGTAGCCGCAATAGGTCGAGGCAAAGCTCGTGGTCCAGAGATCGTAGTCCTTGGTGGCGGCCCAGGCCTTCCAGTCGGCGCTGGTCTCGCCGGAGAAGTCGAACGGCACGCCCACGAAGAGAATCTCCCCAACGCGCGCGCCTTGGAGCCAGCCTTCGGACGGGACCCCGAAAATGCGCGCCAGAATGGGGGAGAGGCGCCAACCGGGCGAGGAGGGGCGCATCTGTTTGGCGGGCATCCCGATGGGGATGCTGAGCGAGGCGACGTCGAGGTTGGTCTCGAAGCGGAGGTTCTGGGTGTTATCCAGAACCAATTGCGCCAGGGCTTGGCCCATGGCCTCGACTTTGGCCGACGCGTTGGGTGCGTCGGGCGCTTTCGGGCCCATCGAGCCCAAGGCGCCGCCCAGATAGAGGGCCGTCGCTTTCGTGGCGCGTTCGATATGGCGCATCAGTTCGCCGGGGTACTCGGCGCTGAATTCCATCATCCTCGATCCGAAGTTGGTGGGGTGAGCGGAGTAGCTGGTGAGATAGCAGCGGTCTTGGTCCTCCTGTTCGACCACGAGGAAACTGAGTTCCGAGTCGACGCCGGCGTCACGGGTGCGGTTGCGAATATAGTCCGGCGCGTCGACACTCCCGTGGGCGAGCTTGGCCGGTTCGCGCTTCTGATAGGCTTCGAGGATCGCGTCGGCAAAGTTGGTGGCGAGGAACTCGGGGATCGCGGGATCGTAGGTGCCGGCCGAAATCTTGGCCGCGATCCCAGGACCGAAGGCGCCCGGCCCGCAGTGGGTGTGGCTGGCGCCGAAGAGGAGGTCGTTGGTGGTGAGGGGCGATTTCGCAGCCACTTTTTCGCGGACCAATTCAGCGAGGTTGGGGGGAATGATGAGCATGTCGGCGCCCACGAGCACGACGGTGTCCACCCCGTCGTCCAGGGCCAGGGCCTTGACATAGAGCTCGTCGCGCACGCCTTCCGAAGCCTTATCGCCGGGCCGCGCGGAGTAACCCGCCATGGGGGTGCCGATTTTCGGGGTGATGATGCGGCTTGCCCAGCCGGCCCGGAGCGTCCCGGGCTTCTCGGTGAGGGTGGACTCGGCCACGTTGGCCTGGATGTCTTCGAGGGCCTTCTCGTAGTAGCCCGCGTTTTCGTAGCCGGTGCTGGCGTAGACGGGCCACGGCCCCACAACGAGCAGGAACGAGGCTGCCAGCACGACGATCAGGATGCCGAAGCCGAGGAGAATTTTCTTGAGTCTGGACATGTCGTTTACTTCCTTTGTTGCTATTGATCGATCGAGACTTTGAGTACGTTGTCGCCGTTTTCGGCCACCAATTCGAAGGCATCCCGGGTCTTCTCAAGGGGAAACGAGTGGGTTATGAGCGATTTCACGTCTATTTTTCCCGAGGCCATCAACGCGATGGTGGTGGGGAAGTTGTGCTTGAACCGGCGGCACCAGTGGAAGGTCAGTTCGCGGCGGCGCGCCACGCTGACCGGGACGGGATCGCATTCGACCCCCGAGATGCCGGTGAGCACGCAACGTCCGGCAGGCCGGGTGACCCGGCAGGCCAGCGCCATGCCCTCGGAGGAATTGGTGCAGTCGAAGGCCACATCGACACCGCGGCCGCCGGTTTCGGCCATGATGCGGTCGACGGTTGCCGCGCCGCCGTCACCAGGCCGGTCGCGCTCGACGGCGAAGCCCACATCGACGCCGCAGCGTTGGCCGGCTTCGACGCGGTAATCGAGCAGATCCGTGCCGTAGAGGGTGCAGATGCCCGCCAGCTTAGCCACTTGTGCGGTGAGCAGGCCGATGGGGCCGAGTCCGAGGATAGCGGCGCTCTCCCCGGGCTTGATGCGGGCCAACTCGACAGTGTGTACGGCGACGGCCGCGGGTTCCACCATGGCCGCCTCGGCGGGACTCATGGAGTCCGGGATGGCCGAACAGAATTCGGCGTGCACGGTCATGTACTCGCAGAACGCGCCGTTACAGCCCGGGCCGCCGGGGAAAAACATCCGGGTGCATACGTTGTAGTGGCCGCTCTTACACCATTCGCAGTCGAGGCAGGGGATGCCTGGCTCGACCGCAACGCGTTTGCCCAACAGCGCCGGCTTGGCTTGCTCGCCGACCGCCTCGACGATCCCGGCGTATTCGTGGCCGAGGATGAGCGGGGGCTCGATCACCTGCGAGCCGATGCGTCCGTCGAGGTAGTAGTGGAGGTCGGAGCCGCACACGCCGACGGACTCGATGCGGATTAGGGCCTCGTGCGCCTTGGGCACGGGTTTGGGAACGGACTCGAGGCGCATGTCCCGGGGGCCGTGCCACCGGATGGCTTTCATGGTCTCAGGGGCTGTCATGCTGGGACGGTTTCTCCTGGAAGGTTGTAGGGGGGCCGGACAAGGCGGCTATTTCCGCATCTCATGACGGTGTTAACCCGGTTGCGCCGTACTCTTGAGCATAACATAGTGCGGGTGCAGCGCATTTCCGGGGCGATTCTTCAGGTCGAGGTCACCTTGACGATCTTGCCGGCGCGTTCGGCGATGTTGACGAGATGGTCGCCCACGCGTTCGAGGTGGGCGATGGCGTCGAGGTAGATGACACCGGCCTGCACGTCGTACTTGCCAGAGCCAAGCCGGTCGACGTGGAGGTCGGTCAATTCCCGCATGAGGCCGGTCAGTAGTTCCTCGATCGCGATGACCTGATCCACGCTTTCGGGGTCCCCGGTATCCAACGCGACGCAAACCGCCTCGAACTGTTCGTTCAGATTCGCTTGGAAGCTGCGCAGGCCTTTGAGGGCCCTCTTGGGGATCTTGTGTTTGCCTTCGGACAGCAGGGTATGCAGCGCTACCAGCGATTCGGTATGGTCGCCCAGGCGCTCGGCATCGTTCACGGCGTGAATGAGGGCGGGAATCAGGGCGGACTCACCCGCCGTCAGCGGTTGACGCGACAGTTGGACGAGGTAGTCCGTGATTTCGCGCTGGAGACGGTCGATATCGTGTTCCCGTTCGATAATCTTGGCCGCCAGACCGGCGCGGCTGTCGCACAAGAGTTCGCAACTCTCGTTCATCGAGTTCTGGCCCTTGCGCACCATGTAGATGACCTCCTTGATGGCTTGTTGCAGGGCCACGGAGGGCGTGTTGAGCAAATTCGGTTCGAGGTACTGGAGAATGGTTTCCTTGTCCGCGTCGGTGACGGGGATAACGCGCTGGCAGACGCGAACCATGAGGGGGACGAAGGGGAGGAAAATCAGGCAATTGAAGACCTTGGCCGTGGTATGAAAATTGGCCACGTGCCGGGCCAGGTTCTCGGGGATAACGGCAAAGGCCTCCCCGGGGGTGATGGCATCGATCAGCCCGAGGAAGACCGGCTTGCCGGCCCACAGCGGCAGGAAGAGCAGCCCGTACATGTACACGGCGTCCACCACGTTGAAGAGGGTGTGGGCCAAGGCGGTGCGTTTGGCGTTGCGGTTGGCGCCCAGGGAAGCCAGCCAGGCGGTGATCGTCGTCCCGATGTTATCGCCCAATACGAGCGGAACCGCGGTGTAGAAGGTGATGAGTCCCTGGCTGGCCAGCACGAGCACGAGGCCCACGGTCGCGGAACTGGATTGGATGAGCATGGTCGTCAGGGTGCCGATGACGATACACATGATGGCAGGACCCGGCTTGACGAAACCGCCGGGGTCGGGCGTGCAATCGAAGGTGTGAAAGAGGTTGACAAATTCCGGACTGTGCTTGAGCGGTTCCAGGATGCCCCCCATCGTTTTCATGCCGAGGAAGAGCAGCCCGAAGCCAAGGATCGCCGTGCCCAAAGCCTTGAGGCTTGACTTGCGGGCCAGGCTGTTCACGAGCAGCCCCGCGGCAATGGCGGGATAGGCCAAGGCGTCGAGCTTGAACGCGATGATTTGCGCGGTCATGGTCGTGCCGATATTGGCGCCGAAAACCACGCCGATGGCCTGCTGCAACGTCAGCAACCCCGCATTTACGAATCCGACCATCATGACGGTGGTGGCGCTCGAAGACTGAATGAGCGCGGTGACGCCCGCGCCAACCGCCACGCCCAGGAAGCGGTTCCGGGTGACGGATTGGAGAATATTCTTCAGGCGGCGGTCGGCCATGCGTTGAAGGCCCTCGGACATGTGCTTCATGCCAAGGATGAAAAGGGCCAAGCCCCCAAAAAGGACAATGAACATGCCCCGCTTGTCGATGGCCATCGCCTTGAATTCGATGGCCCGCACATCGAAGCGTTCGTTTGCGGGGATCTGCTTCCGCGTGTCGTCGATCTCGACCGCGGCATAGTAGCGCCGGACCTGTTTGCCCAGTTTCCATGAGGTGACGGCACGTCCCTCGGCATCGGTCAATACTCGGGATCGCCCGACGGCAGCGCCCTCGGCGGCGCCCTCGGTGCGGAAGTAGACGGTGACCCCTTCTACGGGGGACCCATCGCCGTTCAGCAGGCGCACCCCGAAGTCGCCGATCATACCCCCGGTGGCCGTCTCGAGATCCTTGCCAATTCGCTGCACCCCGCCGGTCGCTCGAAACCACTGGGCGGGCACTTCCGGGTAGTCGGGCAGCAGGGCGGCGACCATCACGTCACCCGCTTGATCCCCGAGACGCAAGACCGCCGAGGCCGTACCCGCGGCATCCGTGGTGACGTCGAGGGTGTCGGTACGGCTGGTCTCGAAGGTGGCCCCACGCTGGGGATGGGTCACGGCAAAGCGGACGGTCACGCCGGGCACGGGTCGACGCCGCTTCGGGCCGCCCAGCCAGCCGGGTTCGAGAGGGCTCTCGGCCACGACGCGGAAGGGCTTGGGCAGGGGGGTGTTCTGGACGGCAGCCTGATTGTTGCCCGAGGCATTCGGGTCGAGGCGGAGTTGCTCGGGCTGCGGGGCTTCGTGCGTGGCGCAACCCGCACAGGCCAGGGCTAGTGCCAAGCAGGCCAACAGGTTATGAGGCAGACTACCCCACCCATACTTGTATCTGAGCATCACCCTGAGCCATCCGAAACCGCTGGTAGAATCTGGCGGGAGCCTCCCCTTGCGCCACATACTCCGAGGGGCAACCGTCCTGTGTGCGCGTAGCTTAGCACGATGCGTGCGGCGACATCAATTGCCCCGGCGGGCCGGCTTGCGCCCAAAAACGTGCTCAGGAGCCGGTGACCTGCAGGACGGTGCCGGCGCGTTCGGCGATGTTCACGAGGTGGTCGCCGACCCGTTCGAGGTGGGCCAGGGCGTCGAGGTAGATAACGCCGGCCTCGACGTCGCACTTGCCATCCTCGAGGCGCTCGACGTGCAGTTCCGTCAATTCGACTGCCAGGGCGTTGAGTTGTTCCTCGACCGCCACGGCTTCGGCCGCGCCGCTGGCGTCGCCGTTTTCCAACGTGCGGCAGATGGCGTCGAACTGCCCGTTCAGGGCAGATTGAACCTGCCGGATGCCCTTGATCCCCTTCTTCGTGATCTTGTGCTTGTTGTCCTTCATCCGGTGATAAAGCTCGACCATCTCCTCGGCATGGTCGCCCAGGCGTTCGGCGTCGTTGACGGCGTGTATCAAAGCGGGGATCAGGGCCGATTCCGCGGGATCGAGGTCCCTCCGGGACAGGTCAACCAGGTAGGCGGTGATCTCCTGCTGGAGCCGGTCAATAACCTTCTCCCGCTCGAGAATCTTGGCCTCGATCTCCTTGCCGCCCTCGCAAAAGAGCGTGCAACTGTCGTTGACCGCGTTTTGGCCTTTGCGCACCATGAAGGCCACCTCCTGGACCGCCTGCGACAGGGCAATGGCAGGGGATTGCAGCAGCTTGGGCTCGAGGTAGCGTAGGACCGAATCGCGGTCGGCTTCGGTGAGCGGAATGACGGTCTGACACACCTTGGCCATCCAGCCGGTGAAGGGCAGGAAGATCGCGACGTTGACCAGGTTGAAGGCCGTGTGCGAATTGGCAACGTGGCGCAGCAGGTTCTCGGAATGGGTCGAGAAGACATCGCCGGGCGTGATCCAATCGACAAAGCCCAGAAAGACCGGTTGACCCTGCCAGACGGGCACAAAAAGGAGCAGATACATGTAGAGTGCGCCGAAGACGTTAAATACGGTGTGCGCGAGGGCCGTACGGCGGGCGTTGCGGTTCGTGCCGATGGCGGCGAAGTTCGCGGTGACCGTGGTGCCGATGTTGTCGCCGAGGATCAAGGGAACGGCCGTATAGAAGGAAATGAGCCCCTGACTGGCCAGGGCAAGCACCAAGCCGACGGTGGCGGAACTGGACTGCACGACGACGGTGGTGGCCGTGCCAATGAGGATACACATGATCGCGGCCCAAGGCCGTACGAAGCCGCCGTCCACGGGCGTGCAGTCGAACAGGCTGAACCAAGAGACAAACTGCGGGCTGTGCCGCAAGGGCTTGAGGATGCCGGACATGGTAGTCATGCCGAGGAAGAGGAGGCCGAAACCGAGAATGGCCGTACCCAAAGAGCGAAACTGTGGGCGCTTCGCCAAACTGGCCATCACCAGGCCAAGAGCGATGGCGGGGTAGGCCAGCGCATCGAGCTTGAACGCGATGATTTGCGCGGTCACGGTGGTACCGATATTCGCGCCGAAGACCACGCCGATCGACTGCGCCAGGGTCATGAGCCCGGCGTTGACGAAGCCGACCGTCATGACGGTCGTGGCACTCGACGACTGAATCATGGCGGTAATGAGCACGCCGGCCCCCACCGCCATCAAGCGGTTCTGCGTCATGAAGTTGAGCACGCTCTTCAGACGCCGGTCGGCCATGCGCTGCAAGCCTTCCGACATGAGCTTCATGCCGAAGATGAAGACCGCGAGCCCGCCGGCGAGCACGATGAACATCTCGCGCTTGTTCGTGGCCATCGCCTCAAAGGTGATGGCACGCACGTCGAAGCGATGTTCGACCGGGAAGCTGACGCGCGTGTCGTGGATCTCGACGGAGGCATAGTACTGCTGGACCTTCTTGCCAAGCTTCCACGAGGTCACCGCGCGGCCTTCTTCGTCCGTTAGAACGCTTTCCCGCTTCACGCTGGCGCCTTCGCCGTTGCCTTCGACGCGGAACAGCACCTCGACCCCGGTGGCCGGTTTTCCGGTTGGCTCGACGAGACGAACGCCGAACTCCTCGAGGGTCTCTCCGGTACGTCCCTCCAGATCTTTGCCGATCTTCTGAACGCCGGCCATAGCGCGAAAACGCACCCGTTCGACGTCAGGGTGTTCCGGCAACAGGGCGCTCACCAACACGTCGCCCGGTTGTTGTCCGAGACGCAGGCGGGTCTGAGCGAAGCCACCGGCGTCCGTCGAAACCTCGCTTTCCGGCTTGCCGGTGTCCTCGAAGACCGCCCCACTGTCGGGATTCTCCACCACAAAGCGGATGGTGGCGTGCGGCACGGCATGCCGCGAACCCTTCCCGCCGAAAAGCCCCGGCTCTTGAGGGCCTTCGAGGCTGATTCGGAAGGGCTTGGGCAGAAGTTCGCCATACATCCCGCCCTGGTCGTTTCCGGAGGCATGCGCGTCGAGCGAGAGCTTGTCCGGTGTGGGCGGCGTTCCTCCGCCGCAACCGGCTAGAAGCAGCAGGGAGAATGTCAGGACAAGGGCCATGGCTTGCAGCGAACGAAGACCTGAAACAGTCCGTCGAGTATTCATAAGTGTTTATACCTGAAGGTTTTGGAAAGCTCAGATTCGTCAGTCTGTCGGGGCATGCCCGCCGGGCTTCTAAGACACGTGAACCGGGTGGTGTACCGCGGCCGCATGCTAGCATGCGGGCCTTCCCGGCATCAAGCCCCCGCCCACATGCGGCTTGATGACACCCGCCTCTTTCCCTATGCTGAAGCGGGGGCGGGCGGCGACGGGAACATCCGGTCCCCGCCGGACACCCAGGCATGTCTTCGCAGCATAGAAGTGAGAGGTTCCGTATGCGTTCTACCCTGCTGTTCGCGCTGCTCTTCCTGGGCACGGCGGTCTCGGCCGACGAGGCCGCACAGCCCGGGATTCCGTCCTCTGCACTCGCCGAACCCATCTTGTACCGCCGGGTGGAGATTCCCGAACCCTTGCTCTTACGGCAAACAGACGGAGACGAAGAACGCTGTTTCGGTGGCGACTTGCGTGTCGGCGACCTGAATGGCGACGGCCAAGCCGACTTCCTGGTCTACCGGTCGGTCGACAATGCGCACGATGGCGGGGGGATGAAGCCCTGTTTCCTGGGTGCGTTCACCATGGCAGGGAAGGTGCTCTGGCAGGTGGGCATCGGCGGGGAGCAGCCCTGCCGGCCGGGGCCCGTCGCCGTGCACGATATCGACGGGGACGGCGCGTGCGAGGTCGTCTGCTTCTTCCTTGACCCAGGGCAGGAGGCGCCGCCGGCCTCCATGGCAAACGTCGTGGTCCAAATCCGTTCCGGCGCCACGGGCGAAGTCGAACGCCGGGCCCAACCGGCTGCACTCGCCGCGTGTTCGGGACAGGGGCCGAATTGGTGCCACCAACGCATCCTCATCGCCAACTTCCGCGGCACCGACACGCCCCGCGACTTCGTCATTAAGCTCGGCACCGTGCTCATCGCCTTCGACCAGAATCTCGACGTACTCTGGACCTATCGCTCCACCTGGAGCGCGTACGCAAACTGCCCGGCCTACATTCCCGCTGTGGGCGACATCGACGGGGACGGCAAGGACGAGGTAAACGGCGGATACTCCCTCCTCCGCGCCGACGGAACGCCGTATTGGGAGCGGAAACTCGGCCTGCACATGGATTCGGTCGCGATTACGGAGTGGGACAATGGCCATGTCCGGGCCATATGTTCCGGTTTCGGCCATGTCATGGACGAACGCGGCAAGGCCGTCTTGAGTCTCGGTGAAGAAATCGTACCCCATGGCCAAGAGGTGCGCGTGGCCCGCTTCTCGGCCGAAGATCCGGCGCCACACATGCTGATCCGCTACAACGCCCACACGCCGGAGGTGATCTTGGTCAATACCGAGGGTGAAACGCTGCGCCGCTTCCAACTCAACCCGACGCCGAACAATACCGGCATGGAGGTCATCTACTGGCAGGGCCCCGGCGCCCCCGCCGCCTTGGTCAACGGTTCCATGCTGTGGGACCCGGCCACCGAGACGGCGGCCGCCTTGCCAGGGCTCCCCGAGCCGCAAGGCCCGCACCGGTCCGGCTGGTACCACTGCATCCCGGCGGACATCTGCGGTGACCCGCGCGAAGAGGCCCTCCTCTACAACCCCTGGGACCGTGTGGTGTATGTCTACACGCCCGCTGAACTGGACGAGGCAGCCTACACCGGCTACCGGCCCACGCCCCGCCAGTACAACGCTCGCCTCATGGACTGAGAAGCCAAGCCGGTGAAGCCGTCTTCGCGCGCGTCGCTCTTTGAAGCCAGATGACGTCAGGCGCCGGGCCCAAGCCCCGACAGGGGCGGCTGCGAGTAGCCGGGGGTGAGCGAAGCGAACCCACGGTACGTGCGCCGACGGCCAAAGCCCCCGGAAGGGGGCGACGGAACCCTGGCGACAAGACGCCTGCTCCGTGTCAGAACTCGATCCCAGCGTCGGAACGCGGTAAAATCTCGCTGTTTCTGTTTGCCCCAACGCAAGAGGACACGGCCGGATGGCGCTGAATTCGAAAGAACGGGTGCGTGCGGCGTTGTTACGCCAACCGGTCGACCGCGTGCCCACCTTCATGTGGTTTCACCCGGCGACGGCGCGCCGGCTGGCGGAGGTGCTCGAGGTGACGCCCGCGCAGGTAGGCGAAGCCATGGGCAATGACATCCGGCAGGCATGGGTAAACAACAACTACGCAATGGAAGGCATTGTCCACGAGTGCGAAGGCGATTCGCACGTGGATTGCTGGGGCATCGGGTGGGTTCGCCGCGGTGGATTCAACCAGGTGATGTCGTTTCCGCTTGCCGAAGTGAGCGCCGAGGAATTGACGGGCTACCGCTTCCCTACGGATCACCACGAGGCGTTGTTGCAGGAGATGGTGCCGGTGATGGCGGCGCGTGAGGAATACTTCATCGGTGTGGATGTTTCCCCTTGCGTTTTTGAGATGTACTGGCGCCTGCGCGGCATGGAAGCGGCGATGTTGGATCTGGTGACCGCGCCCGAGGCGGCGGAACAACTGCTCGGGCGCTGTGCGGACTTCTCGGTGATGCTGTCGGTGGCCGCCTGCGAGCGCTTCGACGTGGACTGGTTGTGGTTGGGAGACGACGTGGCGGGGCAGCAGTCGCTGATCATGAGCCCGGAGATCTGGCGCGCGCTGATCAAGCCACACCTCAAGCGCGTCGCCGATGTGGGAAAGCGGCGGGGCCTGCCGGTGGCTTACCACTGCTGCGGCGCGCTGCACGATATCATCGGCGACCTGATCGAAATCGGTGTGGACGTGCTGAACCCGATACAGTGCAATTGCCCTGGGATGGATCCCGTGGCGTTGAAACAAGAGTTCGGCCGGGAATTGGCGTTCATGGGGGGCGTGGACACCCAGGGATTGCTGCCCAACGGCACCGCGGATGAGGTGCGGCGCGTGACGGAGCGCCTGATCGACCGCATGACTGCGGACGGCGGCGGCTACATCCTGGCGGCCTCGCATACAGTCCCGCCGGAAACACCCGACGAGAACATCTTTGCGATGTATCAGGCAGCGGGCGTGAGCCGGGAGGCGATCTTCGATCGCGCCGCAGCCATCCGCGCCGAACCGAGGACCGCACATGATTGATCTGCGCAGCGACACGGTCACGAAACCTTCGGCGGCTATGCGCAAAGCCATGGCCCACGCCGAGGTCGGCGACGACGTGTATGGCGAAGACCCGAGCGTCAACCGGCTTCAGGCCTATGCGGCGGACTTGCTGGGGAAAGAGGCGGCCCTTTTCATGCCGTCGGGCACCATGGGCAACCTGGTCGCCTTCTTGGCACAGACGCGGCCCGGCGACAGCGTGATTCTCAGCGCGGAAGCCCACCCCTTTCACTACGAAAGCGCAAATCTGGCGATGGTGGCGGGGCTGCTCCTGCGTACGGTAGTTGATCCCTTGGGCAAAATGACCGCTGCGCAGGTGGCGGAGCAGATCGTGCAGACCGATGATCCCCATTTCTCGCATACCACCTCGGTTTGCATCGAAAACACGTCCAACCGGGGCGGCGGCGCCTACTACAGCCTGGAGGAGGTCGAGGCCATCGGGCGGGTGTGTCGGCGGCACGGCCTCAAGCTGCATTGCGACGGGGCGCGGCTCTTCAACGCGGCCGCGGCCACCAACGTGGAGGCGCGGTACCTCGCACAGCCCTGCAACACGGTGTGTTTTTGCCTGTCAAAGGGTTTGGGCGCGCCAGTGGGGTCGGTCCTGGTGGGAGATAGCGCGACCCTTCACCATGCGCGGCGTTTCCGGAAGATGTTGGGCGGCGGCATGCGGCAGGCTGGGATTCTCGCGGCGGCGGGCCTCTATGCCTTGGAGCACCATATCGCGGATCTGGCGGAGGACCACCGGCGCGCGCGCGAATTCCGCCTGGCGCTCGAGGCGGACGGCGTCCGCTTCTGTCTGCCGTCGCCGACGAATATCCTTTATATGGGGGTGACGGACGCCGCCTCGGTGGTCGCCCGCTTGGCGGAGTGTGGCATCCGGGTGAATGGCCGCGGCTCCGATGCCATCCGGGTGGTTTTTCACCGCGATATCGGCGATGCCGATCTTGAAGAGGCGATTGCGGCGTTTCGGGATCTCGCCGTGGGCAGGGGCGCGTAGGCGTATAGCGGCAGCGGGCGATGCGGCAGAGAGCAGGGTTTCGTGAGACTTCCCGTTTTCAGCACCTATCGAGAACTCAGCGACGCGCCACGCCGTTTCCTGTTCTTCAGCATGTTCAACGTGGTCTCGTGGCAGTGTACCGTCGGTGCGATATTGGTCCTTTTTGCCCGCGAGATCGGCATGCCGCCGGCGTGGGTGGGCTTCCTCATTTCTTTCATGCCCTTTTCGATGGTGTTGGTGGCGGGCACCATGCCGTTGGTGACCCTCTTGGGGCCAAGGCGGCTGATGTTCGGCACGTGGCTGATTCGGAACCTCACGGTCAGCGCGGTCTTTCTGATGCCGTCGGCCACGGCAAGTTACGGGCCCCGGGCAGCCTGGTATGTGTTGATCGCCGCGACCTTGGGTTTCTGTGTGGTGCGCGCCGTTGGGGCGGGGGGCTGGTTCCCTTGGCTGCACGAGGTGCTGCCGGAGAATCAGCGGGGGATGTTTTTCACCACCGAGGCCGCCGTGGTTCAGACCGTAAACGTGGCGATCGTGCTGCTGCAAGGCTTGCTGTTGATGGGCAATCCCGGTCTTGATCGCTTCTTGGTGGTTTACGGCGTGGGCATTGGTGTCGGCCTGTTCAGCACGGGGTTGATGTTGCGCATCCCCGGCGGACGGGCGATCGAGGAAGTCTTTTCGCTCGCAGCGAGTTTTCGGTCGTACGGGGTGGCCCTGGCGGACCGGCGCTTTGTCCGCTTCGTGGTGACGGCGTCGTTGTGTTTTTCGAGCGCGGGCTGGCTGACGTCGGCCTTCGTGATGTACCTGCGCGACGTGTTGTGCCTTTCCGAGCGCATCATCTTGACCTTGATGGCCACGGGGAGTTTCGGGATCCTCTTGACGATCCGGTCGTGGGGCCGCTTTGCGGACCACAGCGGGAGCGGGCGCGCCATGTCTAAGACGATGACGGGCCACGCGATCGCCGCGTTGTTCTTTTTGGCGCTCGTCCCCGGCGCCCCGTGGACCTTCTATCTTGTGGGACCGGCGGTGGTGATCCTGAACGTGTTCAACGCGGCCCTCTTCGTGGCGGCGAACCGGTCCCTGCTCCACCACGTGCGCGAGACGGCCCGGGTCGGCTACACCAGCATCTGGATCACGATGACGGCGATCACCATGGGCGCTACGCCGATTCTGGCGGGTATGGTGATCCAAACCTGGGGGCTGTGGGGTTTTCGCGCGTGTTTTGGCCTTTCGGCCTTCACGGGGATTGGCTGCGCGTTGGCGTGTCTGTGGGCCGTGGATGACGGCCGGAAAGACGTGGAAACCCGCAGTTGGATGCTGAATCCCGTCTTGCCGTTGCGCACGCTCGGCCGGATTGTGTGGATCACCGCTGGCTTGCATGAAAGCAACCGCGCGCAGCGCGGCTGAACCGCGGGAGGGGAAATTCCCGCCCTAGGCCGCATCCGGGGCCGACGCGGCCACGATGAGTCTCAGGTCGAGGTCGATTTCCCCGTCTTGGTGGCCGGCGAGTGCGGTCACCTGATGAACCTTGCTGGCGACGGACAACCAGGGGGCCGCAGCCGCCTCGAGGGACTGGGCGGTGTAGCCGCGTAACGCGCCGAAAGCGGCGAACTCGAGGCCGGTGTCCACCGCGAGCCGCAGGCTGGGATAGGGGTGCAGACGCACGTAGAGATTCCCGGGTTCCGCGACGGTTTCGGCCTTGCCGGGCTGAGCGATCAGGGCTTCGGTCACGGTCCGGCTCGAACTGAACAGGAAATCCCCGCCGTACAGGGCGCCCGTCGGTTCGATCGAGGGGCCGCCGATCAGCGGCAGGTAGGCAATCCCCTTGTCCGCGTCGTAGCGGGGCGTCAACTCGTACTCGCTGAGGTCTCCGGCAGGCGGGGGCATCAGGGCGAAGAGGGTTTGCAGGATGGTGGTATCCGCATCAAAGGTGGCCACGACCTCCGGCATCGGCAGCATAGCGTTCAGGTCGACGCCCTTCCACGAGAGCCGCCACCCGGTGCCAAGCGCCGTCAGCAGGGAACGCGCTATCTCGTGCGGCCGGTCTTGGCCAGCCGGAAACGCGAAGGTGTGCTGCAACAGGGTCTCCTGCTGCAAGGCTTGGGCAAATCCGGACCAGAATTGGGGTAGGGTCTTGCCAAAATCGGCGGAAAGGACCAGAAGCCCGTCAGGGGGCATCTTCAGTTCTTTCGGGCCCGTGCCCTCAAGCAGCCCCGCCAACCGGTGGCGCCAAAGCGGCTTCAAGGCGCCGCGGCAGGAGCACCGCAGCGCCGTGGGTTCGACGTGAACGGCCACGCGGACCGACTCGAAGACGTCTCCCAGGGGGTCTCCGCCCCGGGGGATGAACGAGCCGGCAATCTCGGCGCCCCCGCTCTCTTGGGCCCCCTGTTCCAGGGCCTCTTGCCCCAAGGCGTCTTCTTCAGTCAGGGTCAGGGCATGAATGAGGGCAGTGCGCGAGCGGCTGACCGCAAGGACGCGTCCGCGCACGGCATAGAACACGTTGGGTTCAGGCAGCCAGCGTAGGTCTAGACCGCCGGCCTCGTCGTCTGCGATGCCCGGAATGAAGCGGTGGAAACGCTCGACGAAACAGCCGATCCGGGTCATGTGGGTGACGAAGAGGGCGTCGCTGAAGCCGTTCAGGTCGGTGCCGGACACGTGACACAGACCGTGGATAACGTTGTTGGTGACCCACTCCGGGGCGCCGAAGTTGTCCAGCAGTTGTTCGGGGATGCCCGCCAGCGGCGATTCGGCGGGCAACACCTGCCAGATCTGGGACTGGGCGATGACGGTGCGCTGCTTGAGGAGTTCGCCCACGTAGACCTGGTAGGCCTGGTCCGCAGGAATGAGCCGTCCCAACGGGTGCGTGTCCCGGGTCACCCAAGTCATCCACACCAAGGCGAGCACGATCACAAGCGGGAACAGCCACCAATGCCGCCGCGGCCGGCCACTCCCCCAAGACCGTCGGCTGTTGGGACGCGCATAGGTGCGGAGGACCTCACTCATCGTTCGTTGCTCCCGGCACGGTCAGCGTGCTGTAATCGCCCACCCCCCCGTCGATCCCGGGAAAGGCAGCGTGCAACTTCTTGCTACGCGGGTTGAAAATGACGCTGTGCCGGGTTTGGTGGTTCCAGATTTGGGCCAAGCCGTGCTGGCCGGGTTCGCTGTCCGCCAGAACGGCCTGCGCCTCATCGAGTCCTATAATCTGCTCCTCCCCCAATAGCGCGGCGGCCCGGGCGTAGCGCGTTTCCGTTTCGAGGTCGGCATTCCAGGCGCCGGGCGCCACGCCGAGGAGCAGCCCGTCTTCGGGCTGTCGCACGGTGATGGCCTCCCCGTACTCGACGATGACCGCCTGCGGTAGGTCGTCTGGGGTTCCTTGACCGGCTACGAGCACGTGGTACCCGCGCACGTGGGCCAGGGACTGGAGGCGCGCCACGGCCGTGTCGACCGTCGAGGCGCTTTGAAGAAGTTCACGCAGGACCATCTCGATGGGGACACCCTGCATGCCGGGTTGGCCGAGCGCAGGCATGCGCTGCAGACAGACAACGAGGCCGGCGGCATTCATGCCCGTGAAGACGCCCGCATTCCAACTGAAGCCGACTTGGACGAAAGGATGCCCTTCGCCGGGCCGCAGTTCTGTTACGACCGGCAATTCCTCCCCGGCCCAATCGAGGTTGCGCCCGACGAGCAGACCCTCGGCCCCCGCGCGGCCACCGACGGCGGCGAACATGGTGCACAAGGGGGTCTGGAAGAGCACGGATTTGTCCTCGCGCAGCACGAAGTTGGGCGCGTTCTGGAGGAGCCACAGCGCATCGAAGGGCAAGCCCGCCCCATCGGCCATGCCCTCGATCTCCTCGAAGACCGGCGGCGCGATGCCGGCGAGGAGGGGCCGTGCGGCCATCGCCATGGCGGGAAGGGCCACGGGCGTGGGGTCAATGAAAGGCGGCAAAAAGCCGTAGAGGCCGGCGGTGGGCTCGAGGGGACCGGACTGGATGGCTTCGACAATCCGTTTCTGGTACCGGGCGCGTAAATCTTGCGCGAAGGCTTGGCCGCGCTGCGCGCCCATGACATAGGGCGAACCCGCCAGGCATAGATGCAGTCCGCCGACCCCTTCACGCACCTCCACGGGCTGCGGCATCGCCGGGCCGGGCTCGGCCGCGCCTTTGGCCATCAGGGTCGAGAATCCCCGGTAAAACCAGTCCTCGATGCGCGGGCCGAAAAAATTCATACACGACTCGTAGTTGAAGTCCGCATAGAACTTGGCCGGGATGAAATACATGAGATAGTCGTTGGCGAGACCGACGCTGAATTGCGCGCTGTAGCCCCGCGCCAGTGCACGCCGGCGCATTTCGAGTCCCAACTCGACACAAGGTTCGCCGGGAAAGAAGGTCAGCAGCAGGTCGTTGATCTCGAGAATTTGGAGGAAGACGTGCGTGGGCTGAAAATGCGAGGCCAAGGTGCGCGGTAGTTCAGCCATCGTCTGCGCCACGCGCAGTTTGGCTTCGCCGCACACGAGGCCGTTGCACACTTCCTTGGCTCGGATAGCGAGCAGACGCCCGATGGATTCGGTGCGTGCCCAGCCGCTCTTGTCCTCCGGGTTCCCGGTGGTCTGGTTGCCTTCGGCGCCGTTCAGGAACAGGCCCACACATCCG
>Ga0272442_10004821_pt1 | contig 18271 bp, 9 predicted proteins | sample SSMForm2O_FD_200262 | JGI IMG/M metagenome (GOLD analysis project Ga0272442, IMG submission 200262) | Marine sediment archaeal communities from Little Sippewissett salt marsh, Falmouth, MA, United States - SSM-Form-2O | ecosystem: Environmental > Aquatic > Marine > Wetlands > Sediment ... | reverse complement strand
CTGGCAGCTTCACGGCGTTCGATCGGACTGAGAATTTCCATTACTTTTTCGCCTCACTCACTTCCGTCTCCCGCTCCCGCGCGAGCACGCCCTTTCCGTATTCGTACCCCTTATCGAAAGCCCGGTGGTTCAGGTCGATGAAATGACCCGGCACGCTGGCCGTGATCGCCTTCTTCGCTGCTTCAGGTTCAAACAATCCCGTCGTGCCAGACAGGAAGCCCAGCATTATCATGTTGAGTACCATGTTATTGCCAAGCTCTTCGGCGAATCTCGCCGCGGGAATACCATATGCCTTAATGCCGTCACGTTTGGAGTTCGGCTCGACCAGCTCCTCCTCATACAGAAGCGTTCCGCCCTTCGCGAGGTTGAGCTCGTGCTTCTCGTACGCTTCCTGGCTCATGGCAATGAGGATTTTCGGCTGCTGGACGTATGGATACCGAATCGGCTCGCTGTCCACCACGACCTGTGCCGTACACGCGCCCCCGCGCGCCTCCGGTCCGAAATTCTGGGTCATGGTCGCGAAGCCGTCGGAAAATATGCTGATCGTTTTCCCGAGGACAAGTCCGGTCATAATTACGCCCTGGCCACCGAATCCTGAAATGACAACATCCGTCGTAGTGGTCATTTCTCCCCTCCATCTTTCGGGATACCGTCGAGGCCGGTAACCGGGTTTACGAATTTCGAGCCGAGGACCTTACCAAGATGGTCGTTCATTGATTGCCCATAGCTCGGGCGGTCCTCATCGACGAATTTCCCAACGACAATCCTCGATTGGAAACCGATGTCGAGATCGCGCATCGATGCCTTGTGGTCGATTATCGCGCTCTCGTAGTAGTACTTCATCAAATCAAGGCCCGTACCAAGCTTGTTGCGACGCGCGTAGATGGTCGAGCACGGAGCGAGGATCTCGATGAACCGGAAACCGTCCTTCTGAAGCGCCTCGGTCATGGAGTCGGTTACGCGACGGATGTGAAGCGCAGTCCAGCGCGCGACATAGCACGCACCCGCGCTGGCGGCCAGGTACGGAAGATTGAACGGTCTTTCGAAGCTGCCGTACGGCGCGGTTGTCGCTCGTGCGGTGATCGGTGTAGTAGGCGCAAGCTGTCCGCCGGTCATCGCGTAGGTGAAATTATTCACGCAGATGACAAGGAGGTTTTGATTGCGGCGCGCTGCATGGATGAAGTGATTGCCGCCGATGCTGATGAGGTCGCCATCACCCGAAAAAACGACGTGACGCAGGTCGGGACGTGCAAGAGTAAGTCCGACGGCGAACGGGATCGCCCGTCCGTGCGTGGTGTGGAAGCTGTCGACTTTCACATATCCCGCGACCCTTCCGGTGCATCCGATCCCGCTTGTCACCGTTATATCGTCAGCAGAAAGTCCTGTTTTTTCAAGAGCCGCGGCGAAACAACCGAGTGCGATGCCGATTCCGCACCTGGAGCACCAGATGTGGGGCATTCGATCCATCCTGAGAAGGAGGCTTCGGGGGTGACGCTGGTCCGCTTCTTCCTGCTGCTGGGGAGTAATCTCGGTGGTCGTCATTTCGCCACCTCGCGAATTGCCTGGTATATCACTTCGGGGTCGTGAACCCACCCGCCACCGTGTGCCACCAGCCTGGTTTCCGCCTTACCGCCCGCACAACGCTCGACTTCATAAACAACCTGACCATAATTGATTTCCGGCATGACGAATGCTTTCACATTCGACGCAAGGTCGCGGATCAACTGCTCGGGGAACGGCCATACAGTCACGAGCCTGATAACGCCGATTTTGATTCCTTCACGTTTTGCACGCTCGATCGCCGGTATCGCTACGCGGCTCGAGATTCCGTATCCCACGATCACGACTTCCGCATCGTCGAGATCCGTGGTCTCGACATGAGCGATCTTATCGACGTTCATCCGGATTTTATTGACCAATCGATGGACGCACTCCTCCTGCACATCGGCGGACATAACAGGATATCCACGGAAGTCGTGAGTCAGTCCCGTTGTGTGAAACCGATATCCTTTACCAAGAGGAGCAATCTCGGGGACGAGATCGTCGCACGGAGCATACGGAAGATAATTTTCGGGATTGACTTTCGTGTATCGTCTTTCGACAATCTCGATCTCATCAGCCGGGGGTATGATTACCTTTTCGGTCATATGCCCGACGCATTCGTCCATCATCAGCATGACCGGAACGCGCCACTGCTCGCTGAGATTGAACGCTTCGATAGTGAGGTCGAAGCATTCCTGTGGCGAATTGGGCGAAAGAGCGATAATTTCGTAATCACCGTGCGATCCCCATCTCGCCTGCATCATGTCCGACTGACTTGGGAGAGTGGGAAGCCCTGTTGACGGGCCGCCGCGCTGAACGTCGATAACCACACACGGGACTTCCATCATGACGCCCAGCCCGATATTCTCCATCATGAGACTGAAGCCCGGCCCGGACGTGACCGTCATCGCTTTCAGTCCACCCCAGCTTGCGCCGAGGACGGCGGCGATGCTCGCGAGCTCGTCCTCCATCTGGATGAACTGCCCTCCAACCAGGGGAAATCTCAATGCTACTCTTTCAGCGACCTCGGTGGATGGAGTGATGGGGTAACCGGCAAAGAAGCGACAGCCTGCTGTACAGGCTCCTTCCGCAGCCGCAAGGTCACCATCCAGATAGTGGGTTCCAGTGAGGACACCTATGGAATCAGCTTTCACCGTCAGATCCTCGTTCCCGGCCCCGCTTACGGGGCAAGCTCGATAATCTCCTCCTGGTTCAGGCAATAGATAGCGAACTCAGGACAGATACGTTCGCAGAGATCACAGTTGACACATCGATCGGGATTCGCGACCTCGGGGGGATGGTAACCCTTCTTGTTGAATTCGCTTGACAGAACCAGTACACCGCGCGGACAGAATTCGACACAGAAGCCGCAGCCCTTGCAGCGGTCCCTGATGATGATTACCGTCCCTTTTGGAGATTGAACGGTGTCGGAATCGAAAGGTTTTCGCCAGTAATGTGGATCAGGCATTTCAGCCTCCGGGGGAACGTCTTAACGACCATATTCCCCCGCGAATGACCTCAGACCCCCTCTTGATCAGCCCGTCTTACTTCACAACGATGCTGTCTGAGCGCCTTAAATAAAATAGGGCCGCGAGTAAACTCGCACGGCCCGACATTGAGCCCCATAATTGTGTGTATATCGCACAAACAGCCTTTATCTTTATTGTCCAGTCACCCGCCGGTAGATTTAACCCTTCTCCGACTTTGTGACCTTCATGCAAGCGTTATCATGCGCCTTGGAAAATATCACCTTAGAGCATGGTTGTCAACGCCTGTATGCCGCTGTAAGCAGTATAAACGCGGATTTTTTACCATGGTAAAGCATTTTTCGCGATTTAATTGCGGTGACATGGAAATACTGACATCTTTTTTATTGCATTGAATTTTTCCTGTATAATTGAATTTACTGTACATGATTGGTTTTATCAGGAGGTTCAATATGATTTCTTTAAGATCAGCATCTATCCTTCTTATCCTTCTGCTTGCTGTTCTTGTGGGATGCACAGGCGAGGCCACTAATCCAATTCTCACATCTCCCGGTAATTTGTCACACAGGTCCGAAAGATACGGATCTGGACACAATATATGGAGTTCTTGGACGATCATTTTCGAAGAGGACACGCTTTCAGTCTCAATCATCTCTGAGCGTCAGGCCGGTGCGCATTTCGATGTTACCAGTCTTGTTCTTCCCCCTTCCTGTGAAGGTTGCTTCGAGATCACTGTAAACAGCTATGATCCGGCAACGAAAATCCTGGACATCGATGTAACGCTTAAGAATCCAACCGGTCTGGACGGGCGTGATGTGCGCGGGATATTTTTCACTGACGACCCCGGACGTACGATTGTGAACGCGGACGACTGGACAAGTCTATGGGATATACCGGACGGGCAGGATATTAATCCCTTCAGGGCATTCGCCAAGTCAATTCCGTGTAGAGTCTTCGCTCCATCGGAGACATACACAGAGAATTATCTGATCAAGATGACTCATTGGGGAGCTGTTCACTATGCTGTCGATGCATCGTGGCCGGACAATTGCGAGGAACCGTACGAAATATCCGGCTTCACCCAGGAGATAATCCGCGAGGATGAAGGCTCTTCCGGAGCTGTGTCCGTGACCGTCTCTGACTGGCTTGAGGATACCGATGAAGTAATTATTTCCGCTCCAGAAATTACCGGCACGGAATTTATTGAATTAGCGCAGGTTGCTGATTCAACCTGGTCCGTAGAGATAACCAATAGCACCGGTGCATCTTCCGGTATATATCCTGCCTCAATCAAAGCAAGCTCCGAAGGCGACGGCGCTCTTGCCCTTTATGATAAGGTCGAAATCGAAATCAGCGAAACCCATCCGGTGCTTAATGTCCTGGAATTGACCCCGCCATGGCTGAATTTTACTCCGGTGGGTGTCTTTGTTGACGGCAATTACCTATACACAGCAGGGAGCCAAAATGGGCTTCATTTATGGGATATCTCTGATCCGGGTGATCCGATATGGGTTACCAGGGTTGAGGTTGAGCCTCAGGTCTATGATGTTTATATTGAGAATGGCCTTGCGTACGCTATTAAGGGTGGAAGATTTGATATCTTCGACGTCGATCCTCCCGGGGAAATCAATTATCTTGGCTCGCTCGAAGGATTCTCGCAATACATGGATATCCAGAACGGCTATCTATTTGAAGGAGGTTTGAAAATCTGGGATATCGACCCCTGGCAGACAGCGCACCTTGTACGCACCGTTGACCTTGAGCTGGAGAGCTGTGTGATGCCAACATATGTTACCGCCGCCGACGGAATGGCTTATGTGGTTGTATACGATCAGATAATTGGAGATGGTGGTATGCGGATTGTGCATGCCGATCCCCCTGAGACAGCATGGTTGGCTGCTACCGTCGATTATTACAGGTCAGTGGGGAAAATCGATGCCGAAAACGGAGTCGGCTGCCTGACTCTTGGTGATACTGCAATAATTTTCGATAGTGCTACCGGGTCAACCATAACCAATATCGGAATGCCCGCCAGCAAATTCGGCGTCGAGATTATCGATGGCTATGCCTATATCAGCGGCACAATACCCGCCATTGATCCGCTAAGGGATTCTGTCCAGGTGATCGACCTGCATGTCCCCGAGGAAGCAGAGATTATTAACACCATCTGGTGCGGAGCTATGCTGTCAATAGCAAGAAGCGGGAACTATGTATACGTTTCATCAAACGACGAAGGGCTTTATGTGTTTGAGTACGTCCCTCCTGCTGAGCCTGTCCTTCAGACAATAATACCCTCGCCAGCGACCCGATGGCTGGCCGCAGGCGACGGCATAGCAGCAACCGGAAACGACATAACGGTAGCTATTGCGGATGCTACCATGCCATCAGGGCCTGAGTTCATAAGCTCATTAAAACCTGTGCAGACTGAGCACTGGCTCTGGAGCGCAGCAATTGAAGGAAACTACCTGTACATTGCCGGCAATTACCTGCACATTATTGATATTTCCGATCCCGGCAACCCGATCCTGGTGAATTCCGTCAACACGATGGGCGATATAACGGCAATAGATGTTAGCGATGGATACGCTTGTATTGTCGGTCAGAGTTACGGTTTTGAAATTATCGATGTCGATCCACCCGAGATCGCTTACTCGGTAGGATCGCTTGAGCTTGAGTACAGAGGTGAAGATGTGGTTGTTCAGGAGGACGTCGCGTACATGATTGATTATCATTATTACGATTCCGGGGAATTCCACGTCATTGATATTTCGGATCCCGGCTCTCCAGAAATTATGAGGACTGTCGGCAATGCTCCCGGCGATCCGATCTACAGTACATACTGCCTCGATTTATTCGACGATTACGCGTATGTTGGCATGGGAGGAGGAGCAACCGCCGATTTTCTGCTGAGAATCATCGATATCTCCAATCCGGCCGATGCATATATCCTTAACGAAATTGAGCTCTCACAGAACCCGGATGTTTTCTGCATATCAAGCGGCTATATGTTTCTCGAATGGTATGATCCTGTTCTCGAAAACGGAATAAAAATCCTTGATCTCTCCTCCCCGACTGATCCGCAGGAGGTGGGCTTTTTCAAAGCAGACAGGTTCCTGAGTACTATCGCGGTCGGGGGACCGTACTTATATACTGCCAGCCAGCACGGCCTGAGCATTTTCCAGCTCTGGTAAATCGTCGCCACACTGAAAATTCTCCGATATCTGCTATTATAGAAACCTGCTTAATGCGCCGGGATGTAGCGCCAGTGATTTTTTTTTTGCATCTTTAACAGGGGGAACCAGTATGTCTCGAACGCCTTTTTTGCTTGCAGTTATTGCCACCCTCACACTGATATCCGTACAACCAGTCATACCGCAGGAGAACGACAGACCTGAAGAGTCCCCGGGGATCCTCTTGCTTAACGAAATCAGCCCGTGGCCATCGGATGGTGAAGTATGGGTAGAGCTTCTGAATGTGTCTGATAACCCGATATCTCCCGCAGGCTGGACAGTGGAATTCCTTTCCGGTTATTCATTCGTGTTTCCTGACGATGCAACGTCTATCCCCGCCGGAGCCCTGCATGTACTTACGATCTCCGGAGATAATCCGCTGAATGCAAGCGGCGACGGCTGCGTGCTTTATTCGCAGGATGTCCCCGTTGATGCTGTAAGCTGGGGAACTCCGCCATACTTTGATCTGCCGTTCCCCATCGGCCCTCCGGTTGCCAGAACGAGAGGCTATATCCCCGAGGGCGAGAGCATTACTCACTCCGACAATGTGATTCTTCGGATAATCGGCACATCGGAGCCTGGATCGCACAACTGGCTGGAGAGAGGAGCCGACGCGGCAAGTCGGAGTGCGGCTAACCCGATTGCTGGCCCCGAGCGATATTCGCCTGAGGACGGCGCATACCTTGCCTCCGATTTCGCACTCTATGTAACCGGCGTGGACTGGGCGACAAGCGTAACTTTCCAGGTAGCATCGGATGAAGCATTCAGCGATGTTGTGCTGGAGGAAACCGTAGAGGGCAGAGTCCTTGAAATAACTGACATAGAGCCCGGAACCTATTTCTGGCGAGTCCGCATAAGCAAAAATGGATCCGGCGCATGGAGCGACTCACACGAATTCACAAGGGAGCCTTTCGATATTGACGATCTGCCGCTCGCGGAAGATATTGAATCGCGATCGGATCATGAAAACACCCGCCTGGCAGAGCATAAGGGAGGCGGCAATAATCGGGTAATTCTCACACGTCACGAAATCCCGTGCACGCATATCTATCAGAACAAGGACACATGCTTGGTCTGCATCGACGGCTGCAATATGAACGGACACTGCCGATGGTGCAGTCCGCACGGCATGGCCACCGACTGCGATCACGGTGCCTGCTACTGTACTCGCGCGAGCCTTGCAATGCTCGCGCAGACGGGAGGATGCACCCTCAGCCAGGACAGGATCACATACTACCTTTTCGAGGAGGCGGGTACCGCGGCAAGGGCGGCCATCGAAGCCGGCCATATCGGCGACCCGCACTATGACATCGGCAAGCACGGCGAGGGAACTTACGATGAGGACTGCAGGCTGGCGCTTGCATGGATCTACAATCAACCGGTAAGTTCCGTCCAGAACCTCCACTACCACCCGGACATTTTTGACGATCAGGATAGAAGCGACATGGACAGCATCCGCGAGTTCATCCTCGATGACCGCGCGATAATAAGGCACTCCGATGATCATTCCACGCTTATCACCGGATGCGCAGTCGTTCTCAGTGGGCAGGGAAATGAGATTCCCTACATCAAGGTCTACGATCCGGGAACACCGAACCGGCTGGGATGGACGAAGATCGACAAGGAGCCGGACAAATTCAAATGGTTCACCTTCCCTCCGACAACCGGCCGACCGGTCCGTAACGATGAGATCAGTATCTCTATGGATTCAGACCAGGACGGACTGGTCGATTTTGATGAAACGGAACGTTTCGGTACCGATCCCAATAATCGAGACACTGATGGCGATGGCATCGAGGATATGGTCGATATGCTGGCCTACACTTTCAAACCTGATGGCTCCTTCTTCCCCCGCGAAGCTGACATCGACGGCGACGGGGCATGGAAGGAACTCGATCCGGATAACGACTGGGCGGATAACAGCGGGATGTCCGATGGCTGCGAGGATTCCAACACCAACGGCTTCTGCGAAGAATCTGTCGAGTCCGACTGCCTTAATCAATATGATGACTTTCAGGTTTTCAATCCCGAATGTATGCGGGGCCTGATCCGCTATGTCAATCACGAGGAGCATGACACCAGGTTCGGACCAAGGGAATTCCTGTTAGAGGAATCCATACTCATGCAAAGCTTCGAGGACCATCCTCTCGACTCCACCGACTATATCTACGATCATCGCTGGATCTTCAAGGTCCTGGAAACATATATCCCGCCCTCACCCGGAACTTCAAGCGCAAGACAGCATTCCATCGACACCGGCAAGGCCGACGCCATGGTCACTCTCAACAGAGATGAGAATACCGGTGATTTCCATCTCACGATGGACACCCAGCCTCAGACAGATACCGCTACTTTGATCTACTCATGGCCCGAGCTCGGAGAATATGAAGAACGCGAAATACCCGTCATGTTCATGTTAAGCCAGGGCGTATGGGATTACATAGGAATGGGCCCGATAGTCTATAATATTGGTCAGCCTGTCCGAACAAGCAATGGTTCCCTTATGCTCAGAGGCGACTGGAATCCGGACCTTGGCCAGGCCGAATCCTTTACAGGCGAGCCCAGGGACGGGGGGGACGGCTACGATTTCCTTTTCTGCTGGGAGATCCTTCTCGAGCCGCCGGAGTAAACTCCTAAATACATTTTTTCCTTTCAAAAAAAAGGGGGCAATATGATTGATTTGAAAACACATGCACTGTATGCCCCTGCGAAAATCGGCACTCAAGGTGATACCCATGATCCGACTGACATTTTTCACCATAGCGACAGCCTGCATCATTCTCTTCGCCGCCTCGCCGGTCATACCTCAGGCTCCAAATACATCCTCAGAACCCCAGGGAGCACTTGTCCTCAACGAAATCAGTCCCTGGCCGTCGGACGGTGTAGTCTGGGTGGAGATTATCAATCCTCACAGCGACCCGATCTCCATCGCAGGCTGGACAATAATCTTTCTGTCCGGGTATTCGTTTGAGTTCCCGGACGACGCTCCGACGATTCAGTCAGGCGGATTGCATGTGCTCTCAATTTCGACCGGGGATCAGGTCAATGCTGCCGGTGACGGGTGCATTCTGAGGGGTCACGGAGGACCGATGGATATTGTGGTCTGGGGCTCTCCGCCTGCAGGTTCTGAAATCCCCCTTCCCTTCGGAACTCCTGTCGTGCGTACGCGCGGTTACATTCCGGAAGGCGGTACCAGGGAACGAACCGACGATGTCATTCTCAGGATTCCGGGAACGTCCGGTACAGGCTCTGAGTACTGGATTCAGAGGGGAGCCAGTTCAGGCAGCCGGGGCGAAACGAATCCACTGCCGGTCGCCGAAAGATTATCGCCCGAAGACGGAGCATCGTTCGCATCGGATTTCACGCTTTATGCAACAGGGCTGAACTGGGCGACGGAGATAACCTTCCAGGTCGCGACCGACGAGCAATTCACTGATGTCGTGCTTGAAGAAACTACTGAGAATTTCTCCCTGTATATGAGCGATCTCGATCCGCGGACATATTACTGGCGCGTGCGCGGAAATCTGGATGATTCGGGTCAATGGAGCGAAACTCGTGAATTCACACGCGAGCCCTTTGATATCGACGATATGATCGCTGCAGATGGAATAGAATCGCAAAGTGGCGATTCCGATTACCGTCTTGCACAGTCAAAGGGTGGCGGTAACAGCAACTGGCTGATACTGACTCATCACGTCATCCCCTGCACACATATCTACCAGAACAAAGACAGCGGGATGGTGTGCATCAACGGCTGTCCGATGAACGGACATTGCCGATGGTGTACGACGCACGGCATGGCGACCGACTGCAAGCATGGAGACTGCTACTGCACTCGCGCAAGCCTTGCAATGCTCGCGCAGACGGGAGGATGCACTCTCAGTCAGGACAGGATCACTTACTACCTCTTTGAAGAAGCGGGAACAGCAGCGGAAGCGGCTAGCGAGGCCGGGCATATCGGCGACCCGTATTTCGATGTCGGAAAGCACGGCGAGGGTACCAGCGAGGCCGACTGCCGGCTCGCTCTTGCGTGGATTTATAACCAGCCCGTAACAGCCGTGAGAAGCGCAACATGGACGTCGCAGATTTTCGATGACTGCGACCGCAGCGACATGGACTCGATCCGTGAATTCATCCTCGACAATCGCGCGCTTCTCAGGCATTCGGACGATCACTCGACGCTGGTCGCGGGATGCGCGATCCTCCTCGATCGCGACGGCAACGAGGTACCGTTTATTAAGGTGTTCGATCCCGGCTCGCCGAACAATAAAGGTTGGGTACGGTTCGACAGCGAACCATCGGAATATAAAGAATTCACTTTCCCACCGACAACCGGCGCTCCCATGCGTAACGATGAGCTGGAATTGTACATCGATTCCGACCAGGACGGACTAATCGATTTCGACGAGGAGCAGCGTTTCGGAACAGATCCGGACAACCGCGATTCCGACGACGACGGGATTGAGGATATGACCGACATTCTCGGGTATGTCTTCCTGCCGGACGGTACGTACAGAGAGCGGGAGCCGGACATTGACGGGGACGGCTGGTGGAAGGAGCTCGATCCGGATAACGATCAGGGTGATAATCTTGGCGTAACCGACGGGTGCGAGGACGCGAACCATAACGGCTTTTTCGATGCCGACGGAACCGAGTCGGACAATTTCGCCGCGTCGGATGATTTCACATTCATCAATCCCGACTGCTATACCGGCTACATTCGCGACGAGTACATCTACGATGTTCCCTTCCCCGAGGGCCATCTCTGGTTCAACTGGAGAGAACAGATCGTCATTGAAAAAGGGGCGAGCCTGAATTCGGACGAATACATCCACGAAGACCAGTGGCGATGGATGGTTAATATCATCTACGACAACGGCGCTACTGTCTCAGGCTCCAACAGCGGGACACTTCTTGCCAAAGCGAAGCTGGTCGTCGATCCGAACGATCCGACCGGCGATGCGATTCTTGTCACCGATGTCCAGCCCCGAAATGTTACTACAGAAATAACAACCGAAGCTCCCTGGATTCCGTTATACATAACTACCCTCGTTCCCCAGTACTATCTCTTCAGCGCCGATATCGGGAATCTCGAATGGCCTGTCGGATCTCCCATGCCAACCGATGAGGGGACTTGCTACATAGGTTTCTGGGAGCCTTTCCTGGAAGCCGGGATGCCGGTAACGCCGGGATGCACGAATGAGGTAGAATGGGAAATCTGGGTGGAACGATCTGACTAGAACAATAGCAGCATGATTTGAAACGGGGGATGATGTCTGACACGATTGCAAGGAGGAGAACGATGCTCCGCACCATTATCTCTGCCCTTACGCTCATCCTGCTGCTTGTCCTGCCTTCCATAAATCCAATCCCCAGCAACAACACATACGCGCAGTCAGACGGAACGCTCCTGCTGAATGAAATCAGCCCGTGGCCGTCAGACGGTCCGGTTTGGGTTGAATTTATCAATCCCGGCGATGAGTCAGTCGACCTGGAAGGCTGGACGATCCGGTTCCTGTCGGGATTCTCATACACGTTCGAGGAGGACGCCGGCGAAGTCGTTCCGGACGGAATCCATGTCCTCAACATCGCAGGCGAAAATCCGCTCAATTCCGATGGCGACGGCTGTACGCTCAGCGGTGAGAACGGCGCGGTGGACTCCATTACATGGGGCACCCCGCCATATGGCACCGAAACAGCCCTTGCGTCAGGACCTCCATTGAATCCCCTGCTTGGTGTGATCCCGGACGATGAGGAATTCCATCAATCCGGCGATGTTCTAATCAGGATTCCGAACACATGGCCGCCAAACGAAGAGGACGCAGTCGGCTCGTGGAACTGGGCCTACCGAAACGAAGATGAATCGTCGCTCGGCGAGCAGAATCCCTACCCGCAGCCGTTCCGCGTTTCTCCAGAGGACGGAGCGCATATCGCGTCCGATTTCAGCCTGTATGTCACAGGCTGCGAATGGACAGACCGGACTATGTTTCAGATCGCACGCGACCGGAATTTTACAGACGTTGTTATGGAGGAGACCGTTGATGGATGGGAGCTGGTTGTAGAGAACATTGAGTCGGGAACGTACTACTGGAGAGTTAAGGGAGAAAACGCAGATCAATGGTCGTCACCGATTGAATTCACACGCGAGCCATACAATATCGACGACCTGATCGAAGCGTTTAATGCAGGAAATCAGAGCGGCGATGCGGGAAGTAACTGGCAAGCATTACTCGCATCAGCCAAAGGCGGCGGTCCACCTCCGGGATTAACGCTTTCGCCGTCGCAGGAAGTAACATCGTATCGAATTATCCAGTGCCCGTTGATTCTTCAGGACAAGGATACACCGATGGTATGCCTCGACGGCTGTGAGTTAAACGGACAATGCGCGTGGGATGGCGTGCATGGGGCTAATGCGGGGCCATCGGGAAGATCAAACTGCGACCACGGTAACTACTACTGCGCAAGGGCGGCGCTGTCAATGCTGGCCGCGTCGGGAGGATGCTCGCTCAGCCAGGACCGCATCACCTATCACATCTTCGAAGAAATGCTGTCAGCTTCGCAGGATGCAGTCGACACCAAGCACATGATGGACCCGATTGGAGACCTCAGGCACTACGGGACTCGCCTGAAAACGCTGGAATTTGTCTGCGACTGGATCTACAACCACAACACGATCCAGAACTGCTCCATCACGATGGTCAATAATCCGAACATCTTCGACGACAACGACCCGAGTGACATGGACTCGATACGGGAGTTCATCGACGACGGCAGGCCGGTACTCAGAAGTCTCAAGCGCGGCCATACGACACTGGTAACTGGCTACGCAATTATCGAAGACATCGGGCATATCGAATCATACTGGCTTTATGTCCTCGATCCGTGGAGCGATTATGCGAACCGGTGGAATACGCTGGCGGGTGAAGCTGCATCGTTCCCGATTTTTACATTCCCGCCATCGGTCGGACAGCCATCCCGGAATGACGAGCCGGAAATTCTAATCGACTCCGATGGAGACAGGCTGTTTGACTTCGACGAAATCAATCGCTTCCACACCGACCCGAACGATCCGGACACCGACGACGACAGGATACCGGACTACGAAGATATCCTTGGTTATGTTTTTCAATCGGACGGAACGTATGACCTGATCGATCCGGACATAGACAGTGACGGGAAATGGAAGGAAAGCGACAGGGATAACGACCATGCGAGCGACAACGGAGTAATGGACGGGTGCGAGGACGTTAACCGTAACGGTTTCTACGATCCGGGAGGACAGGAAACCGATAACTTCGTGGATATAGACGACGGGCAGGTCGTAAATCCCGAATGTTTCGCGGGATTTGTTCGTGTGGACTACAGGTACAGCGCGACACCCGATTGCTGGGAGCTTGTATTGCTGGACGGCGGCTCGATGAACTCGAACGAGTACATCCATTCCTTCAGCTACTACTATTGGCATGAGCTTATTACCTCCGGGATCGCATCGGTTGGAAATCCGCAGGCAATGACCGAATATGGGGGAGAAGGTTTGGCGATGGTTAATCTGGAGCACGACGAACAGGGACGTTACACACTCAATATAGACATCCAGCCCTCATCGGTAATGGCTGAGACGCACCTGAGCTTCGGCAGCAGGAGCGAAACTCAAATGCTCGAGTATCCCCTTACGTTTGCCGATTTCTACCTGGAGCCGGAAATCCTCGGTGAGCCGATACGAACCGAGGACGGGGCGCTCAAACTCGAAGGCTTCCTCGACCTTTTCGCGCGGTTCGATCCGAGCAGCGGGGCATATAGCGAGGGTGGTCCGGTCGCGAACGAGATGTCAGGATTCAATCCGCTTGCCCCGGTAGGCGAGTCGGCATCTGCAATCATCAGCTGGGAGATCTGGCTCGAGCCGTCATCCTGGGAAAATGCACCCGCATCGAAGTAGCGAGGTCAATAACATGAAAAATCCCGTCAGAATTATTCTCATCTCGCTGATGACCTTGTTTTTTCTGCTGCATGGAATCCCCGGCTCGAATTTCGATGCCATTGAAACAACAAACGCCCAGACGGAGGGGATTCTTATCCTTAATGAAATCGGCCCTTGGCCGTCTGACGGCACTGTCTGGGTCGAGCTGATCAATCCGGGCGATGAAACTGTAGAACTCGACGGATGGACGGTAGAATTCCTGTCGGGTTTCTCATACACATTTCCGCAGGATGCCGGCGACATTACTCCCGGAGCACTGCATCTTCTCAACATCAGCGGGGAAAATCCGCTCAATCAGGACGGCGATGGCTGCGCGCTCAGCTCATCGGACGGTCCCGTCGACTCGATTACATGGGGCAATCCTCCTCGCAACACGTCGGGGCTTATTCCATCCGGATCGCCACTGATGCCCCTGACCGGGATCATTGATGAAACGGAGGGGCTGCACCAGCCGGACGATGTTATTCTGCGTATCGCCGGTACATGGCCTCCAGATTCTGAGCAATGGCTTGGCTCGGGTAACTGGGCATATTGCAGCTCGGATTCATCATCACGCGGACAGCAGAACCCGTATCCCCCGCCGGCCATTATCTCTCCATGCGACGGTGCATATGTCGCAGGCGATATCGGTCTTATGATCATCGGCTTTGGATGGGCCGGGGAGTTAGTATTTCAGGTTGCCAGGGACAGCGGCTTCAGCGATGTTGTTTTCGAGGAGACTGCAGAAGGAAACCAGGTTGATGTGGGTGATCTGGAAGCGGGACAATATTACTGGCGAATCTCGCAGGACAGAGGCGAATCCTGGACAGGCACAGCGCAATTCACCTGTGCGGAGTATGATGTCGATCAGTTGATCTCCGCATCGGGATCGGCGGAAGACAAGGGTGGGCAGGTTCCGCCTGGGATAATCACATCGGCTGATGCCGTCTGCACCGCGTCGCACATCATCCCCTGCCCTCACATCATGCAGAACAAGGACACTACAATGCTGTGTCTTGACGGCTGCGAGATGACGGGGCATTGCGCGTGGTGCGATACCCACGCAGCCTACCAGGCCCCCGGCGGATGGCGATACAATTGCGAGCACGGGAAATATAACTGCACCCGTGCATGCCTTGCGATGGTAGCGGCGGCAGGTGGTTGCACTCTCAGCCAGGATCGTATCACTTATTACACCTTCGAGGAATCCGGCCCGGGAAACATGAACACCAACGCCGTTGGCTACCTGAACGATCCGAGAGGCGATCTCTCACATCGGGGTACTTACAAAGGCGAGATCCCGATGATACTGGACTGGATATACAATTATTCCGGTTCGGATGGTGCCTACAATGATATCTATGTGCCTGAGATTTTCGACGATGGCGATCGAAGCGATATGGACAGCATCAGGGAATTCGTTGATGATGACCGGGCGGTGCTTCGACATTCCAGCAACCATTCAACACTCATCACGGGCTATGCGATTGTGCAGGAAGGGACACATACCACAATAAACTGGCTGCTGGTGCAGAATCCTGCCCTGAATAGCGATGATCAGTGGTACTCGCTGGAATCAACCAAGGCCGAATACAGGCACTTCACATTTCCCCCGAAAACCGGAAGCCCATCCCGCAACGATGAGCTTGAAATCGATATCGACACAGACGGCGACGGGGTTTTCGATTTCGATGAATTGAGACGGTTCGGGACGCTTCCGGGAGATGTCGACACAGATGGCGACGGCGTGCATGACCTTGAGGATATCGTCGGGTATGTCTTCGAATCGAACGGCTCGTGGTTTCCGGTTGACCCGGATATCGACAATGACGGCGCGAGGAAAGAATCTGATCCGGATAATGACAGGGCAATGAACGACGGCGCATCGGACGGCTGTGAAGACGCGAATCATAATGGCTTCTTCGATTACAACGGGCTTGAAACAGAGTGCTTTGTTCCTTCGGATGACTTCACTGTTACAAATCCCGACTGCTTCTTCGGCTACATTCGCTTTTACGTTCACACCGACCTGTGCGACGACACCCTCGAAGAAATTATCCTGAGAGAAGGTGTAATGGGAGCAGGTCAGATGGTCCATACATTTTCATGGGAGCACAACATGTGCATCGGAGCGCAGATGTCCGGGCAGACATACGCGAGCATAATGGGTCATACTGACGGAACCGGACGGGCGAGCGTCGAGCTGATCAGTCACGAGGATGGTCGATACTCGATAGATATGGAGACGGATCCCGCAATTGTTGAAATGCCGGTCGAATCGAATGTGTACGGCACAGTGACTCATATGTCACAGGACATTCCCCTTTTCCTTAGTCAACTTGAGCTCGATGCTGATAGGGTCGGCTTCCCGGAGCAAACTGCAGATGGTGGGCTGGTGTTGAGGGGATACTGGAATCTTCTCGATCTAAGCACGATGTACACTCCGTCACAGCTGGAGAGTATGGGCGAGTCAGTGATTACAGGCCACGAGCAGACGATGGCGGATGTTAACGGTGAAGGATACATAGAGTGGGAAATCTGGCTTCAAGCGCCGTCGAACTGAAATCAATTCACAAGGAGTAGGTTTATGCTTCGGAAGTACTTAGTCTGGACTATTACGGGATTAATACTTTTACTTACGACAGTCAAAGCAAGCGCACCGTTGGAAGCGCAATCGACTGGCGGAATTCTGCTGCTAAATGAAATCAGCCCATGGCCGTCGGACAGTATGGCATGGATCGAGCTTATCAACCCGGGCGATGAGGCTGTCGCGCTTGATGGCTGGACGGTCGAGTTCCTGTCCGGCTTCTCATACAAATTCCCTGAAGGCTCCGGCGATGTAGCCGGTGGCGGTCTGCATCTTCTGAATATTGATGTAAGTGGCGGAAATCCGTTCAGTCCGGATGGTGATGGATGCATACTCAGTTCGGCTGATGAAGCTGTCGATGCAATAACCTGGGGCACTCCACCGGAAGGAATGAACATCCCACTTCAGACAGGCATCCCCGTCTGGCCGGAATATGAGGCGTATTCAAGTGGACAGAACATCTTCGACACCGATGGGGTGTTGTTCAGAATTCCAGGCACCGAACAAAACGAAAATCCGGTTGGCAACGAAAACTGGGCTTACAGGACACTAGCATACGCAACTCGTGGCAGCGCGAATCCCTGGCCCGGACCGTGGCTCATGCTGCCTGAAGACGAAGCGTTGCTGGCGTCGGATTTTCATCTCGCTGTATCCGGACTCGAATGGGCTGAGTCGGTAACGTTCCAGATCGCATCTGATGCAGCGTTCACAGACATCGTAATCGAGCAGATGGTTGAAGGAACGTCACCCTACATTGATGACATCCCTTCGGGAACGTATTTCTGGCATGTAAGAGGAGAAAGAACCGATGGAACATCCGGCGAATGGAGCCCGTCGCAGGAATTCACCCGGCTGGAATTCGACCTTGACGATATTGTCTCGTCTCCAGGCCAACAGAGTGCAGCACCGTCACAGGAGGGAGCACTACTAGCCTCCAAGGGAGGCGGTACACCAACGCCGCAGTTCGGTGACTGGTCAATTATCGGCCTCGGGCATCTCTACCAGCAGAAAGACACCGACATGCTGTGTCTGGATGGCGAGGGAATGCATGGCGACTATGCGTGGGATGTTGCGCATCCGAAAGGGGCAATGTACGGCAGGCATAATCCGAAATACTGCGTACGCGCATGTCTCGCAATGGTGGCCGGGCAGTTCGGGAATGTACTCAGCCAGGACCGTATCAGTTATCACATCTTCGAAGAGATGGGCACAACATCGAGCTCTGCTGTTAAAGCCGGGCACATCGGGGACCCGTACATGGATCTCGGCCATGGCCGGGGCGCATACGATGACGACGCCGCGAAAACTGTCGACTGGATATATGGAGTCGCAATCGGCACGTCGCAGTGGCTCTCCAACAGCACAACAATTTTCGAGGACCCCACTCCCGCGAAAGACAGCATACGGGAGATCATCGACGCCAACCGTCCTGTGATGTTCTTCCAGAACCACCACGCGAGGATCATCG
>Ga0272442_10004820_pt1 | contig 18273 bp, 25 predicted proteins | sample SSMForm2O_FD_200262 | JGI IMG/M metagenome (GOLD analysis project Ga0272442, IMG submission 200262) | Marine sediment archaeal communities from Little Sippewissett salt marsh, Falmouth, MA, United States - SSM-Form-2O | ecosystem: Environmental > Aquatic > Marine > Wetlands > Sediment ... | reverse complement strand
GAGCGGTTTCACGGCACTAAATTAATATACCAACCAACTACTATATCTTGTGGTTCGCCTTGAGTGGTAGTACTATTAGGAGGGGGTCTTTATAAATGTTTTTGCTGGCTTGTTTTCCAGTGAAATCAGGGTTTTTAGCATCCCCCGCTCGCAAAACGGAGGCTATTTTAACCCCCGTTTGTTTCAACTATTTTATGGGAATGCCTAAAACGGTTAAACTAAGGACAGGGGAGGAATTAAAGCTTGCCATGCTCACTGGAAGAGAGGACCCTAGGGAGCTCCAGATGTTCATCAACTCTTTTGTAGCTGGCAGGGATTACCTGCTAATGGACAAGAAGGTTACTTTGAAGGAGGAGAAAGAGTGGCTTAAGAGTACTTCTAAGGCGGTTAAGTCCGGCAAGCAAATTTACCTTAGGGCCATACACGATGGCAAAATGGTTGCCTCATGCACTGCAGTAAAAGGCAGGTACAAGGAAAAGGGCAACGTCCTCCTTGGGATAGCGGTAAAGAACGCTTTCCGGGGCAAGGGGCTTGGCAGAGTAATGCTTTCCGAGGTAATCAAGAGGGCTAAGAAGAAGTGGCGCCCGCACAATATTTACTTGTCTTACATGAAGGGAAACAAGCGCGCTAAGATGCTTTACGAGTCCATGGGGTTCAAGGAATTCGCGGTATTCCCAAAGTGGTATGACCACTACGGAAAAAAATTGGATGGGGTGTTCCTCAGGCTTGGGGACTAGGCTTTTTTCCCCCGTTTTTTCGCGATTAGCTTGTCAAGCTCTTCCCTGAACTCTTCTAAGTCCTCGAAAGAGCGGTAAACTGAAGCGAACCGGATGTACGCGACCTTGTCCAGCTTCTTGAGCTTTCTCATTACAATGCTCCCTATCTTGCTGCTCTTAACCTCTATGCTGTCCATCCCCCGCACTTCGGTTTCCACCTCGTCAGCAATTGCTTCTATTTGCTCTCTTGAGATCTGCAGCTTTCCGCAAGCTATTGTAAGGCCTTTCAAGAGTTTCTCGCGTGAAAACGGCTCGCGCCTACCGTCCTTTTTCATTACTATTATGTCTGCTAGGTCGCAGCGCTCGTAAGTGGTGAAGCGCTTCTTGCACTTGGTGCACTCCCTCCGCCTCCTAATCGCTGCCTTGTCCTCAGTGTCCCTGGAATCCAACACGGATGTTTCCTCGCTTTGGCAATACGGGCATTTCATTCGCTCCTCTCCTCCAACAGCTTTAACAGCTTTTTAGGCCTTTTAATCTCATCGAGCTCGCTCCGCCTAACCACTGGCACCCCTGAAATCGAGTCGGTTGCGCTCTGCTCTACAAGGAAGCAAGAGCTCGAATGCATTACCTCGTCAATGCTCTTGTAAATCACGGCCCGCTTTTTCATTGTTCTCCTGTCACTATTCTCCCCAGCCAGCAAGCTCTCCTTTTTTTTGCCGATTACCTGGAAAGGCGCGGAGTGGGTTCTCACGCTCTCAAAACCAACAAAGCTCAAAGCAGTCTTCTCGTCAACGACCCCGAGCTGCTCGCTGAATGGGTCGAGCTCTTTTCTTATGCTGGCCCTAAGGACTTCTTCTATTTTCTTGATGTTATTCTCTGTTCCCTTAACCCGCTCGTGCTCGTACCTGTAAATCGTGTCCTTTGACACGCCTGTTTTCTTTGACAGCTCTTCCAAGCTCAAGCCCGCTTTACCCCTAGCGCGAGCGAGCGCTTTCCCGTCAACGTTAATTGTCAGGACGTTAAGCTTTCTAGCTCCCGGCAGCTCGCCGCATTCAATCATCCTGCTAAAAGCCCGGGGGCTGAGGCAGGGAATGCCAAGCCGCTCGTAAAGCACTCCTTCCGCCAGTTTTTCTGTTTTGGTGTGCTCTCCCACAACCAGCGCGCGGGCGCCGAACATGTACGCGATTTTCTGCAGCTCGCTAGCTTGGGATTGAGTTAAACCATCAATGTTCTCTAACACCTTGAGTATGTAGAGCTCGCGCTCCCTGCGCGCTACAACGTCAAAGCAGGCGCGCGTGCCCTGGCAGTAGAACGATTCAAAACCAGCTTTTGAAAGCGAGTTAATGCACTCGCCAAGTGTTTTTTCCTTCATTTCCCCCAACTAGATTGGTTTAGCTCATTATTTAACGGTTTTCTTGAAAAAAGAGTGCTCCATCCGGGATTTTCACTTCTTTCCCCCGAAGAGGAAAGAGACTTTGAACCCGGGTCACAGGCTTGAAAGGCCTGGATCCTTGACCGGACTAGAAGAATGGAGCCCCCTATAAAAAATAAAGAAAGCGGGTTTTGTTTATGGGGGTTAGTCTATATATTATTTACCCGCGTTCCCGCTTATTTTTTTCTCCTCCTCTTGTGGCTGGTTACTCTCCTGAAGAGCTTGTAAATGCCGTAAAGGACCAGGAGCCCAATCCCAACCGGGATTATGAACCCGCTGAGCGCGGTAACCACCACGAGGCCGACTTGCAGCGAGCCAAGGAAGATGTTCACGAGCTCGCCCAGCGGCATCATTATCGCGGTGTCAACCACTGGCTTTTCCTCGTAAATCCTTATCACTAGGGTTGCTTTTTCCACTTTGTTCTCTAACTGGATTTTTTGTGCGGTGTAGTACTCTATGTCAGTCTGCACCCTAGTAATCTCCTTTTGTATGTCAAGCAAGTCCGAAACGTTCTCTGCCATATCGTATAGCTCGAGCAGCCGCTCCCTCTGCTTTTCAAGGTTTGAGATGCGCACCTGCAAGTCAACGTACTGCATTGTCACATCGTCAACGCTAGTGTCAAGGCTTTTCACGTTCCCGATTCCAGCGAGCTGCTCAGGGAACTCTTCAAAAGCACTTGGCGGGAGCTTTACTGTAATGTAATAGTTCTTGCTCGAACCGCTCTCGTAATACCTTGTCGCGTAAACCTCTCCACCACTCTGCTTCACGAGGTCCTTTACCTCATCATGCTTCTCCTTGATTGTGCCCTCTTGGACCTCTAAGTCCACGTCACCGCTTTTCACAACCATTCTCCCAGAGTCATCCAAGAGGTTCGATGGAATGTTTACAGGCATCCCAGAAGGCGCGGAAGCCGCCTGTTCTTTCGGCGCGTCAAAACCCAGTTCTCCCCCCGAGTACGGGCCGGGCTCGTAAGAGCTCGTGCCGCCAAACAAGTCAGTGCACCCGAACAAAAGCAGGGCTATTACAGCCAGCGAAGCAAATAGCTTCAAATCCATTAAAACCACCCACTCATTCAAGCAATTGCTTGATTCTCTTTTTCAGCTCCTCATTAACTTGGTCAATCGTCCGCTCGCCGTTAACCTTCACCCAGTTGGGTGAAAGCCACCTGCGCTTGTAAAGCCTAAGGTAATTCTTGCGGACTTCGGTGAGTATCATCTTGTTAGCGTCATGCCTGTCGTTCTTCCTCTCCCCTTTTTTCTTCTTTCTCCTCTCCACCGCGGTTTTTACCTCGATGTCAAACAAGGCGATGAGGTCGGGCTTCTGGAATCTCACGCGCTCAAGAAGGTCCAGCGTCTCACGCATTCCCAGGCCGTGTGCTACCTGGTAGGCGACTGTTGATGGGACATACCTGTCTAGCACCACCACTTTCCCTTCGTCTATCTCCCCCCTGATTTTTCCCTGGTCTTTGCTGATGTCCGCTGCGAAAGTGAGCACTTGCGTCATCAGGTCCAAGTCCACTTTCCCATCCAGGAACTTGTCCAGCACCTTCCCGTAATCCGACTTGATGTCTGGGTAAGAGTAGAGCTTCACAGTATAGCCTTGTGACTCAAGCCATTTTTTGAGCCTTTGGCTTTGCACGGCCTTGCCCGAGCCGTCTATCCCCTCGAGGTCAATAAGCAATCCTTTGCCAGCTGCCATTTTCTTTCCCCGTAATACCACAACATATATAACCTCGTTCGCCCCAATATAATCCTTTGGGTTTGAATGTTGAAAGGAAGAGACTGTATATCTATAAGGGATTTTGAGAAGAAAGAGATTGAGCTTCTTTTGTCGAAGGCTGCGGAAATGGATAAGGCCCTAGAGGCCGGCAAGCAACTGAACTTGCAAGACGGTAAAATCGTCGCGACTTGCTTTTTTGAGCCTAGTACGCGGACGAAAATGTCGTTCCACACTGCTGCAAAGCGGATTGGCGCGAAAATAATTAACCTAACCTCTGTCGCCAGCAGCTCGATGAAAAAAGGAGAGACGCTAGCGGACACTTTGAGGATGGTGGATGTTTACGCGGACATGATAATCATGCGCCACCCAGTAGAAGGCTCAGCGCGCTACGGCGCGGAAGTTTGCGATAGCCCGCTCATTAACGGCGGTGACGGCGGGAACCAGCATCCCACGCAAACGCTCTTGGACTTGTTCTCCATTAACAAGATGAAAGGCGGGATTGAGGGCCAGGATGTTTACTTGTTAGGCGACTTGAAGTACGCGAGGACAATGCGCTCATTGCTCTATGGCCTGGCGATGTTCGGGGCGAATGTCACGCTAATGGCGCCTAAGGGCCTTGAGATGGAAGCGCGCTATGTGCAGGAGGTTAAGGAGAAGTTCGGCGCGAACATTAAGACGAGCAGCAAGCTCGACCTCACTGGCGCGGACGTCGCATACATCTGCAGGATTCAGAAGGAGAGGTTCATGGACCCTTACGAGGCTGAGAAGGCTAAGAAAGCGTTCAGGATTACCCCTGATGCATTGAAGGGAGTTAAGGATGACCTTGTCTTGCTGCACCCGCTTCCCAAGATTGACGAGCTAGACCCGCGGATTGATAACACAAAGCATGCGAGGTACTTTGAGCAAGCTTTCTTGGGCGTGCCAATGCGCATGGCGCTTATGAACGAGATATTTGGTTGAGGGGTGATGGCATGGAATTAAAAGTAGAAAAAATCGAGAACGGGACAGTCATTGACCACATTCCCTCAGGGCAGGGATTGAAGGTCCTTGAAATCCTAGGGCTTAACTCTAATGACAGCGGGTTCCGCGTAGCGCTTTTGATGAACGTGGCTAGCAGCAGGCACCAGACAAAAGACATAGTGAAAATTGCTGGGAGGCAGATTGCCGAGAGCGAGGTGAACAAGATTGCCTTGCTAGCGCCCAATGCTACGCTGAACATCATTAACAACGGCGAGGTAGTAGAGAAGGCGGTAGTGAAGCTCCCGGAAACGGTTAAGGGGGCTGCCAAGTGCCCTAACCCCCAGTGCATTACAAACAACGAGCCAGTGAGCTCGTGGTTCCAGAAGGAAGGGGACAGGTATCGGTGCCATTACTGCGAGAAGCAGTTCGAGGTTCCAGAGCTGGCTTCTACTGCCCGGTAGCAGCTTCCAGAAACTTAATTAATCCCCCAACCCCCAAAAGCCTTCATGCCGGCGAAGCGTAAGCGCGCAAAGAAAAAGAAGCCAAGAGCGAGAGCACGTGCCAAGGCCAAGCAAAAACCGAGCAAGCCACGAAAAGTGGGCTTAAGCGGGATTGAGGGCTCGCGCATTAGCTACGTGCTCTCATCACCTGAAGACTATGACGCAGTGCTAGAGTCTGTTTTCCGCGCTTTGTTTCCAAAGGGCTCGAAATCTTCTTGCATTTACCTTTCTGTTGTAAAGCCGCATTCTTCGATGGAAGAGTTCCTGGAACAAAGGAAAATCAGGGCCAGCCCAGTCTATTACATTGACTGCGCGTCATCAATCGGCCAGGGCGAGAAGCGGGTTAGCGAGCGGGTTATACTGGTTGACCCGCAGAACCTGACAGGAATGGCAATCGCTGTTTCCGAGCTCGTGCGCTCAATACCCGGCAAAAAAGTTCTCGTTGTTGACTCCGTGCCCGCCCTCCTAGTTTATAACGGCAGGCTTCAAGTGGAACGGCTTACTCACTTCCTGTTGCAGGAGCTTAAGGCCTCCGGCACGCAAGGGGTCCTGCTCTCCCCCCGCAAGGACAGCCGCCCCCTCTTCGAAGTGCTTTCACGGCTTTGTGACAAGACCTTCATTGTATAGCCCGCAACCCAGCCGAATACCTTTATTAATTTCAGTTCTCTCAACTTAGTCATGGGGAAAATTATGCTTTTTACTGATACCTCAGAGGATGTAGCCTCTGGCATGCAGGGTTGGCTGAAAGCAGAGGTAAAGCACTTCCCGGACAAAGAAGTCTACTGCCGCATCCCCTGTGACTGCCGCGGTCACGATGTTCTTGTCGTGCACCGCGCGTACCCCGAGCCCAACGAAAACCTGTTGAAACTCTTTCTCCTTGTTGACGCCGTCAAAAGCCAATCCCCTTCTTCACTTAAAGTAATCGTCCCTTACTTGCCTTACGCTAGGATGGACAAGAAAGTTAAGGAAGGCGAGGCAGTTAGCGCTCACACCATCTGCAAAATCCTTTCTTTCCTGGGAGTTGATGAGATAATTACGCTTGACTGCCACTTCATAAAAGAGGGAGCGGGCGAGTTCGAGAAGTTTGGTGCCAGGATACGCAACTTCACTGCGGGCAGCGCTCTTCTTGACTACATTAAGAAAAATGTTCCGGACCCGGTCACGGTATCACCTGACCAGGGGGCCAGCTATATGACCGATGGGATTGAGGGCGCTAAAACAATGCAGAAAAAACGCGCAGACTATGGCGAAGGCGAGGACGCGTACAGGAAAATCTCTGAGATGAAGGCGGACTTTGATGTAAAAGGCAGGGATGTTGTAATAATCGATGACATGGTCTCCACTGGCTCCACGATGATTAAAGCAGTTAAGAAGATGAAGGAAGCTGGCGCTTCAAGAGTGTTTTGCGCCACGAGCCACGGGCTTTTCCTGGATAACGCGCTCCAAAAGCTTAAAGAAGCAGGGGCAGAAGAAGTAGTCTGCACAGACTCCATCCCAAACAAGGCCTCAAGAATAAGGTTTGTTGAATTAATGAGTGACTTGCTATGACCATTCACATCAGGATAGAAAAGCTATGCCAAAAAATCTCTGACCAGTGCAGGAACATTGACAGGAAGAGCATTGAACGGTTCTTAGACGCTATTGTTAATGCGAAGAGGGTTTTCATTGCAGGCGCGGGCAGGAGCGGGCTTGTCTCAAGAGCGTTTGGAATGCGCCTTATGCACCTTGGGTTCACGGTCTATATCGTAGGCGAGGTCATAACCCCTGCAATAAAAGAGAATGATTTACTTATCCTGGTAAGCGGCTCTGGCCAGACGAGCTCAATGGTCAACATCATGAACACCAGCAAGGCTAAAGGAGCCAAGATAGCGGCGGTAACCTCTTACTTTGACTCCCCGATTGGGAGGGCGGCGGACTACATAGTCCAGATAAAGGGAAGGACGCTGGATGACCTGCAGCGCGATTACACTGACCGGCAGCTCATGGGAGACCACGAGCCAATGACTCCCCTAGGGACATTGTTTGAGCTGTCCGCAATGATTTTCTTTGACTCTATTGTCGAGGAGCTAATGCTCAGGTACCAGAAGAGCGAGGAAGAGCTCAGGGCACTTCACACGAACCTCGAGTAAGAACTAGATTTTTCCCCTTGTTTTCATTGCTTTCCTAACCCTCTCGCGGGCTATTTCTATCGCTGCTTTCCTTGGCGCGGCGCTCTCGCGCTTCGCGCGCAGCAAAACCTCGCCAGTGTTCTTCCTTATCTTTTCCCTCACTGTTGTGAACATTGTTTTCTCGCTGCCGAAAATGTACTCAACATAACTGGAGATGACCCCGCCAGCGTTAGCAACAAAGTCAGGCACGACCAGGATTCCTTTCTCATGGAATTTTTCCTCGTACTCCGGCTGCATTGGGATGTTCGCTGCCTCGACAATCATCTTTGCCTTAACCTGCTGCCAGTTGGACTCGTTAATCACGTCCGGCCGCGCTCCTGGTATTAGTATGTCAACGCCCAAGCCAAAAAGCTCTTCGTTCGGCATCACTTTTCCATCCGCGTATTTTGTAACGCTTCCTTTCTTCCACTTCGTGTTCAACAGCTTGCCGTAATCCAATCCCTTTTGGTTGTAAACCATTCCCTTGGAGTCAGAAACTGCAACCACTTTAGCGCCCTTTTCCTCAAGGAACCTCATAGCAAAAGTGCCCACGTTCCCAAAGCCCTCTATTGCAACTGTAGCGCCTTCCAAGTCTATTCCCGCGTACGGGCAGGCCACTTCGGTTGACTCCACCACGCCATAGCCTGTTGACCCTAGCTCGTGGGGCAGCCCGCCCATTGCAGATGGCTTTCCAGTGCACGCGCGCATGTTGTCCGCCTCATCAGCAAACGCAGCCATTTCTCCCTCGGCAACATTCATGTCCGGCCCTGCAATGTATTCCTCTGGGAGCATGTGCTTCAGTGATTTTGCGAACGCCCTTATCATCGCCTTCTTATCACCCCTGGGGTTGCCGACTATCCCAGATTTGGCTCCGCCGAAAGGGAGGTCTGCGAGCGCGTTCTTCCAGGTCATGGCGCGCGCCAGCCGCATTACCTCTTCAATAGTCACGTCACGGACGAGGCGTATTCCCCCTTTCCCGGGCCCGCGCGCGGTGTTGTCCACTACTAGGATTCCCCTAACCTTAAGCTTAGGGTCCCAGGTCACCACGACTTTCTCAGGCCCCCACTCATCATAACGTTCTTCAGGCAAGAGCATTAAGCAAACACCGGTTCTACTTTTCATGCAAAGGTTATAAAACTACGGCAGCCAATTCCTATCAGTATATTTTGAAGGTGATCAGAGTGGGCTTGCTTGATTTATTCGGTAAAAAAGACGTGAGCAAGGACTTGACAAAGAAAATGCCGTACTCGATTAAGGTGACTTTTACCCCTTATAGGCTTAAGGCGACCAAGAACGATTCGGTTAACATGAACATTGACTTAAGCAACCACACTAAAGAGCCGCTTCTTACCTCTATTGTTGTAGAGCTGCCTAAAAAGCTCAGCCTGGACTCGACAGGGCTCTCGCAAACCCGTGAGATTCGCTTGGGAGAACTCCCGCCAAAGCAGGAGAAGACCATCAGGATACCGATTTTCAGCACTCACCGGACTGACGCTGGCTCGTACAACATCGGCATAACCGCTATAGCGCACTACAGGAACTATGCTTACGTCCTAAACTCCGAGAAAAAGAAGACCAGCCTCAGGGCGGTCTAAACAGCTCTTTCTTCTTTTGTTTTATTCACTAGCTCTTCCAGCGCGAGCACTATTCTTTGGCCCTTTGGCGTGAGCGAAACGAACTTCATCTTCTTATCGTTATCGAACTCGACCACGCCCTCTTCCGCGAGCTTGTTTAACAGCTTTGTCGCGTGCACGTAGCTAAGCCCTGACTCCCTTGCAAGCGAGCTCGCGTACCACCGCTTTCCCCCGTCCTTTAGGCTTAAGAGCAGGCTCACTGGCTTTTCCCTAAAAATCATTTCTGAAACGCTCATGAGGCCGCACCCCCTGTCTCGCCAGCCATTTCCCTTGCTTTCTTGTTGGCCAGTATCTCCTCATTCATCTTGTCCAAGCGCCTTGTAATCCCCTTCAAGTGCCCCGCTCCGACCACGAGCACAACTCGCTCAGCCTTGAGGCTGGCCACCCTGCGGAACATGTACTCGTCACGCTCGTCCACCAGCACCTTGTACATTACAGGCAGCTTTTTCTTGAACTGCATCAAGATTCCCTCGACCAGCTCCCTGTCCCCCGCCATTTCCTCAATGCTAACTTTTTTTCTGGCAAACGGGCTCGGCACGAACATTAGCGGCGCGAGCACTACCTGCGCCACTAGGCTCAGTTTTTCCCTAAGGGGAATAAGCGACATCCGTTGCATTGTCTGCCCAATCGGCCGGTCAACAAGCGCGATGGGAATGCCTGCCTCCTGCGCCGCCTTAACTGCCTCCAGCATCTCATTGCCGGGAGTCACCTTGAGCTGCTTTCCCATGAACTTCTGGAAAAGGTAAAGCAAGCCGAAAAACGGCTTTGCCAAGAACTCCAGCGCCCGCGGCTCCTTCTTTTTTGTCATCGCGACCAGCCTCTGTGGGTCCAGCTCGATTGCAACCACCTCAGGCCGGTATTTCTCTATCGCGCGCCTCACTTGCTCCACGCTCCGCTTAGAAACATGGGCAACTGGCACCAGGAACAATTCCATGAATAGTTTTTGTGGAGGATAGAATATAAAACAAGCTAAAAAGCATTGTTCGATAATTGTACTAACCACGGCTTTTTGCGAAATGTTTTTAAACAACTCAAATGAAATCATTATTCGCAAGTAAAGGTGGTATTGATGAGCTTTAAGATTTCAAGGTTGTATGGAATGGACATATACAGCGACGGCGGCCGCTACCTGGGAAGGGTAATGGACCTCATCCTGGACTTGGAGAAGGGAGAAATCCTCAGGGTAACGCTTGAGCCGCTTCACTCCGTGACCCGCGAGGACGCGAAAAGGATTCTCCGGGAGAAGAGCATTCTTTACAAGAACGTGAGGAGCGTTGAGGACGTGATAATGGTGAGCAAGGGACCGGGTGGCCGCAGCGCGGGCTCGATGGAGTCTGACTCACCTTCTTCAGGGGAGCTTGACGCTTCCTCTGAATCACCAAAATTCGGCTTCTTCCAATAATCCCCACTAGGCTTTTCTGCTTTTTTTTGTTTTATCTCTCCTAGCCAGAGCCATCTCAGAGGTACTCTTCCTTGAACATTTCTATTATCAGCACGGAGTAGCTGAGCAAGAGCGGGCCTATCAGCACGCCCATCACGCCAAAGTAAGGTATGCCGATGAGGACCCCTAGCAGGGATATTAGCGGGTGTATCTGCCCAATCTTCTTTTGGATTATGGGCCTAAGGTTCTCTATCACGAAAACAACCAGGCCAACGAGCGTTATGCCGAGCGCAGCCCAATAGTCCTGCTGCACAACCTCGAGAATCGCGATTGGTATCCACACGAACGGCACGCCAATGAATGGTATGCACGCGAGTATTGCTGCAACAAAGCCCCAGAAGACGGCTGCGGGCACCCCGTAGTACATGAACGCGAAAGTTAGGGGCGCGGCTTGTATGACTGCGACAAGGCCAGTGCAGATTAGGACCGAGTACGTGACAACCTTAAACTCCTTTATGAGGCGGTTAGTGTTCTTCCTGTTGAACGGCACTATATTGCGGCCCAGCTTCTCCAGGTCGTCCTCTTCAACAAGAAGGTAGTACAATGTGAACACCGCCACCAGCATCTGCACCATCAGGTTCCCGGCATCCCCTATCATCTGTATTACTACCAGCTTGAAGTAGTCAACCCCTTGGTAAATCATCCCGGTTATCTCAGTGTGGATAATGTCCTTAAGGTTGTACTGCGGGAACATTTGCTCGAGGTTCCCCAAATTAATTTCGATTTGGCCGATGTAGTCTGTTGTAGTGCTGTCACTGATTATTTCTAAGGTCTCGGAGATTAGGAGCCCAGTGATTACGAGCGTGGGTATGCCTATGACAATAGCGCCAAGGGCAATCGCGCCAACCCCTGAGAAAGTTTTTCCCACCCCGTGCGCCCTAAGCCAATTGTAAACAGGCTTCAAGAGCACGTAAGAGAAAACGGCTAGGAAGAAGGCGTTAATAAAGCCCCACATTTCCATGCCTACAACATACAATAAGAATACTACGATGAGCCCCGCAACAAACATCCTGATGCGGTGCTCGTTTGCGCTTTTACCTGCCATAAGACTATCTCGGCTTCAATTGCTTAAAAGCCTTTAGCCGTCTTCCCTCGTCCTCCCACCGCGCTTTTCCTGCTTTTCCTTTCTCGCGTTGGAGAACACTGCATCCAGGTCCTCTTTTCCACTGCTCTCAGACCATGCCTTAACATACGCCGCGAAATTCTTCATGGGGTTAGTGAACCTGTCAGTGAACTCGTAAGCATCATCCTCATGCTTCAAGAGGCCCACGCGCACGCCGAAGTCAAGGTAGCGCTTCCAAGTCGCGGTGGGCAAGTCTTCTGGGCAGTCACGCAGCCTCAGCCTCTTCTTTTCCTTAACCAAAACAAGCGCGTAAGAAAAGCGGTATGCTTGCGTGTCATTAGGGAAAAACACTTTCGCAATTTCCTTAACGCGTGGGCTCTTCACTTTTTCCTTGAACGGCGCGTTCTCCCATTCCCAATACTTTAAGTTCAACCCAACCACCTCTAATCCTTAAGCTGCTTTCCGGCGAGGTTCGCGTAAATCTCGCGGATTACCTTCGTCGCCTCAGCAAGTTCCCCTGGGGTAACAGACGCTTTTAGGTACAAGTCAATCTCCATGTGCCCGTAATCAAACCTCACAGCGCTCTGCACGGGGTAAGACATGAGCCCCAAGCCCTCCAGCCGCTTGTCAATCCCCTTGTCTGCGGCGAGCCGGCCCCACACGCTCTTCACCTCATCACCAGAGTAATTGAAGCGCCTTCCGAAATCTTTTTCAGGAGAGTAAGTCACCTCGCCCTTCCACTTTTCTTTTATCCTTGTCTTGGCGCTCACTGCATAGCCCGCGCTAACCGCGAACTTCTGCTCTCCCCCTGAAACTTTTTTCTCGCTCCGTATTACCCCAAAATAATAATTGAAAGTGACTTCTGGCATGTCATCAAAAAACGCTTTGGCAGAGTTCTTTTCCAGCACTACCCTGCTCGGGTTCCCGGGCATTTGGTCAAAAATCGGCTTGTACCTTAGCTTGTACTTGTTGTACTGCTTTGTCTTTGAAATGCTCTTTGAAGTATAGCGCATTACAGTTATTGAAAGCGCTAGCGCGATAACCCCGCTGAGCACTGCGGGAAGCAAGAGCGTCTGCGGCCTAAGCAAGTCAAGAGGGGTATAATACGATGCGATGGCCATTAGCGCTACAAAGAATATCAGCAGTAGCGAGCCACCCACGAGCGCGCCGCCACTGCGCTTAATCCAGCGCTCGTCCTCAGGAACAACCTCAACACCGTACTCGTCCCGTTCCAACGCCAACAAAAACCACCGCTTTACTTCCTGCTAATTACCATTACAACATCGCCGTCCTTTAAGACGTGCTCTAGCCCGAGCTTTTGGCCAGGGAACTTTGCGCTAGGCCCCCAGACCATCGCGTACCTGAAGTCCTTCCTCAAGTCCCTGTGAATCCTGTCACAGAACTCTGCCACACTAATCCCCTTCCTAACAATCATCGGGTCCTTCAAGTCCGCTTCACCGAACCTGGGCTTAGTGTAAACTCGTATGAACCTCAAGCTGTCATAGACTTTTTGCTTCACTCTTTCAAAGTCACTGTCCTTCTGCGCGCTTATCTCCAGCGCGGGCACTCCAAGCGATTTCCTCACTTCCTTCACGTACTGCTTGTCAACCAAGTCGCACTTGTTCAAAGCAAAAATCGCTGGAATATACTTCCGGTTACCAACAATAACATCAATGAGCTCGTCCTCCCCAATGTCCTCGCGCACTACAACATCCGCGTTGTGTATCCCGTAAACCCCGAGCACTTTCTCCACCATCTTCTTATCCAGCCTTGTCAGCTTCACAGTAGAGTTCAATACTATGCCCCCGCGGGTCTTCTTTGCAATCACAACATTCGGGGGCTCCTTGTTCACCCTGATTCCAATGGACCCGAGCTCACGCAGGATTACCTCTAGCTGCGTTTTTGCCTGGAAAACATCCAGTATCACTAGGACCAGGTCAGAGCTCCTCGCCACCGCGAGAATCTCCCTGCCCCTGCCCCTTCCTTGCGCAGCGCCGTTAATTATGCCCGGCAAGTCCAAGAGCTGTATGTTCGCGCCCTTGTACTTCATCACGCCGGGTATTACTGTGAGCGTTGTAAACTGGTAAGCGCCAACCTCGCTTTCCGCGCCAGTGAGCTTGTTCAACAGGGTTGACTTTCCAACTGAAGGGAACCCGATGAACGCGACGCTGGAGTCACCGCTTTTCTTTATGTCAAACCCGCCCCCGCTTGACTTTGCAGAGGGCTTCATCTGCTCTCTCCTAAGCTTGGCTAGCTTTGCCTTAAGCTCTCCCAAGTGGTGCTCTGTAGCCTTGTTCTTTTGGGTGCGCTTCATCTCCTCTTCTATCGCCTTTATTTTTTCGGGTATGCTGGCCATTTGCTTACTCTATCCACTCCCGGATATAAAAGCATTTCATGTTTTTGGAAACTAGGGCGCTGTTGTTTTCTTGTTTTGAGAAAAAGATTTATCAGAACGTTAAGCATTATGTTCCTACACCTATTTATTTGTTTAGCAACAAATTAATCTTGTAACGTGGGTTGTTTGTGTTTGTTGGGTGAGGGATTCTGAATGGTTTCAGAAAAAGAATTAGAGGCTATTTTTAACGACGTCCTGGGCAAGGTTTCAAAGATTGAGGCAATACCAGAGTACAAGGTTGAAAAGTTTTCCAACACTGGAAAAAACCTTTTGAAAGGAACATTGCCAAAAACTGACGCCGTTGCTTTTGAGAAAGCAGAGCTTGATTTTGTCAGGAGCGTTTACGACCACTTGGAGGTCGAGCGCTCGCGCTGGGAGGATGCGATCACACAATCAGATGCAGCGCTATGCCTCGCGAAAACAAAGTACTCTACCGACTCTGCACTCATAAAGCACTTGATGACCACGAAGAAAAACCACGAGATTAACTTCCGCTACTACAACGAGCTCTACGAGAAGTTCGTTGACTTTTACCTTGTAATGATTCTTAGGACGCTTCACTTGAAAAAGCTCTTGAAGGAGCGCCCGCTTTACCCTCTTAATGACTTGAACGCTTACGCGCTCCCAGTGCCAGAAGAGGTACCAGACCACATTCGCACTGACTTGGAGTGCGCGCGCAAGTGCCTCGCGTACAACCTGCTCACTCCAACGCTTGTAATGTGCAGGCGCGCGCTAGAGGGCTCGCTCATAGAAAAGTACAAGGAGCTCGAGAAAAAAGACCCGCAGTGCAAGGATGGCGCGCCACTTAAAATGCCTGAGTTGTATGATTGGGCGGTTAAGCAGGACCTTGTCCGCTCCAAGTACGGGAACTTTGTTGCAGAGCTCAGCGACGTGGGAATTCACCCGAAGGATGTAGAGTTTGACGAGAAGACCGCTCTCTCTCACTTGAACAGCACTATAACGCTTGCAACAGACATTTACAAGTAGTCTCATCCTGCCTTAGTTTTTGCAAGAGCATAAACCAACGCATTGGTTAGGACGTGCGCCATCGAATAAGCTAGCTCATTGGCTAGCAGGACCTCAAAAGCCCGAGAGCCAATGAACGGCGCGAACAGCAAGAGCAGGCCAATCCCCACCACCATGCTGAAAACAGCCCAAGATGCTTTACGCAGCCTTGACTGCTTCTTGCTTTGGATAACCCTCTGGTCGTTTTCATTGAAAACCCAGTACGCCATCAACAGCTCTCTTGAAAAATGGACTAAAAGGACTAGCGCGCATAGTATTATCCCTTGCCAAACGGCTCCCAAGAGCTGCAGCAGCACGCCTGCCGCGTAAGCAAGAGATAGTAAAATATCTAAAAAAGATAGAAAAAGCCAGGAAAGGATTTTGCGCATGCTGAACTTACTCTATTATCAATGCCAGCGCGCCGCCCAAGCCTGCAGCGAGGTATGCGGTGTTCGCAGTCCCATGGGCAAACATTACTCCAGCGAGCGCGAGCAGTGCAACGCCCGCCCAGAACTGGGGCTTGTCAGTAGCATGCCTGAAATCCTCTAAGGCCCCAACAGGGGTGATAACCGGCTTTTCTTCCCTTAGGAAAACACGCTTTTTAGCAGTGCTGCTAATGGGCTTGGACTTTTTTGCCTTTCTTGGGTTGCCCTTAATCTTCTTTCTCCTCCTTGTTTTCCTTGTTTTCTTAGTCTTCTTAGCTTTTGCCATTTTCCCACCTTCGCCTCCGCTCAAGTTTTAGCCTCTTCTTGTTTAAATATGTTTTTCTTCCAGTCATCGCGCGCGATAAACAATTTGGTATAAATAGGGGGAACAGCATAATTTAATGCAGTGAGAAAAATGGCTGGTGGACTCGTTCACATTAGAAACGTCTGCTGATTTTCTTAGCGCCAGCCAATTAAAACGAGGTGGAATAAATGAAAGGTGAGTTACTTCACTATGCAGACTACGCGCTGGGTCTGCAGGCTTGACAAAAAGCGTAGGTTCGTGCTCCCATGCCTGGCCAGGGAGCAGCTCGGCATTTCCGAGTACGCTCTAGTAGAGCTGGGTGACGGGAAGCTGGTTGTGACAAGCGAGAAAGGCGAGCGAAAGCAAGCGCGCCCGATCTCCCGCAACCTCTACGAGGTGATTGCATGAAGAAAGCAAAAGCACCCGTAGAGCGTGAGGAGCAGTCGCTCCAAATAATCCTATCAGAGCTGGGGGATGCCGCGCTGAGGGTTCTTGACTCTGAAAAGTACGGGTTGAACGCGGTTGCAGTCCGCTGTGACCGCAGGTATGACCTCGCCCCGTACATGTTCGAGAAAGCTGAGCCAGGAAGAACCGAGAAAATAGCGAGGGTTCAGGAAGCGGAAGAGCAGAAGGTACGCAGAGCGCAGCTCAAAATAGCGCTGCAAGTGCTTAAGGCACAGCAGGAAGCATTCGAGGCGCTTGAGAAAGACCTGAAGCGAATGCCCCAAGTGCAGGATTATGGTGCAAGACAATGCATCCGCATTATCCTGGAGGCGTCCTTGAAGGGCGTTGCACAAGAGCTTGGGATGGTGGTAGCAGATGAAATGCAGTAAGCGCTAAAGGAAACCGCTTCCGCTACCTTCCAAACGCTTGGCGGGGAGGTTAAGGAAAAGTTTGAGGGCTGCCTAAAGTGCGGTGGGTGCTCGTTTATGCGCGGCTTATGGCCCCTTCACTTCTTTTTTGCTGTAGTGGTTTTCTTGACTATTGGCGTTTGGTTGAAAATGTCTCCAACTCCCTCTATCGCGCGCAGTACTTCAATTGGTGTGACGAACACGATGGTGTTTGACTGGTCAAAGCTCACATCAGAGAGTGTCTGCAGCGTCCTCAGGTGCAAGGCGCCAGGAGTGGTCCCGAGCTTTTTAGCCGCGTCCATGATGTTGTCTGCAGCCGCTTTTTCTCCTTCTGACAGTGTGATGGTTGCCCTTCTCTCTCTTTCTGCTTCCGCTTGCCTTGCCATCGCGCGCTTCATGTCCGCTGGCAGCTCCACGTCCTGCAGCTTGATTGCGGTAACGTCAATTCCCCAGCCAATAGTCTCTTTTTCTACTCCTTTTTCAATCTCGTCTGCTATTTGGTCTCTCTGGGTCAAGAGCGTGTCCAGCTCAACGTTTCCCACTACATCGCGCAAAGCGGTCTGCGAGTACTTTGCGATAGCGTAAACATAGTCCTGCATCTGCAAGACCGCGTCCTCAGGGCTCACTACCTTGAAGTATAACACGGCATCAACGCGAACGGGCACGTTGTCCTTTGTCATTACCTCTTGCTTTGGAATATCAACGGTTGTAATCCTCTGGTCGACTTTCCTCATCTCTTGTATTATAGGGATGATTATCCTGAGGCCTGGCTGCAGGGTCTTGGAGTACTTCCCGAAAGTGAACAGTATTCCGCGCTCGTACTCGTAAATGAACCTTATGGTCATGAACGCTAGCGGGAGGCCAATGAACAAGAGCACTACGCCAATGCCCACTAGGACAGGAATCATCGAAAACAAGAACAGGAAAAGCCCACCGGCCACTACATCAGCACTCATTCAAATCACCCTTTCTTCTTCCCAGCTAGTTTTGACACTGCCCCGATAATGTCCCCGCTTTCAATCGCCCTAAGAATCTCAATCGGAGTAACGAACACGATTGTGTTTGACTGGTCCGCGCTCACGTCTGCGAGAGTCTGCAGTGTCCTCAAGTGCAGTGCCCCGGGCGTTGCGCCGAGCTTTTGGGCAGCGTCCACTATGTTGTCTGCAGCCATTTTTTCTCCTTCTGACAGTGTGATGGTTGCCCTTCTCTCTCTTTCTGCTTCCGCTTGCCTTGCCATCGCGCGCTTCATGTCCGCTGGCAGCTCCACGTCCTGCAGCTTAATAGCAGTAATATCTATTCCCCACTCGTCAGTCTCCCTGTCCGCTACCTCTTTAATCGCTATGGCAATCTTATCCCTCTCAGTCAAAACAGAGTCCAGGTCCTCGTTGCCAATAATGTCCCTCAAAGCGGTTTGCGAGTACTGCGCAACCGCGTAAATATAATCCTGCACCTCGAGCACCGCGTCCTCGGGCTTCTCTACCCTAAAGTAAACAACAGCGTTCACCATTACCGGCACGTTGTCCTTTGTCATTACCTCTTGCTTCGGGATGTCCACGGTCTTAATCCTAGTGTCAACTTTCACGAGCTTGTGGATGAACGGCAGAATAATAGTCAAGCCAGGGTTAATGGTCTTAGAGTACTTTCCCAGGGTAAAGAGTATCCCCCTCTCGTACTCGTAAAT
>Ga0272442_10004819_pt1 | contig 18276 bp, 13 predicted proteins | sample SSMForm2O_FD_200262 | JGI IMG/M metagenome (GOLD analysis project Ga0272442, IMG submission 200262) | Marine sediment archaeal communities from Little Sippewissett salt marsh, Falmouth, MA, United States - SSM-Form-2O | ecosystem: Environmental > Aquatic > Marine > Wetlands > Sediment ... | reverse complement strand
GTTAAAGAGGTTAAATAATCAAGTCCGAGGTTAGGTTCAAGGTGATGGATGGACATGAAGTCGATTATAGACGAAGCTCTTGCCAGAGCTGATTTCGAAGAGCGTATTGAAACTCCAATCCCTTCAAACGCCATCGAGGACATTGAAGACGAAGATGATCTGATATCGATTCTCAATCGGCTCACCACAGTAATACGCGTCATTGGCTGTGGTGGTGGGGGATCCAACACCATTGAACGTTTGGTGGAAAGCAGAATAGAAGGTGCCGAGCTTTACGCCATGAACACCGATGCTCAACATCTTCTCCACATAAATTCAGATCGACGTCTTCTCATCGGGCGGCGTACCACTCGCGGCCTGGGTGCGGGCAGCTTACCTACAATTGGCGAGGCGGCCGCCAAAGAGAGCATCGATGAGATCAAAGCTGCAGTTGAAGGCGCAGACATGGTATTCATCACCTGTGGACTAGGGGGTGGAACCGGCACAGGCGCATCGCCAGTGGTAGCTGAAGCGGTCCGAGAAGCCGGAGCTTTGGCGATATCTATAGTCACTTTACCCTTCAACGCCGAGGGGGCCATAAGAATGGCCAATGCGGAAGTAGGCCTTAAAAGACTTCGCGAAGTATCGGACACCGTAATCGTGGTGCCTAATGACAGGCTCCTGGAAGTGGTGCCCAACCTTCCACTTCAGTCGGCATTTAAAGTGGCAGATGAAGTGTTGATGCGTTCAGTGAAGGGCATAACAGAACTGATCACCCGGCCAGGACTTATAAACTTAGATTTTGCAGATGTGAGAACCGTAATGTCAAATGGTGGAGTGGCCATGATAGGGCTAGGAGAAGCCGATGGCGAAGAAAGGAGCAGAGACTCGGTAATAAGAGCATTACGCAGCCCTTTATTAGATGTGGACATCTCTGGCGCAGACGCCGCTCTGGTCAACGTGGTCGGGGGTCCTGACATGACCATTTCCGACGCGGAAACTGTAGTCGAAGAAGTCTACGAGAGAATAAACCCCGATGCACGAATCATTTGGGGGGCACAGATCGATCCCAACTTGGACCATACAATCAGAACAATGCTAGTGGTCACAGGCGTTTCTTCACCCCAGATATTGGGAAAGGACAAAAAACCGTCAAAACGTGTAGTATCTAAACACGGAATAGATTTCCTAAGACATAGACAAGTTGACCTTTATTGAGCACGCATATAGAGTAAGATGATTATATAATATTATAAATATGCCTATTTAGTTCGTTCTTACAATTGCCAGAGCTGCATCGCCCTTTTCAGAGAGGCGTTCTATTGAGGGATCGTCGACGATAACGTTCACTTTCTGCATGTAAAGGAGAGTTTGTCCCGCACAAGGCATCTTCTCAAAGACGCAAGGTTCGACATAGATCTCTTTCAAATTAGGATATACCTGAAGAATTCTGTAGATCTCATAATTGGTGGGCACAAAAGTTATGGCTAAATCCTCATCACACGAATTTACCTGAACTAAATCCAATCCGGAATCCAAAGTTTGCATGACCGACTCACCCATCCAGAACCGACAGATCCCACAAAGAAAGGAGCTGCGATATCTAAATATTTGCTAAGTTAGCGCTGATGCCAAGGCAATATATTAACTTATCGAAGGATAAGTATTGTTAAAAATAATTTATACAAATTGCATAAACAAAAATACTTTCTTAATTCTTGCTTGTGAGCGTATTAAAAGATAAAACAATCAATATCAATGAGGTTAATATTTATTTTGTTATGAATTATGAAAGACGTTTTCCATGAGTTTTGCCTTTAAATCCTAAAGGGTATTTTTTTGGGGTGTGGTAGACATTATCAGCAATTTGCATAGTTGTAAAATGAACAAATTGTTAATAATTTTTAGAGAATGCTGCGCCAAAACACCGTATTTCTACGTCACACGGTCAAATTGGTTATCAATTGAATGAGACATCTGTTAATTCAATGTGATACATAAAAGCCAAATAAAAAACGTAGTATCGCTAAGAGAACATGTATAGAATAATCGATGGAATTATAAAGCATTGTGGTTGATTAATTAATATTGTTATATCTAATGATTCTGGGTGTGAAATTATGCTGGCAGACAAAGTGAAAAGAGAGTTGGAGATGTTGAAACGGCATTTAATTATTTTAAAGTATGTTATGGAAAACGAACCAATTGGCATCCTCAAAATTGCCGAAGAAACCAAAATACCCAGCCACAAAGTTCGCTACTCTCTACGAGTGCTAGAACATGAAGGCCTGATCGCAGCGTCAGTCCCGGGAGCAATTGCCACAGACCTAAGCGGTCCGTTTCTTGAAGAATTAGAAAATACAATAGACCAACTCCAAGATATAACTGAAGATTTGAAGATGATATCTAACAAACGGTAAATTCCAATGTTACCCTATTCCATTATTGCGGAAACGTTAGAAGAAATTTCCAAAGTAGAAAGCAGAGAAGATAAGATAGAAAAGGTATCTGACTTACTTAAAAACATTCATCCAGAACTTTTGAGTCCAGCAGTCAGGCTTCTATTAGGCCAACTATGGCCCACTTGGAAAAGGCTTGACCGAGGGATAGGACCTGAAACCCTTAAAGAAGTGCTATCAGATTTATATGGGTTGAAAATAGACGCAAAGAGCTTCGACGAGGAAGAACATGAACTCGGGGAGTTGACCCAGTTATTAATAAAACAAGGATCACAAAGCACCCTGTCGCCAACGCCACTGAGCACTTTGCAGGTATACCAAAACCTACGACAAATATCAACACAAAAAGGGACTAGATCCCACCACAGAAAAAAGGCACTTCTAAAAGGATTGCTCCTCAACGCAAGCCCTACCGAGGCAAAATACATAGCAAGAGCTTCATTAGGAAAAATGATGATAGGAATGGGGCCACATTTAATGGCCTCGGCCATTTCTCGAAGATTCAACTTAAATGAAGAATTGGTCAAAGCCGCATATGCTAGATTACCAGATTTGGGATTGGTAGCATCAACAGCATCCATCGGCGAGATTACAGAGGTTAAGATTACCCCCACAATCCCAGTCAGACCAATGCTTCTGTCCAGAGCAAAAGACGTCGAGGAAGCATTTCAGCGCGCGGACAAAGTGGCATGCCATCCAAGCAGGGGTGGACTAAAAATGCAAGTGCACAAAGTCGACGATCAAGTTATATTTTACACAAATCGACTCAGGAACGTCACAAAAGCGTTTCAAAATATGATCGACGACTTTCAGGGTCTCAAAGATGATCTAATTGTAGAAGGGGAGTTCGTATTGATGAAAAACGACAAGATTTTGCCCAGATCAGAATTGCTAAAATACATTAACCAGAAGGCAAAACGACGAAAATGGAGCAGACATACCATCCCCTCTTTAATAATCACAGATGTTTTATATGCAAATGGAGAGAAACTGATTCAACGTGACTATGCAGAACGTCAGCGATATATGAGACATTCACTCAAAGGATACAAAGAAAACCTTCTTGAAGGAATCAAAGTTAGCGAACTTGAACCCTTGGATAGTGTGCAAAAGGGGAAAAAGTTGTGTTACAAGTACGTAAAACAAGGTTTTTACGGCCTGATAATGCGCGACCTAGAAGCACCATATGTTCCAGGCGTTCGAAACCGCAAAAACTCAGTGGTTAAATTAAACGACAGGCAATAATACGATACAAACGTCACTACAGCAGAATGGGCATATATAAATATTTCAGAATTTTATTGAAACCTCGCGGTGTAGGACGTTACCAAAAAGGATATCATTCACAAGTTTTTAATATAATGCCAGATCTGTGGATGAAATTTGGGGGGCGAAGTCGCTTTTCAAAATATAATGGCCACGAAGTCTATATATGTGAAGAATAAGTAGGTTATTAAGTCAGTTATGTTTTCCTCAGAAGAGAGGATATTCAAATTCAGAATTGAGATATGTTTAGGGCGAAATAGGAGGAAGATCACGTGACGAAAGGATTCATGTCGATTTTAGCATCTATTATGATAGCGATTCTGATGTTATCACCAGCAATGGGATACTCAATTGCAGCGGACAACCGGCCAGATTATACCATAGGATCGGACGGCATTATCCAGTACACAATGGGATTGGTCTCATCAGATTACACAATAACAGCTGAAAGCTCTTACGGATATACAATTGGCGCGGGCGGCCTCACCGGTTACACAACTGCCTCTGAAGGCCTCTTTGACTACACAACTGAATCAGATGGTATTACAGACTACACCACAGAGTCCGAAAGCCACTCTGGATATACCATTGAAAAGGGCGAATTCGCAGGATATACAACAGCATCAGAAAGCTTTGGCGGCTATTCAATTGAAGCCGGGACCGCACCTGAATACACCACTACAACCTACGAAGTAACTGAAGAAGCTCCTGTAGAAGAAGTCGTTGAGGAAGCTCCTGTAGAAGAAGTCATTGAGGAAGCTCCTGTAGAGGAAGTCATTGAGGAAGCTCCTGTAGAGGAAGTCATTGAGGAAGCTCCTGTAGAGGAAGTCATTGAGGAAGCTCCTGTAGAGGAAGTCATTGAGGAAGCTCCTGTAGAGGAAGTCGTTGAGGAAGCTCCTGTAGAAGAAGTCGTTGAGGAAGTAATAGTGTGTGAAGTTATTGCTTTCGACTTCAACGTAGAACAAGACGCAATACTAAATGATCAAGTATTCATGGACAATGGTGTGGGTTGTTCAGAGGGCTGCTTAATGAGCCTAGATTACTCACTGGTAAACACGTCTATCGCGGGCGTATATACCTACACAATTTCCTGCAACAACGAGTCGGCCATTGGCAACGTCACAGTCTTTGCCCCAATTGTAGAAGAAGAGCCCGTTGTTGAAGAGCTGCCACCAGTTGTTGAAGAAGCTCCTGTGGAAGAAGTCATCGTTGTAGAAGAAGGAGCAATCGAAGAACCCGTTGCAGAGGCATAGATATAATTCAGAAGAACGCTTTGCGAAGTTGAAGAAAAATCTTCGACTTCGTTAACACCTTACTTTTTTGATAGAATTTCACAGACTTTGTTGGGACCTTACCGAAAGGTTAATTAAATTATAGTTTATCATAGTAAAACGCACTTGGTAATAGTCCAATATTCCAATTGCTCTCCCCTTTGATCTCCCATAAGAGAGGACAAAGAAGGTCCTCTCTAATCATTTTAATTATACAAACGCCTATTATTGAGACCACTAGCAACCTTTATATTATCTAGAGGGTGAAGGTGCACACGTAGACGTCATTTTTAGTTCAATAAACGAGAAGTTCACAAATAGGAGAGGCATTGATTTAATGATTCCAGTTGCGAAACCCATATTATCAGGAGAAGAGATCGCCAATATCAAGGTGGTTCTAGAAAGTGGCATTCTGGCCCAAGGAGAAACGGTAGCCAAATTCGAGAAAGAATTTGCTCGATATGTTAACACGGAACAAGCCGTGGCCACAAACAACGGGACTTCTGCACTTCATACAGTTTTGGCTGCAATGGGAATTCAAAAGGATGACGAAGTAGTGACCACGCCATTCACCTTCATAGCCACCGCAACAAGCATTCTCATGCAGGGCGCCAAACCGGTATTTTGTGATATCGATTCGCAAACGTACAACATCGACCCTGACTTGATTCAAGAAGCCGTTACCAAGAAAACCAAAGCCCTAATCGTAGTTCACCTCTATGGCTTGTCATGTGATATGAAACCAATCTTGGAAATTGCCAAAGACAAAGAACTAAAAATCATCGAAGACGCCTGTCAAGCTCATGGTGCCGAATATAACGGCAAAAAAACAGGAACTATGGGCGACGCAGGGGTATTCAGCTTCTACCCCACCAAAAACATTACCACGGGAGAAGGGGGGATGATAACCACATCCGATCCGCAAATCGCAGAACGTTGCAGGATTATTCGTAACCACGGCCAGAGCGAAAGATACCTCCACCAAATTTTGGGATACAACTATAGAATGACAAACTTGGCAGCAGCCATTGGCATATCTCAATTGAACACGTTGGACAAATTCAATTCTAGACGAAGAGAAAACGCCAGATATTATGACATAAATCTGAATGTAGATCCTCCGTTCGTTCCTGAAGGTCTGAAACACGTATATCACCAGTACACCATTGAAGTGGACGATCGTGAGAATTTCCTGAAACATCTGGAAAGCCAGGGTGTGGGTTATGGAGTATATTATCCAATCCCTGTGCATAAACAACCCCTCTTTAAGGAATACAACGACCAAAGCTTGCCCGTTTCTGAGAATGCCAGCAAACGGGTGGTATCCCTGCCAGTTCACCCGGGATTGACTGACGAAGAACGGGATCAAGTGGTAAGTGCGGTGAACAGTTATGAATGATCCTATTTTTCGAGGGAAGGTCCAATTAGGCAAAGGATGTGTTATTCAAGAGAACGTGATCTTGGGATCTGGCGACGATGAGGTGTTAATAGGAGAGGGGGCAGTCATAAGAAGCGGGACCATCATCTACTCTAAAGTACGCATTGGTGATAGGTTTCGAACCGGCCATAACGTGCTCATAAGAGAGAACACTAACGTGGGAAATGACGTCCTTGTCGGTACAAATTCGGTGTTGGACGGCAACTGCACAATAGGAGACAACGTAAGCATCCAAACCGGTGTTTACATAACCACCAATACAACCTTGGAAGACGATGTGTTCATGGGTCCCTGTTCGGTCACTTCCAACGATAAGTACATGGTCAGAGGAGCGAAACTGATAGGACCTGTGATCAAAAGAGGGGCAAAAATAGGAGCAAATACCACAATATTGCCAGGCGTTATCATAGGCGAAGGTGCATCAATTGGTGCAGGATCTGTGGTCACCAAAGATGTGGAAGACGGTGATATTGTTGTTGGCAACCCAGCCAGGAAGATTTGATAATTCATAAGACAAATCTAAGCGTAGTGCTTAACGATACCTTTCGGATTATAGTCGAGAACCAATTAGATAATACTAATTATTTTTCGCCAGAATAGTGTTTAACGATACGAATAGGCCAAATATCTAACTCTTGCGAGTTCGAGATTTATCGGAAAAGTATCGTCAAACACTATATATGAAACTAATTGGTTTTCGACTACGATAGCTCCAGAAAAAAGAGTTGATACATTGAATATAGATACTGATATAACTATAGATTACATACAACTATCTACAGTACAAAGATAAATTTCATATAACGCTTTGGCCCCAATAAAGTCATGGGGAAAAAAGGAAGTCCCTATGATGCCCCTGATCTGTAATAACCAATGGATACCGTTTTGCAGGGTGGCTCTACATGTGGCTCACAACTCATCTCCTTGCAAAACGTTTAACCCTTAAAAATATAAGTGGTCGACACCTTAGGAACCTTTTATTCCGCTATAAACTCTTATAGTACCTATTGTTGTGCCAATATTTCCTCATAATATCGATCTGGCACCCCTGCTAATTGGCCCTCTCCTTTAATGACGGGCGGATAAACGAAGATCCCATGTTCGTCCAAATCGTAGTCCAGACCCAAAAACCTGCTCGTATATTCTTGATGAATCTCTTCAGGATCGAGATCTGAGAACACTTCGGGGAGGAACAACTTGGCCATGTAGGCAGCACCAACTAAACCACCAGTCGCATCGTTTCTGAAGCTACCACATTCCAAATAGATATCTTCATTTTCGATCGCTGAGATTAGAGCAAACTGGGGCAGGTTCATGAAAGGTTTTCTGGCCTCACCTATTTTTATCGGTTCATCTGCGTCATAACCGTTTGGCGGATCCAATGACACCCCACTATAGGTATGAGCCACCAGATGCAATACTATGAAATCCGGATCTTCTTCGAGCACCCATTCCGGATCTACCTCCAGTTTGTAAGAGGACCCAAAGAAATCAGGAAGATCTTCTGCCACAACTTTCACCCCGGTGAGCATGGCCATCTGGGTGAGAGTATCGATCTTGGAAAAGGTCCTGAAAGTATCGGTGCCCAAATGAGAGTATGGGTAAGCACCAATGAGCACCTTTGGCCGATGATTTTCAGGAACGTTCTTTGCATTCGATTTGATGTAGTTTATCCAGTCCATTCGCCAGTTTAGATATTCCTCGGCTCTGTCTTCTTCATCCAGTATGTAACCAAGCTTTCTGACGCCGTCTGTGAACTTAGAACCCTCCGGATTAGAAAGGTCAGGATAGTACAAACCCAAAAAGACCACATCGACCCCTGGCAGATGCTCCGCCTTTTCCTGAGTATTTAAGGGTGAAAAGGTCAGCAGAAGATCAGGGTGCTGGCTTAAAACTGCCTCATAATCAGGCTCGTACATGGCGCCTACATTGGGCAACTTGCTCAGATCTGGAAACTGAAAACCGCTTTTTGCCACCGCATAGTCTATGCCCACTATTTTATCCTTGGCGTTTAAGATGCTCACAAGCTCGGCGTTATCCAGATACTCGACGATTATGCGTTCGACTGGCTTTTTGACGGCCACAGCATCCCCATTACCATCCAGAATGATAAGTTCGGTTTCTTCTCCGTTGATTATCTTCTCAATTTGTACCAGGTCCTCTTCATCTATTTCACCATCATAATTGGCATCCGACAGATTGGTGCGCAAGTTTTTGTCCTCTATTATTCCCCTTAGGTAATCGATGTCTTTCTGGTCGATGGTCTCATCCAAATTAGCGTTTCCGAATATTCCCAGCGTGCAATCGTAAGCCGCCGCAGGGTGTATGGCCAGCGACATGGCCACCAATAAAGTCAAAACATAAATCTTTCCCATCATTTTATCACCTAATTTTTCCCCGAGATCAATTGTCGATGATAACATCACCTCGGACATTAGCATCAAGGCCCAAATCATACTTAAAGTTATAGAGATCAAACAATATATGAATATATAATTGAAAAATAGTGAGAGGCGTGCTATCTAAAGTACAAGAGATAGACAGATAGAATCAACTATAGACAAGTTTGAAACTCCGTAGGATTTTCAAACTCGTCCGAACGTAAGGTTAAACGCGATATTTCAAAGGGTTATAAAATTTTGGACATCCTCTCTTTCCAGGCGTTGATCTCCTTCAAGGGCACAACGTCTATAGATCCTCCTTGAAAATCGCCTTCTATATCACCCATTTTCTCCTCAAGCCAACCTTCCATTTCCAAATAGGCGTCCTTCAATTCGTCGATCACCATTTCGTCCGCCTTCCACAATCCCCTCTGATGGGCTTCGAGCAATCTGCGACCCATCTCTTCAAGAGCCCAGGGGTTATTTTCTTCGAAGAACTTTCGCATCTCGTCGTCCAAGATGAACGTTTTAGCAATGTCATCGAAAATCCAGTCGTCGACTTCTTGCGTTGTGGCCTCCCAACCATAGACACGACCAACTCGTTTAGATATATCTCCTGCACCTTTGTAACCGTGTCTTTTCATGCCTTCAATCCACTTGGGGTTGAGCAACTTGGTACGCACAACCCTCCTCACTTCGTCGGCTAAACTTCGGATAGCCACCCGGTCTAAATCTCTGGTGTCCCCATAATAAGCAGAGACATCCTTTTTGGAGATTTCTCTGGCCGCAGTCGTCAATCCACCATGAGTTCCAAAATAACAACAACATCCAAGGAGGTCATATTCATCTGTGACCGTTTTGTTGAAGGTCAAATCCACGCTTTTCAGTTGAGAAATTAGCCTATCATGCGACTCTTCTCCAAACACACCCTTTCCGTAGGCGTAACCGTTCCAGTAAATGAAGACGTCTGATAGATCCTTCTCACCTTCCCAAGCAGATGCATATACTGCAAGCTTCACCCCATTCCCATAGGTACCTGGGGGGCTGGCAAAAATACGAGGTCCTTCACCATTTTCAACCGTGCGTTTCCTCAAGTAATTTTGTTCAGGAGGTTCATTCAAAGAGGCCACCTCTCGAATAGCCTGGTCGAGAAACTCGATGCAATTGTAAAAGCAGTCTCTCGTGATTTCGCTCACCCTTATGGTTAGATCGATCCTAGGCCGGCCCAACTCTTCTAAGGAAAGGACCCTATAGCCCCTTACAGACCCACCTTTCCAAATGGGCTCGACTCCTATCAGATACATCATCTGAGCGAGCTGTTCTCCATCTGCCCACATTATATCACCTGACATCCAATACATGGCGACGTTTTCAGGAATACGCCCATGTTCCCCTTTGTACTTCAATATCAGGCCATCTGCTAGCTTGCAACCAACCCCCCACGCAGCTTCAGTAGGCACCCTGGTAGGATCAAGAGAGAAGAAATTTCTACCCGTTGGGAGAACCTCTGGTTTGCCCCTCGTTATAAGACCAGAAGGCCCCGGCACTATGTAACCGCCCCCAAAACCGTGAAATAAACCCCCCATTTCGTCAGAAGACTCCATTTTGGAGGAAAGATCGAACACTTTGTCCCTCATAAAGCTGATTAAAGTCTCATCTCTGTTAACCAACTTGCTGCCAAGTATTCTCTCCGCTGCACGAAGTCCATCTTCTCCTGCCAAAAATGCGGATATGAACTCCTTGGAGAAAGCATCGATTTCTACAAAATCTCCGACGCTTGCAGGATTCAAATTTGTCAGTGATGATACGAATTTCCGCAGCTCAGAATCAAACTTCAGAATGGAATTTATCAACTCCACCTTTCGTTCATCCTGAGGAACTTCACCAAATATATGCATACCATCGGGGATCTGAGTGTTGTATATTTCAGAGATCTTCTCGTGAGCAATTTCCAATATCGATTCGAACGATGCCCCATCTTCCAACAACTGTTCCAGTTTCATCTCGTCATAAAGGTTGGTCGTTTTCAGAAGATTGAGGATCAGATGTTCCACTGCATGGGCCCGAGCTTTTTCAGAGTCCCGGGTTCGGTTGTACTCAGCAATTTTGTCCTCCAGCTCCTTTAGTTCGCCATAAAGGCCGCTCTCCGTCATTACGGTCTGCATGTGGTCCACCAAAGTGGCATAACTTCGTCTTTTGGCGATGGTACCCTCAGGAGAGTTATCGGAGTTGTAGATGTAGAGATGAGGAACATTTCCAATGACAATATCGGGATAACAACTACTCGAAAGGGCCACAGATTTTCCGGGCAGAAACTCCAGATTGCCATGGGTTCCCACGTGAACTATGACATCGGCCCCAAATTCCTCTTCTAAATACCGATAAGTAGCAAGATATTGATGTGGAGGAGGGACGAGTGGATCGTGAAGGATTTTGCAGACTCTGCCATCGCACCTGGACCCCGCACACCCACGTTTGGGCTGGACACACACAACCATATTGCCATATCTGATTCCAGTGACGACTATCTTTCCATCATAAACCATGGCTGCAGGAACCCCATCTTTCTCTTCACCCGGGGGTCGTCCCCAAGCCTCACAGGTACGACTTTGCACATCAATTGGAAGCGTTTCAAACCAATTCCCATAGTCGTCTTTACTCACCAGGGCCAACGACCCGCCCTTAGTTACGATCTCGTTTACTGTCGTCCACCTGAACTCTGAGATGGCCTTGTGGTCAAGGATATTTCTGATAAGATCGTCTCGATCTTTTGGGGGGTCGCCCACGGTGTATCCTGCCTCCGTCATGCAAGTCAATATACGAGCTAAGCTTTCTAGGGAATCAAGATGAGATGCTGCGCCTACGTTGGCTTCGACTGAGGCGCATGGACTGTTATGCAGTATGAAGGCCACTTTTCGCTCTGAAGGAGGTTTGTAATTTAAGTCAATCCATTTTCCAACCCTATTGACGATCTTTTTCAAACGATCCTCCACAGGTTCGTGCCTTTCGAACGGGGACCCATCCAACTGGTCCGTTTTTGCCACCCCCAAAATTAAAGTTTCTATGACCCCCTCAAACTCGGGCATGGCCACGCTCCAACCAACTTCCATGCTTCTCATTCCCTGAGAATTGGCTAGCCACTCCTCCTCAGTGGTATGGTAGAGGGTCAGAGGATGGAACACAGGAACGTCGAACCGCTTCAAGACGTCTCTAGAAGAGTCTGAGCCTTCAGAATGAAAGATTGACTGAAGATTGATGAGGGCGTCAACTCGCCCAATGAACGTCTCTTCAACCATATCTACGCTGGACTTGGCACCAATCTCTCGGTCCCCCATACCAAAACAGAAAGCAGGGATCACGTCAAAGGATTTTTCCAATTCTCGAATGAGAGCGTTTACAACATTCAAGTCATCATTGGCCCAATAGGTTCGAAAGAACAAAATTCCAACACAATGTTTTCTATGCGGTTTGTACCAAGTCAAATATTCATCTACACTCTCAAAAGGGTTATCTGCATCAGGATGGTATATCCCTTGCCAAAGCTGCTTTTCCGGCGGAGAATATTGATAATCCAAGCCCAAGATCTCTTTTCCAACGTACCTGAGCATATTGGAGATATTGTCAGACCCCCCGTAGAAAACGTATTTGCTGACCTTGGAGATGACATTCATCGGCAAATTTGACAGCGACCAATACGCAGGATCACGACCAAAGGAGATGGTAGGAATGTTTTTATCCAGCACCTCTATTATTTCGTCCCAATAACTATCATGCGAAGGATGTAAGATGATCAAATCTGCACCTTCAAGCGACTCGATGCACCGCTCAAATGTCTCTCTATTTTCGAGCTCAGATATCGACCAGGCGATCAGATCTACATCAAGTTCTTTGCTGGCCTTTAGGAGAGGTGCCACATCACCGGCCCAAGTTATCGATATTAGTTTCATATGCACCCCACTGAAATTGTATGTTTTTAACGAAATGTCAAAACGGTTGGCGAGTTGCAGATGTGATAAGTAGATCATAGTCGCAAATCGTGCTTGTCCCACCTTTACACGCCAATTAAGCCTTCAAGCGTTATATTCCCTAGCGATACTTATTCCAAATATAGTACGTAGAACCAATTAGATGAAACTAATTAGTTCTCGACAGAATAGTGCTTAACGATACGATTAGGTCAAATCTCAAATTATCGAGAGTTTGAGATATGTTCGAAAGGTATCGTTAAGCACGATAGTTAGTTATTCGTCCAAGGACGGGTAGGCAAACACACCTTGCCCATCCAAGTCGTAATCCAATCCCTGGAAACGGGTCAAGTACTCCTGGTGAACGGCCTTGGGATCCAGATCCTGGAAAAGCTCCGGATGGAACCACTTTGCCAAGTAACCTATGCTCACGAAATTTCTCGCTCCGCCCAGTATGTGATCGGTGATTAAGTACACCTTATCGTTTTTTACCGCCGCCAAACCTTGCAACTCGGGCCTGTTCAATACTTGTTGCCTAATCGTTTGCAGGTCAGATGTCTCGTTCACGTTCAAAGAATATCCACCCATCTTACTTGGAGTCCAGATGATGATCTGAGGATCTCTCTCCATGATCTCTTCCGGGTCTATTGCCGGATACATTGGCTCTAGATCTCCAAATATGTTCTGTCCACCGGCAGCGATGATCTTCCAATGGTATCCCGACTGCTGTCCACCAGTCTTGTAAGGATCAAACTTCCAACCCAAATAAACAGGAGGCTTATCTGAATCTGGTATTGCTTGAACGACCTCCTCTATGTGGTCCATGTAGCTCAGATAGAAATCAAGGAATTCCTGTGCTTCATCCCTCTTTCCAAGAACGTATCCCAGCTTTTGGACCTCTTTGACGTAAGTCTGCGGCTTATAACAATCAACACAGATCACTGGAATGCCAATCTGCCCAAATTTTTCCACAACAGGTTCACCGGAGACAGGATAGACGAATATTAAGTCGGGCTGTAGCTCAAAAATTTTCTCCAAATCCGGCTCCCATCCTCCAACGCTGGAAATTCCGACAAACTCCGGGAAGAACTCCTCGTTGGAAAGTGTCTTATCGTCCAAGCCCACAATTTTATCGGTCGCATCAAGGGACCTCAAGGTCTCTACTACGTTAGAATGGCAACAAACGATCTTCTCGATCGGCCTTTTTACGACGACAGTTCTGCCTGCAGAGTCGAAGAGAATTAGTTCAATTTCTTGGCCATCGATAATCGCCTCTATTTGAACTAAGTCTTCTTCGTCAATTTCACCATCGTAATTAGCATCTGCAAGTTCAGTACGTTCATTCGTGCCATCAATTATGCCTACAACGTAAGAGAGATCATCTTCGTTTATGGTGTCGTCCAAATTTGCATTGCCAAAAATTCCCAGTGAATAATCATAAGCAATCGCAGGAGACACTGACAATAAACCTATAATCGCCATTAAAGGGATAAATACCACAAGTCTCATTCGACATCCTCCAAAGGCGGGTACACAAATACGCCATTTTTCTTCACATCAAAGTCCAAGTAGCAAAAGTTGGTTACGTATTCCTGATGGACTTCCAACAGGTCTAGATCTGCAAAGAGACCGGGATGCATCCATTTGGCAGCGTATAATGTACCTATGACTGTTTGGCCAGCACCACCAAGCACAGAGTCATCTACAACGTAGACATTTCCATTTTTAACAGCTTTGACATCGGCCAACTCGGGACGGTTAATTAATTCATCCCTCAAATCGACCATCGTTGATGGATCGTCAATCTCGTAACTGTGAGACGACGCATCTAGTTGGGTAGACGCGTGAATGAATATGAAATCAGGGTTCTGCTCGATTACGATCTCAGGATCTATATCAAACGTGGTGTAATACAATGAAGATTCAGATCCTACAGACTTATCGGCGATGTTTTTTCCACCAGCCATTATGTACCAATGAGAATACCTATCACCAGAACCTTTAGTTCGATAAGGGCGATATTCGAAATACACCAGAGGCGTTTCTTCACCAGAAAGCTCTTCGGTCCTAGATTTGATTAAATCGTTATACCCTTCAAACCAATTCACGAACGCTTCTGCTTCTACCTCTCGGTCGATTAGGTATCCATACATTATCACGTTCTTTGCCAAGGTTTCAGGTTCGCGCATGTTCAGCGAAATGAGAGGTATGCCGGGCAGGTTCTGTTTGAACAGCCTCTTTTGTTCATGACCTGCATCTATTGCCCATTTGGCCTCGATATTGGTCTGGATAGCATCAGGTTCTAAGGAAAGGATGGCCTCACAATCACAGTCTTCGGCCTTATATCCTACCGCGGGAAATGTGCTGATCACCGGATAAGATATCGGCAGATTTGATCGATAATCGCTACCAACAGCAACTATTAAGTCTCTTGCACCCAATGCCCTAGTAACGTCAATGCCATTCCAACCCAAATTTACCAAACGGTTTATGGGTTTCTTGACGATCTCAATATCGCCCAAAATATCGATGTAAGCAAGTTCAATTTCTTGGCCTTCGATTATCTCCTCTATTTGAACTAGATCTTCTTCGTCAATTTCGCCATCGTAATTAGCATCTGCAAGTTCAGTACGTTCATTCATGCCATCAATTATGCCTACAACGTAAGAGAGGTCATCTTCGTTTATGGTGTCGTCCAAATTTGCATTGCCGAAGATGTCTATCGTATAATCTGATGCCATTGCTGGCGCTAACGTCAGCAATACGAAAAACGCCGACGAGGCCAAAATTTGGTTTGTTCGTTTCATTCGGTCACCTACGTACGTCAGCAGCAGTTAGGTAGCAGTATGTTGCATTTATAATAATGCTACACAAAACAACATAGTCCGTCCATAGTTATAATCATTTCTAATAATGTATTACAAATTTGTATAATGTGGGTTTATTATAACTATAAATCGGATATTTCAGTTAAATTTTTCTACATATTAATCCTATATCCCTGATTAACGAACATTAACTAAGAATTACAGATCAAATAAAAACATCCAATTATAGGTGTGGTCTTCCAAAATGAGCAAAACTAAATATGATCAAACGCGCCTATCAAATAATTGAACTTGTAATACATATTATTATCGAAATATTTTTTTATGGATTAGATAGTAAGGAGATTACATGAATACTTTTGTTGAATTTTATGGAGTGAAGATAGATTCAAGATGTGAAGCGTTTTTGAACATAGCAATTATAGTCGAAAACCAATTAGATGATACTAATTGGTTTTCGCCAGAATAGTGCTTAACGATACGAATAGGCCAAATCTCTAACTCTTGCGAGTTCGAGATTAATCCGAAAGGTATCGTTAAACACTATATTTTCCCTTTATACCCTTGTAGTAGCTTGCCAATGTGCACACATCATCAACTTGACCAAACTGCTCAAACTGCTGGCAAGGCGTCCCTTTATAACAGGGCAAATCGTGAATGGTGCATACCGCATCAGATTTCACATACGCCAAATGAGGGCATTTTCGACCACTGGGCTTAAAAATCATAGAACCGGGAAGGGCGAGATCTATGGTGCCATCTGCCCTTATAAATTTGGGATTTACTATGGCTACATCCAAATTAGTACAACAACAACCACACCTTAAACAGATCATCGATCCTGCCCCATCGATCTCACCCCATCAATTTTGCCCATACTTCATGGCCAGATAGACCCGTTGAATCGCGGTTAAGTTGGACAACACGGCAGCGATGACGATGGCTGCCATCAACCAGAGATCGGTGAACAACAAGGCACCAAACATCCCCACATACAAAAGCATCAACCTCTCGGCCCGCTCCAAAAAGCCACCCATCTTATGGGCCAGAATATCAGGGTCCTTTACCAGGCCCCGATGATCGGCATAAGCCCTGACGAAGGTGGTCATCAACGATCCAAATATGAGCAGAACGATCCAAAAGCCCATGGGCAAAAATAACTCCGCCCCTTGACCCAGATAGGCCATCAACCCCAAAATCAACAAGAATTCAACGTACCTATCTAAAACGCCATCCAAAAAAGCCCCCAATTGGGTGGATTGTCCTGTGGCCCTGGCAACAGCACCATCCACCATGTCCATGAAACCTGATAACAAGAATAAAATCAAACCCAATATGAGCAAACTCCGCCACAAGGCCAAGAAACCACACAAGGCCAAAGCCAAAGCCATCATGCTCAAGGCGTTGGGATTTAAACCCAAACGGGCAAAGATGGCCAACTTCCGATCAACCTCTTTCCCATCCACCAAACTAGATTTGAGCATCGAAATCGAAAAAGTTAACGTGGTATAAACACTTTCTGTCAGTTGTTGGATTTTACAATCCCAAATTTAGTTTGCAACGCTCAATTTTCTGTTTACAAACTATCCAGGAACCGCTCTATGCGATCCACGGCCTCCATGAGTTCCTCTCGTGAGGTAGCATAAGAACAACGCAAGAATCCTTCACCACACGCCCCAAACGCGTTTCCGGGGACCGCTGCCACCTTTTGATCGTTCAACAATTTCTCCGCAAACTCCTCTGAACTGAGACCTGTGCCCTCAATGGAAGGGAAGGTGTAAAAAGCACCTTGTGGTTCGAAACAAGGCAATCCCAACCGTCGCAGCTCGGTCACGAAAAGCCTTCGGCGTCGATCATACTCACGTTTCATGTTCTCAACGTCGTCATCGCCCCGGCTCAAAGCTTCCACCGCAGCCACTTGAGCCATGGTAGGAGCACAAAGCATGGTATATTGATGAACCTTGGTCATGGCACCTATGAAATCAGAATGACCCAACGCATAACCAACCCGCCATCCGGTCATGGCACAGGACTTTGAAAAACCGTTCAACACTATGGTCCTGTCTTTCATGCCCTCCAATTGAGCAAAGCTGGTGTGTTTACCGTTGTAAGTGAGTTTATGATAAACTTCGTCAGATATCACCAACAGGTCGTTTTCCACTACGATGTCTGCGAGCTCCTCCAAATCCTCTCTAGACATTACGGCTCCTGTGGGATTGTTGGGATAACTGAGCAACAGAGCTTTAACATCACCGGTAATGGCCGCAGCCAAATCTTCAGGTCGTAACTTGAACTCATCGGAAAGCTTGGTCTCCACTATCCTGGGAACTCCACCTGCCAGGATTATATCCGGCACGTAGGCCACATAACAAGGCTGGTGGACTATCACCTCATCACCCCGGTTTAAAATGGCTCGAAAAGCTAAATCTACGGCCTCGCTAACCCCTGTGGTGATGAGCATCTCTTCATCAGGATTGTAATCCAAGTCCATATCTTCCTTCACAGAATTGGACAAAGCGTCTCTCAATTCCAACAATCCCTTGTTGGAAGTATACGAAGTCTGGCCATGCTCCAAGGAATAGATACAAGCTTCGCTGATGTGCCATGGTGTGACGAAATCTGGCTCACCCACGCCCAAACTTATCACGTCTTCTATGCCCACAACAATGTCAAAGAACTTACGAATTCC
>Ga0272442_10004818_pt1 | contig 18278 bp, 11 predicted proteins | sample SSMForm2O_FD_200262 | JGI IMG/M metagenome (GOLD analysis project Ga0272442, IMG submission 200262) | Marine sediment archaeal communities from Little Sippewissett salt marsh, Falmouth, MA, United States - SSM-Form-2O | ecosystem: Environmental > Aquatic > Marine > Wetlands > Sediment ... | reverse complement strand
CCTTGGCATTGATGAAGGAAGCCTGGGCGTTCATGGTCCGTATTTCCTGCTCGATCTTGTCGTCGTCCATTGTGCTGGCGTCCAGCTCGACCAGCAACTCTCCCTTCGTGACCCGCGTGCCCTCGGGCACCAGCGAAATGATCGACGTCCTGCCCTCGACCTGATTTTTGATAATGATCTGCTCTCGGGACTTGATCGTTCCAGACTCCAGCACGCTGATCGTCAGCGGCCCCCGTTTGGCTGCGAAGGTGGCCATCTGCTCAGTTGCCGATTCGCCGCCCCGAACGACCTTGAGCCATACGACCGTCAGGCCAATAGCCACGATAATCACCAAAAGGGCGAACACCTTGAGGGATTTGCCGCCACCACGAGTTTTGTCACTGCTTCTAGCTGTCATGATCGATTTCCTCAGGCGAGAATTCCTGCCACAACCCTTTTTCGTTCACATCGAGCAGACCCAGATCGCGCTGAAGCTGCAACTCGGCGATACGATAGCTTACGACCGCTGCAGTTAGGGAGTTCTGCGCGCCCAGCAAAGAGTCCTGAGCTTCCAGCAGATCACGGATCTGTATTCTACCGGCCTCCAGGAAGAGCGTGCTGCTTCGCACTCGTTTCTCGGCCACGACGACCGACTGGGCCTGGATCTTGAGACTCTCCCGGGATTCCAGCAACGTTCGCAGTTGATTGCGAATTGACAGCTTGATCTGATCTTCGAGCGATTGAACGCTTCTCGTAGCCCGCTCGAGGCTGATCAGGCTGTTGCGAAAGGCGTTGCGTTCAGACGTCCTCTCGATGGGCAAGTCTAACGACAGCAGGGCCGTGTAGCGCGCCCCATCGAAGCTCAGGCTGCCATCGTCGTCATTGTCCGAGATCGCTGCCGAGCCCCCCAACGTCAAACCGGTCCTCAGAGCGTCCGCCCGAACCACAACCTGCCGCTGGGCATCGTAGACCTGGCCGATGGCCCCGCGCAGATCAAGCCGGTTGTCCAATGCCAATGCAACGGCGATCTCCTGGTCCATTTCCAGCGGACCGGCGTCCTCGTAGCTGGCCGGAATCAACTCGACGGGGGCATCAGCCGCGGGGGCCGTTTCGGATACCTCTCGCTCCGCTGTAGACCTCATTTCTTCGAGAATCTCTGCTGAGCGAGCCCGCAGTTGCACCAGGTCGTTCGGGTCCAGATCGATCAGGGCATCCGGGGGCAGTCCGATCGAGGCCTTGAACGAATCGAGATCTCGCTTGAGCCGCTCCTGGGCAGAAATCCAGTTGCTGCGGGATCTCAGCTCACTCGAAACGGCTTGATCGACTTCGATCTCGGGAATACGGCCGGCATCGGCTCGTCGCCGTGACCAGCGGGCCGAGGCGATCGAACTGCGATAGTTGTCCCGTGCGTTGGCCACCGAGTCCATCTGCCGGAGGACCGAGAAGTAATCCTGGGCCACACCGACCGCAAATGTGCGTTTGAACCGTTCGAAATCCCAGATCTCATAGACGACGTCGCGCTCGGCCTGCGTCAGTGACTCGGTCACGATATGCCGGCCGGCCCCCCTCAGCAAGGGCATCGAAACGCTGGCGTCGCCACTGAGCCCAAGAGACGAGGCGCCGCCTTGAGTCAGCAGATTCACCAGATCGACGGCAATGGCGCCACTGAGGCTGAGCCCGTTCTTCAGAGTCCGTGTCACATCGGCCACTGCCCCGCTATCCACGGTGGTCACCGTCTCGCTCCCGGTGGTATCTATGGTCCCCTGGCTGTCCGCCCCGGCCCGGAAGATATTTCGGAAACTGTTGCGCGTCAGATCGAGATCCAGAGCCGCCTGAAAGACACTTTCTTTGCGTGACTGGTAGTCGAAGCTGTTTCTTGCCCCCACCTGAAGGGCATCTACCAGAGTCAGCTTGAGCGGCCTGTTGGGCTCGATCGCGATATCCCCATCCAATGATGTAACCATTGAGGGATCGCCGTTGAGCGGCCAGTGGTCGATTGGTTCGAGTTTGTCGGTTCCAAGCGACGCCCGATCGGCAATGAGCAACCCTTGCTCTTCCAGGAGGCGGCGTCTGAGGATATCACTTGGACGCTCGATGCCGAACGGCTCCGTCTTGCCGAGGGCTTCCTGCTGTTTCGCGGCGATGATGTCGGTCGCCACCTCATCGGCCTTCTGGCGATGCTCTTGCGGAGACCGGCAACCGACCAGGATGGAGGCTGTGGAGAGGAACAGAGCCGCCGCGAACACGCCGCGAGCGCCAAACCGATACCATCTCCATCTCTTGAGCCCACGTTGCTTCATAAAAACGCCTAAATACTGTATGTTACCCATATACCGTCACTTCGTCAATCACAAAACCCGCCCGGCTGGCGCAGGGAGCCAACCCCACCAGGGCCACCAGGCAAGTATAGACGCGGCAAGTGCGTCTCTCATTGCAGCCAATTGAGGCTGTCTGGCCCTTTCCCTTGCGGGCCTTTCAGCCAGGCACACCCACCCTAAGTGTTTAGTGGGTTGCCAGGGAGGAAGGGTTACACCGAATCGCACGTCAGCAGGGCAGAGAGTGGCCCCGGCAGGAAGGATTGCATTGACGTTGACATCCGGTTATGGTGGTGACCATGTTGCGGCCCCCGGGACACGAACGGACCCCAAAGCCCGGTTCTGTCCAATCCCAGGGTCGCAGCCATTTCGCGTACCAGGGATCTAAGGAGTATGCAGATGAGAATACACCGGGACAAACCGGACGAACCCCTGCCCGATGGCCTTACGGATCTGCCCATGGAGGACCCGCCAGAGGCGGAGGCCGACGCGTCTGGGCCCAGTGGCCTTGTGGAGACCCCCACGGAAGAACCGGCGGCCCCGGAGGCGGGCAAGGCAGTACCCAGCACCCCTGAGGTGGACATCCCCGTGGAGGCGCCGGCGGCCCCGCCTGAAGAGCGCCTGGTATCGCTGGACGCCCTGCGAGGCTTCGATATGTTCTGGATCATCGGCGGAGGCACAATCCTCGGCGCTCTGGCAACGGGCCTGGACAACCAGTGGCTCAACCAGGTGGTTGTGCCGCACATGGAGCACGAACCCTGGGAAGGGTTTCTGGCCTGGGATCTGATCATGCCACTGTTCCTGTTCATCGTGGGTACGGCGATGCCGTTCTCCATCGCCAAACGTCTGGGCGGAGGCCAAACGAAGGGGCGACTCTTCCTGCACGTCGTCTTCCGCGTGATTGTCCTCTGGGTTCTGGGCATGGCCGTTCAGGGCCGGCTGCTCGAATACCGTCTGTCCCAATTGCGCTTCTACAGCAACACGCTACAGGCGATCGCGGCCGGTTATCTCATTACCTCGATCATTCTGCTGACTCTGAGGACCCGGTGGCAGATTCTGGTCACAGCTCTTCTGCTGTTGGCCTACTGGGGGTTGCTAGCGCTGGTCCCCGTGCCCGGACACGGTGCTGGGCAACTCACCGAAGAGGGCAACCTGGCCATCTACTTAGATAAGCTCATCCTTGGGCCCTACCAGGACGGCACGACGTACACCTGGATCCTTAGCAGCATGACGTTCGCGACGACGGTGCTGATGGGCGCTCTGGCAGGCCAGTTGCTGCGATCCGATCTGGGCAAAGCCAGAAAGGTGCTCTTTCTGCTGGCATCCGGCGTCGTCTGTATCTATCTCGGTTCATGGTGGGGCAGGCTCTTTCCCATCATCAAGCACATCTGGACGAGCTCGATGGTGCTGTACGCCGGTGGGTGGAGTCTGGCACTGCTAGCGGTTTTCTACCTGATTCTCGACGTGATGCGGCTTCGCTTTCTGGCCTTTCCCTTCGTTGTCATCGGGATGAACGCGATTTTCGCGTACGTCGCGGGTTCCTTGTTTCGCCCCGCCTTCCGCCGTGTCGCGGAGGTCTTCTTGTCCGGTCTGGACTCTCGACTTGGCGTTTGGTATGACACCGTGATCGCGGCCGGATCTTTCCTGGTCCTCTGGCTGATTCTGCTAAGCATGTACAGGAGAAAAACCTTCATCAAGATCTGAGAAGGCTCGCGGCGCGGGGGGCGTCAACGCCGCTCATCCTCCACACTAGCGGCCGGGCCGGGTGCGTGCCGTACCGGGCGAGGGTGTGGCGCTGTGCCAGTTGCCCGGATCGTTGCCGTACTGGCCGGGCACAGTGCGCGTCAGCGAAAATCCGAAACCGTCGGCTTCGACGGGCCAGAGATCCTGACCGCCGGGTAGTTCTGCGCCGCGCGCCCCATCGCTATAGGCCACGCGATCCACGTCGACCCACGTGCGCGTCTCGTTGTCCAGCGGGCCGGGCTTGCTCAGGACCAGCGCCTCGCCGGCGTTGTTGAGACTGCCCGCACCCCATTCGAGAACCTGGGCGGCACTGGTGACTCCGTAGACGCTCTCGAAAAGCGCCAGGTCTTTCGCGAGGACGAGATATCGATTGGGTGCCAGAGTGATGGGTGGATCGTGCGGCAGGAGCAGTTCGATACTCGGATTGTCGGGATCGTCCGTAAAACGCCATGGCGCTGCCAAGACCGCGTCGTACAGCGTCACATCGGCATCGCTGGTGTTCAGCAGCTCCACGTATTCGGCATCGGCCGATCCGGCAGGATGGTACATGATCTCGCTGATGACGATCGGGCCGACCTGAGGATCGGCGTTCTGACCACCCGGAGTCGCCTCACTCATGGGAACAAAATCGGCAGTTCCGGCGTCAGTCCGGTACCGGCCCAGAGTTACTCCTGGATCGGAAGGACCGAACGACGTCTGCTCGGTGTACCCTCCCGGAACACCGTCGAGACCCGAGCGCAGGCAAACCGTCTCTCCGTTGCGACTCAAACCAAACGTCTCGTGACTTCCCGCGTCACTCTCATTGCCGAAATGCATATCCTCGCTGAGAACGAGAAAGCCGTGTGCTGTGATGATGGTCCCCGGAGCGATTTCGTATTTGGTCGGCACGTTCCGGTCATCGCTGAGGAACCACCCGCCGACATCGACGGCCTGATCGCTGGTATTGTGCAACTCGATCCAATCGGGAACACCCCCGGCGGAGTTGGCCAGCAGTTCGTTGATGACAATCGATCCCAACGCCGGGATATCCAGGGAATCATCGAAGCCGGGCGATCCTCCCGGCATGGCACTGGGTCGCCATGCGGTCTTCTGTGCGTAGGCCTCTGGAGTGACACCGACCGGATCGCCAGCCGTCAAGGAGAACCCGCCGCCGTCGGTCATCTCATACCAGTTGTCACGATACCGGAAGCTCTGAATAACGGTGCCGGCTGCGTCTTGCAGTTCGATCCGCTCACCGGCATTGTTGAGACTGCCGGCATACGATCCGATGACCGGGAGTTCCGGGCCGTACTTCGCCGTGAGGGCGGCAACGTCCTTGGCCACCAGCGCATAAGCCAGCGGCCCCAACTCCACTTCCGGTAAGAGGAGGTCCACGCCGTCGGTGAATCGGACGAGGTTCAGGTTGATTGGCTCAAGGCCGATGTTGATCAGCTCGATATACTCGGTATTCGGATCGTCCGGATTGCCCGCATCGGCGGAATGGTACATGATCTCGCTGATACGGAGGCTTTCGGCCACCGGCCCCACGGCAAAGGTCGCTTCGTTCAGCGCACTCCACGTGTTGCCACTGCGTGTCCGCGCCTTGACCTGGACACTTCCGGTCAGGGGAATTGGCGTGGTGTAAGACAAGGCCCCCGACGGCACCTCGACGGGCGGCGCCTGGGTGACTGTCAACTCCGGGGTGATCAACAGATCCGAACTCGTGACGGACGTGTTGAGTCCCTGAATGGCAAGAACGTTCGTACCGTCACGCAGTCTGGACAAAGAACCCGAGACGTCAATGGACTCAAATACCACGGCATCGAGGTCGCTGTGCGAGCCGGTGGCGGTCGAGTTCCAGGCTGGTTCGCCCGTGAAGTTGCGGCGTGCAATCTCCGTCCCGTTGAGATAGGCGACGAATCCATCGTCGTACTGCATGGTCAAGGTCATTAGGCTAAGGGCGTCTCGATCCCCAGAGAATGGAAACTCGATGCGAATGTAGCAGGAGCCATTGATACCGTACATTAGCCGGTCGAGATCAATGCTGAGGGAATCCTCATATCCCGTGCTGCGCTCATAGCCCACGCCGCCGGGGAAGCCTTCAGCCAGCAGCCAGTTCGAGTCATTGAAACCGCGGGCGCTCGTCCAGTCTCCGACATCAGGACCGGTGGGAACCAGAACGCGTTTGGCAGCATCGCGGGCGACGAGCGTTGCAACAGATGTATTGGCCGACAGAACGGTCCCAATGGGGTCCGTGCCGTCCAGGGTATAGTAGACGTCGGTCGCGGCCAGAGAGGGAGCGATCTGCAGCAGGTCACCGACCGCGATGTGCCCCCCCTGCTGATAAGCACCGTTGACAGCAAAAACGGGACCTTCGAACGTATACACGCCTTCGCGAGCGCAGGCATCAATAAAGACCTGGTGCCGGTTCGGCGTCCAACCGTTGATGATATACGTGTCCATGTTGGGGATGATGCCGCGCAGGTGCTCGCGAAGCTCGGAGAAGCGTGCGTTGATGTTGCCCTCGCTCATGGCACCGTCGTTGTAAAAGTGCTTGTACACGCGATCGGCGAAGAGCAGCCTGAAATGCGGGCTGACTTTGAGGGCGCGGTAGAGCTGAGCGTTCGGGTTGTTCTGACTGTTGAGTTCTCCGAATCGGTCGTCGTACAACTGGCTCGTTCGGAAGGTCCCTTCGGCATCCCAGGCGAAGAACTTCCAGCGACCCTCAGGGGATTGCTCGGCGGCGGCCGCCCAGTTGTTCTGCGGCCAGTCCCAGTCGTTGGGCCAGAGACGAATGATGAGATAGTCGATGAACGAAACAACATCCAGCTTGCCCAACACCGCCTGGTAGTGGGCGTCCACCGCCAGGTTGTTCGAGCGGGCAAGGTCGAGCATCTCGCTCCAGGACTGCTGGTTACCGTCCCGGATGCCGTTCATGGTCATAACGTCCCAGGGTTCGTCGCTGTCGAACCATTGCTGGCACGAGTCGTCCTTGATATGCTCGGTGGGGTTGAAATAACCTTTGTGTTCGCCATTGATAAAGAGATTGACGAAGTTACCCATGCAGGCGCGCTGGCCCATATCCTTGTGCAAGCGTCGCAGCAACTCGTCCTTGATGAAGGGATTCGTCCGGTCGTTGTGTCCGCCGCGCAGAACAATGCTGTGGAACAGGTCCACCTCGGACTCGGCGAAAAGGGGGTATTCCAGTGCCCCAGGACCATACCGATTGCGAAAGTAGAGACGCAGGCTAAACTTGCTACTGCCGCTCCAATACCCGTCCTGACGCGTGTAGCGGGGGCGCATGTAGTTGCTGCCATGAACGCGGAGGCCGCAATCGATCTGGAAGCCACTGTTGTCCTCGGGCTCGATCCATTCGCAGGACACGGGCCGTTCCAGGCCTCGGTCGAGGGGGTTGTTGTAGCTGTCGGCGCCGGTCGATGTCCAGACGCCGTTGCTGTATGTCCCGCCAACGATCGCCATGACCCCTTCGGGCTCGTAGAAGGTTTTGCCGGCGTCACCAACCAATGAAACAACGGGCAGCGATCGAATGCTCTCGGAGGCATTGAAGATATACGACCGGGTGCTGATAGGCGAAGGCTTCCATCCGGGCTTGACGGCCATGGCTCGCAGCACGGTGGTGCTGCTGATGCGCACAGGTCTCGTATACGGCCGACCGGCCAGGAAACGACCGCCTTCATCGGTCGGTACTTTGCCATTGAGGGTGTAGAGGACCTCCGCATCCTCCGTTGGGCAGGAGATCGTTAGATCGAACGAGGCGTCGTAGAACCCACGCTGATGGCTGATTTCCACCGGCGCTACCTCGCCCAGATATCCTTCATTGTTCGGCTGGCCCGGTGTGGGGACACCGAAGAACCGCAACGTGTCGCCCGCATCGGGATAGCGGCCATAGGAGACATCGGGCGTCTGTTTTCCGAACACCAGACTGTCGAGACACGTCAGGCCGTCAGTGTCGAACAGATGGACCTCGTCCCCGTCCGCGTTCAGCCGGAAATTGGCGTGCAGCCATGCCCCCGTATCGTCCTCGTCGGCCCAGATGACGATATAGCCTCCGGGGGCGATCGTGGTCAGAGCGGGATTGTTCAGAGGAAACCGCCATTGGGACGGCTCGGCAGGATCGTCGGTAAGATACATGCCGGCAAGGTCGATCGTCGCCCGGTCGGCATTATGGATTTCGATCCAGTCGTCGAAGTCCCCGTGCAGATCCTTTGCAAAGGTGCTGTTGGCAGCCATGACCTCATTGATCACCGGCGGGATCGGCGCCGCGTTTGCCAGGACATCGAGACCGCCCGACAGACAAGCTGCCATCACCAATCCACAGGCCAAACACGTGACGATTGACTTCTGCATAGCATGTCCTCTGTGTCGTCGGCGTTGCCGCTCGGCAATTCAGTCTCCACGCGGCACTTGAGAAAGCCCGTGGAGGCGCAACGGCACGGGGCTAACACGTCCCCCATTCACCCTCGGCCCGCTGTTATCATCTTCTGACAGAGAAACTGACAGCCCTATTGTACCAGATCGGGCTCCCGAAATCGAGCGAGTTCCGGGTCAGAAGCCGTCCAGCGGGCATCGGTAACGGAATCCATCCCAGGCGGCGCGTGTCGCTGGTCCTTTCACACCCCCTGGCTGTTTCGGGGCTACGGCAGGCACCCCATGACAAAACTATTGCCGGGCAGGACCGATTCGACTATGTTGTTCGCGAGGTGGGTGTTGTCTTTCGCGACTTGTGCCCGATGCAGTGGCGTTCGACGGTGTCGGCAACAGGGAAAGGTGTGCGCTCCAGATGGCGGACGAACAGAGACAACTGCTGGAAGAAATGGAGCCCTTGCTCGAAGCACAAGACGAGCCGGCTCTGCGCACCCTTCTCGGCGACCAGCGGACCAGTGACATCGCCGAGGTCGTCGAACTGGTGGACAACGACTGGCGGCGCCTGATCTTCCAGGCCCTGGAAACGCCCGTCGCGGCCGAGGTCCTTGAGAAAGTCAACGAGGCGACACGCGAGTGCCTTTTCGAGCTGCTCAACGACCACGAAATCCCCACGATCGTTTCCGAACTGGATCATGATGACGCCGCCGACCTGCTGGCAGAGATGCCCGACGAGGTCGCGGATAAGGTGCTCGGCAGCTTGCCCCAGACCGACCGCCTCCAAATCAACAAGCTGATGCGGTACTCGGAGGACTCAGCCGGCGGCATCATGGACCCGCTGGTGATTAGTGTATCGGAGGACGCGACCATCGCGCAAGCGGTCAGCAAGATCCGGACGGCGGAGATCGACGAGGATTTCTACTCGGTGTATGTGGTCGACCAGGAAGGACACTTCCTCGGGGATGTGCGCCTGCGATTCCTTCTGACGCGTCCAGAGCAGACGCGGATCGGCGAGCTGATCGACCCGGACACCGTCTACACGCAATCCGACATGGACCAGGAGGAAGTCCGTAACATCTTCAGCAAGAACGACCTGATCGTCGCGCCGGTGCTCGACGAACACCACAAGCTCGTCGGTCGCATCACGGCCGACCGCGTGATCGAGGTAGCTGAAGAAGAGGCCGCCGAAGACCTCTATACGATGGCCGGTACGGACCCGGACGAGCTGGAAAGCTTCTCAGCCGTTCACGCGGCGCGGATTCGTATGACGTGGCTTCTGCCATGCCTGCTGGGTACGGCGGTTACGGCCGTGGTCATGAACTTCTTCAACACCCGCAGCCACACTGTGTTCATTGCTGCGGCCTCCTTCGTACCCATGATCGCGGCGATCAGTGGCAATGCCGGGCTGCAAACGTCTGCGATCGTTGTCTCCGGGCTGGCAACCGGACACCTCGCGGCACTGAAATTCGCCACCGTTTTCACGCGCGAAGTCCGCATAGCGCTGCTGGTAGCCCTCAGTTGTGGAATTCTGGGCGCGGTGGCCTGTACCGTTCTGATTCCGCGGGCTCCTGAGGAGGTGACCGAGCAGACTCCTGAGGAGACCATTCAGCCGGCGCGGCTAGTGTTCGCATTTGGCACGGCGATGTTCTCGGCCATCATGGTCGCGACGACGCTGGGGCTGTTCCTGCCCTTCCTGTTCCGCAAGGTCGGTATCGACCCGGCCATCAGCTCCGGGCCCCTGGTCACCACGGCCAACGATTCGATCAGCGTGACCATCTACATGGCCCTGGCGGTAGCGCTGGCGGCTTGAGTGGTCCCGGTCACGACCATTGCCGTCGCTCCTCGCCTTGCATCTCTCGGCGTCAAGGTCACTGGCACTGAAGGAATCGGCGGATATTGTTGATGCGAATGTCGAACGTAGGATGGGTGGAGAAGTACTCCCCGAGATTCAGCGGATCGGGAGCTGCTTTCAGCTTGGCCAGGCGGGTGAACAACTCGATGGAGGCTCGGGGATCATAGCTGGCGGCCCCGACAAGCCGGACGCCAAGCCTGTCTGCTTCGAGTTCATGGTCTCTGGAATACGCGGTCTCGAGGAACTGTATCCCCACGCGCTGAAGCCAGGGCCCTAGGACACCGCGTGCCGGGGTCGCACGAGAAGCCACGGATATCGCGGAGTTCGTGACGATGCGTTCGATGGCGTGACGTTTGATCACGTGTCCCATCTCGTGAGCCAGGATGAAAGCGATCTCGTTGTCGTCCCATTGGCAGAGATCGACGATGGAGCGACTGACGAAGATAAAGCCCCCCGGCAGCGCAAAAGCATTCGGCTCACCGGCGAGAAAGGCCTCGAAATGGAAGGTGCGCAGCTTATTTGTCACTCGCTCGGCCAGTCGGCTGCCCACCCGGTCCAGAGCCTGCGACATCGCGGGATCGGGATCCGCCTGGAGCTGCTTGCGCGCTTCCTGGGCCAGATCCACACCAACACCCCGCTCCAACCGAATGGTATCGGCCTCGGTCCCCGTCATGGATCCCCAGACCCATCTGGCCTTGCGGACCTTTGGCCCCACTTTCCGGCCCAGATTGTAGAATAGACTGTTACCCATGAAGCGGTCTTCGGTCCCGATCCGTTCACGTCGCGGTCGGACTCCCACCACATAGCGGTCGTCCGCGGTGCCGGGTGACTATAGCCTAATCCCAGGCAGCAGGCAAAGCAAAACGTTCGCCCCCCCATCCCGTCGGGGCCCTTTCGTGCGTGGATTATCGGGCCTGACCGGGGTGCGTGGAACGGTCGGACCATCCCGGCAGCTCGTTTGGCCAACGGCGCTGTTAAAAAGGGAAACGAACGGACCGGACACAAAAAGCATCAAGCTTGACAAAGGACGGCACTGTCTTATAATATATTGTGGCAAGGGTTTGTTCCCACGAATCTTACGTACTGAGAATCGGTTCGCTATCCGCTCGCGGTTCGTCGACCCGCCAAGCAATGGCCGACCGTCTCGTTTTGGAGTTGGTTAGGATCATGACACCAGACCGACCGCTGGACGCTCACAAGCCGATGGACCACGAGCCCCAGTTGAATAAGTACTTCAAAGTAGCCATCAAGACAGAGGCCAACGACATCCACCTCAAGGTCGGGCAGCCTCCCAAACTCCGCCTCCAAGGTCAACTGAAGAACACCACTGGTGAGACGCTCACGGCAGAGCGCATGGAGGAATTGGTGTTCGAGATCATGAGTCCGACGCAGAAGGACTTCTTTCTAAAGACCGGAACGCTCGATTTCGCGCACGAGATCGGGAAGGAACACCGGTTCCGAATCAACGTTTTTCGTCAGCGCGGGCTCGTCAGCCTGGTGGGTCGACGGGTTAGCGCTCAGGTGCCCTCGTTTGAGAGCCTACACCTGCCGCCCGTGCTGGAGAAGATCGCCGAAGCACATCAGGGACTGGTCCTTGTGGTCGGCGCCACGGGTTCGGGCAAGACAACCACAATTGCCTCGATGCTTGACCATGTTACGCGCACACGCGCTTGCCACATCGTAACGGTGGAGGACCCCATCGAGTACCTCTTCAACGATCACAAGGCGATTGTCTCGCAGCGCGAGATTGGCATCGACGTGTCAGATTTCGAGGAGGCGCTGACCTACCTCATGCGTCAGGACCCGGACGTTGTCTTCGTCGGCGAGATGCGCGACGCCAAAACCGTCGCTGCCGGGATGCGTGCCGCGGAGACCGGGCACCTCGTCATGGGGACCATGCACTCGTCCAATGCCTCGCAGGCCGTTCACCGCCTGCTGGACCTCTTCCCTCAGAAAGAGCGCGAGCTGGTGCGGCAGACGTTGTCACTGGCGCTCAAGGCCATTGTCAGCCAGGCTCTTCTGCCCTGCATCCACGAGGGCATCGATCGTATTCCCGCGGTGGAAGTCATGCTGGCCAATCCCTCCGTACGGAAGCTCATTTCCGAAGGCCGGGAGGCCGATCTCCCCAACGTGATTCGAGGATCCCGGCGCGAAGGCATGATAGACCTGACCGATAGTCTCTGCAAACTCATCGAGGACGGATGGGTCGATCCCAAGGATGCCTATCCCGTGGCTCCCAATACGGAAGAATTGAAGATGGCGCTGAAGGGGATTCGGACCAGTGCCGGAGGGATCCTCTAGACAATGACGCGAAGGCCTCGTGTGTGGTTTTCTCGCGTGGTCGTGAACCTGTGGTAACGGAGCATTCAATGCCGGATTTCCTGTTGATGTCTGTCGAGTACGGTGGCTACGTGTCCATCGTCAAGCTGGTTGTCTTTCTCCTGTTCTACTTCCTCTGGTTTGCCCTAGTGGCTTGGGCTCACAAGGACGCCAAAGCAGTGGACACAAATATCGGGTCCTGGATCGGCTCGATCGTCGGAGCCGGCGCCTTGGGCATCTTGCTCTGGTGGCTGATTCCGATTTTCGTGGTTGGACTGCTGGTCTTCATCGCCCTCGTCGGCGGCACGGGCTTCGCATACGTCCGGCATCGCAACACCCGAGTGCTCGATTTTGACCGCGTGCTCACAATAGAGCACATCAAGCACGTCGTCGCCAAGTCGGACAAACTCGAAGCGATGGAGAGCTTCCTGTTCATCACCGCCAACAACAACGAAGTGCCCTCACCCGAGCCTCGTACCCCCACGTTCTTCGGCTATCGCACGGCCTATGATGTGCTCACCGACGCGATGTGGCGGCGAGCCAGCAGCATCACGTTCGCCCCCAAAGGAGACAACTACGAGGTCGTCTACTACATTGACGGAGCCGCCACCAAGCAACCTGCCCTCCCTCGCGAGCAGATGGAGTACTTCATCCACTTCGCCAAGGAGCTGGCCGCTCTCGACTCCAACGAGAAACGCAAGCCGCAGAAGGGCAAGTTCCGCACGCAGCAAAAGAAGCACAACGTGGACTGGGAGGTCATGACCGCCGGCTCCACCGCCGGTGAACAGGTACGTCTCAAACAGGTTTCGAAGGAGCACGACCTGCGAATCAGTGAACTGGGATTGACCCCCGATCAGCAAGAGCACCTGGAAGGCCTCCGTGAGAAATCGGCGGGAGTCTTCCTCGTCGCCGGGCCTCGCAAGAGCGGGGTCACCACTACACTCTACGCTATGGTTCGCAACCATGACGCGTTTCTGAACAACATCAACACGCTGGAGAAGCAACCCGCGACACAACTGCTGAACATCACACAGGAGACGTTCAGCCCCACCGACACCGGAACGAGCACGTATGCAAAGAAGCTCCAGTCGATGGTGAGAATGGGACCGGACATCGTGGGTATCGGCGAATGCGAGGACAGTGACACGGCAAAGGTCGCCAGCGCCGCGGCCCGAGACGGGAAGCTGGTGTACGTCGTCATGAATGCCGACAGCGTACTCCAGGCCCTGGGCAAGTGGATAAAGATGGTGGGCGACAAGAAGGCGATCGCCGAAACGCTCATCGGAATCAGCAACCAACGGATGATGCGTACGCTGTGTGAAGAATGCAAGCAGGGGTATTCCCCGAACAAGGAACTCCTCAAGAAATTCAATCTTCCCGCCGAGAAGGCCAAGGTGCTGTACCGACCCGGCAAAGAAGTCTATGACAAGAGAGGCAAAGCGTCGGTCTGCGACCACTGCCAGGGCACCGGCTACGTCGGACGAGTGGGCGTCTTTGAGATGATCGTGCTCACCGACGAGCTGCGGAAAGCCATTCGTCAGGTGAAGCAGTTACCCGAGCTTGGCATGCAGTTCAGGCGAGCCAAGATGTTGTATCTTCAGGAGCAGGCCCTGAGAAAGGTGATTGGCGGGAAGACGGCAATCAACGAAGTGCTTCGGGTACTCTCGTCCGCGAAGAAACAGGGAAACGCGGCCTCGCGATAGGGCCACATACCGGTGCCCCGCTGGAGCGGTTGGCATCTCTGAGACAATGGAGAAAGTGGAATGGCCAGTTTGGTAATGCTCGCAATCATTATTGGCGCTGCAGCAGCTCTCTACCTGAAGGGGACACTGGTGCAGGGACTGACTCTGGTGTTCAACGCACTGTTGGCCAGCTTCATCGCATTTGCGTTCTTCGAGACGTTGGCTACGCTGTTGACGAAGTATGCCGCCGGCATGGCGGCTTGGGCCCAGATGATCTGTTTCCTGCTGCTATTCGTTCTGGTCCTGGCGGTCCTGCAGACGATCGCCATGCAACTAAGCAAAGAGAAGATCGATCTTGGCCTTTGGCCGGAGCGAGTCGGCAGGATCATCTGCGGCATCATCCTGGGATACGTAATCACGGGGAATCTGCTGGTAGCGCTGGGTGCGGCTCCCCTGCCGAACAGCTATCCCTACGCACGGTTTGCCGAGCGAAATCCAGACCCCGCCAAACCGAACAAGCCGGCCTTCAGCCCGGACGGCTTCGTCACCAGCTTGTTCGGCTCGGTCAGCAAGGGCAGTTTCGCCTCCTTAGGTGAGGCCAAGAGCTTCGCCGTACTGCACGCCGACTATCTCGACCAGCTCCATCTGAATCGTCTCAAAGATGCACAGAGCGCGCCACCGATGACGAGTACGCCGGCCCTTACGGTGAGCGCCAAGACCAGCGTCTGGGAAGCTCCCACCGAACTGCGTGACACAGACGGTCAATCACTGCCTGCACGCGGAGGTGAAAACCTGATGATCGTGCGCGTGGGGATCAAGAAGAGCGCCCTCAAAGACGCGGGAAAGTTCACGCTTTCGCAGTTACGGCTGGTCTGTGTCCCCAAAGGCAGTAGTGACAATCCGCTGGCGGGGCAGGGGAAGGCGGTCTATCCCATCGGGTACATCGGCGCCGGTGGCAAGCTGGAACGCAAATCACTGGACAATGTGATTTCGATCAAAGCATCCGATGTGCCGGAGAAGACCAGGAACATCGACTTCGCGTTCTACGTGCCGAATCAGATGGTGCCCGCGCTGATCGGATTCAAGAAGAACAACCTGGAGAAGGTTTCCAAGATCGTCTCCGGAGAGGATATTCCCCAATCCGTCCCGTTCGGTGGCTCGGCGCCCTCCCAGGAGAACCGCGTGGAGCGAGACGGCTCCTCATAGAAACCCCTGCCGTTGGCCACACCACCATCTTCCGGCAACGGCAAATAGGGCTTGCGGATTGAGCCCTGTGAGTCGACGGCTGAGACTTCGCACAGATTGCGGATACAGAGAGTCGACGTGACATTGCCTGCTGAACGGTGCAACGCTCGGCTCACATCAGGGATTAGGGAAAGGAAGATATGTCGAGATATGACTGTTCGCGACGCCGTCACACGTCGTGACGTCTGGTTGCCCGACCTCGGGGCAACCAGAACAGAGGAGGGGATTACCGATGGTCAACTGCACACCGCCAGTTCTTCGAGATCCAGCTCCATCAGGTGCTCAAGATAAGCAGTCAGATCCTCTTCAGAGAACCTCGCAAGAAACTCCGTCTTGGCGCCCCTGTTGATCTCGCAGATGCAATCGATCAGTTCCTTCTTGTCCATAGTTGCGCATCCTAAAATAACCCGTGATAGCCGACCCGAAAGACTTGTGGCATATCGGCGCGCACCGGCGCTTTTCTTTAGCCATCCCGTCGTGATGCCTGGCAAAGCCCCATAACGAAAGGCACGACATATCCAGAGCCAGGACAGGAGAACCACAACATGTTGAGTGGCCAACGAAACCGCCATCAATGCTCTCTCAACTGTCCAATAAAATCCGACGTGCCATAAGTCGCCGTAGCGACCGAGTTTTTCTGGCCGCGCAATGACTTTTTGTCGATTTCGATACCGGGGGATCTGCGGCAACGAAGCCTGCGGATGGCGCGCCCGCAACTTGGGGACGGACGCGAGGACGGGCCGTGTCTGGATCGCCAGTGGCGGGTATGATAGAATCCGTCGCGAACCCGAATGTTCACGACCTATTGTGCGACTGAGGGAGAACGAGAATGAGAAGGCTCAGAAGAATACGAAAGAAGCCCACCAAGACAGAGCGGCGGTTCAATCGCCATGCCGTCGCTGCCGGTACGGCGGCGGCAATCGCACTGGCCAGTCAGGCTGGCGTAGCCAAGCCCCCAGCCACGCCGGCAGCCGACGCGCACCAGGTCGTGGTGGGAGAGGACGCGGACAAAGATCTCCTGACCGACCGCGAGGAAGCTGCCCTAGGGTATCAACCTTCTCGAAGCGACCAGAATAGCAATGGCACGCTCGATGGCGCCGAGTTGGCGATGCGGTGCGCGCAGGTCATCGCCGAGCTGCCACTGGATACAGAGGTGACGAGTCCCGATCAGGTCTACAAGAGAGAATGGTCGCTGTTTGGACTGGAGACGTGCAGCGTCTGTGGGGAAGCCGTCAACATGGGCGCGATTGAAATCATCAGTCCAAGACTCGGCCTCCGCGTGGAGATACCGGTCCTTGCCGTCCACTGCATGGAACACGGCAGTCTAAGCTATGCTGGGGACATCCACGAAGGACGCGTCGACATCCCGAAGTTGGCGCGGACGTTGGCACTGCGTTTCCCCTACCAACCCGACGACCACCAACTGCCCCTGGCCTACACCGCGGGGCCTGACAGACAGATTGCTCCGGACGCGAATGACTTGGATGGCGACCTGCTGACCGACGGTGAGGAGCTGGCCGCCGGGCTGAATCTCTACGATGCGGATCAGGACAACAGTCTCCTTCCCGACGGTGTTCAGCTCGCTCAACGCTGCGCCGCGGTGATCGACAGTCTGCCCACGATCGACCCGGCCGTGACAGACACAAAGGGAGTCTACAAGATCAGCTACATGATGAGGGGCATCGAGATGTGCGAGATTTGTGGCGAGTCGGTCAACATGGGATACTGGCAGATCGTCAACGCCGAATCCGGGGTATCTCTGGAAGTCCCAGAGATCGCTCGGCATTTCATGGAACACGAATCGTTCAGCTATCTCGGGAGCGTCCATGGTGGGGGACGGGCGGAAGTAGCTCACCTGCTGGAGGTTCTTGACTTCCCGTCTGCATGCGGCGACCTGGGCACCGTGTACGCCGCTGCCGACCTGAACAAGGACTGCAAGGTGGACAGCGAGGACTTCACCGAATTCGTCGAGCAGTGGCTAGACTCTATCGAACCGGCAGAGAAATGACTCCAGGCGACAGGATAGAAGTGACACAGACAGAACTGGGCCCCACGGATCGAGCATCCCTGGAAGTATTGGGAAGTATTGACTTCGAACTGGTCTATCTGGCCCTCTTGACCCGTGAAGGAGTCAAGCCTGTGAGTCGCTGGGAGAAGCAACTCGACGAGTCCGGCATCAGGGCACTGAGGCAGATCGGCCTACGAACGCGGCAAGTGCGCCGCACCGTCAGGACCGGCAAGGCGTTCGCAGAGACAATCTTCGGCTTGGCACCAGCATACCTGGAGGTCTACGCCCAGCATTTCGAGGGCCGGCCGGTGGACAAATCCGCCGAGACCGTGAGAATCGAAGGGTTTCTGTTCGGCTACCCCCCCTGCTGTGTCGCCCAGTACATCAAGCGTGCCTATGCGCCAAACGAGTTCCCGACACACAGGCGGGAAATCCTCTTCCATTGGGCCTGCAAAGGCTGCATTCTCACGCCCCTCTTGGCCGGTCACTACGAGAGGATCCACCAAATCGCCCGGCAATTCGGTTGACGCTTTCTGCGGCAGGCGCGCCTCGAACCGTCACGACTCCCGATTTCCCCGCCAAAACCGCCAGAACTCGCCAATTTGACGAAAAACCTCTTGAGAGGCATCGCGCAGTCCTTTAGCATGTGGGGTTTTGGAGGCAGCAACGCAAGAGCGGTCGAAAACCTTTTTGGAGGTTGCAAAGTGGCAGCAACGGGCGACATTCGGAACGTGGTCCTCCTAGGGCATGGCGGCAGCGGCAAGACTTCGCTG
>Ga0272442_10004816_pt1 | contig 18283 bp, 16 predicted proteins | sample SSMForm2O_FD_200262 | JGI IMG/M metagenome (GOLD analysis project Ga0272442, IMG submission 200262) | Marine sediment archaeal communities from Little Sippewissett salt marsh, Falmouth, MA, United States - SSM-Form-2O | ecosystem: Environmental > Aquatic > Marine > Wetlands > Sediment ... | reverse complement strand
AGCTTTGCAGCCAACCCGGATATTTGGAGTTTTTTAGCGGGTTTTGATATCCTCTGTCATTTCCATATAATACTTGAACAGTTCCTCTCCCCATTTTATGGCGCCAGGTTCAAAACTCATGATGTACTGCCGGTCGAATCTTCCGTTTTCATTGAATAACCCCAGGATCATTATTTTGTCCGAGACTGCAATGATTGCAGGGATATCGATGTCGTTTTTGTCACATATAAATACTCTGGAATGTCCTGTTTCCAGGCATCCTTCAACCTCTTTTTTGAAATCTTCTTCAAACCTTGAATGTACAGCTTCGCTCAGGACAAGGGAGAGTTCAATCCCTTTTTTTGCGAGATCCTGGAAAAATGAAGGAAGTTGAGGGTGAAAGTACGAAAGGAACATATAGAGATGGTTTGAGTTTGAAACGTGCTTTACGAATTCGGGGTTCAGGTCAAAAGCATGACTAAGGTCGGGCTCGATCAGGGAGTAGTCCCCTATTTCATTAATTCTTCTAAGGAGATGAGCCGGAATTGGGTTCAGCTTTCTATCCGTCCAGAATTCTTCGTTCTTTTCGAAAACTATCAGGGTATCCAGAAGAGGCCTCATCTTTTCGACTATAATCTCCCCTACATTCGTAAGGTGATATTTTCCTTCTTCCTGGATTACCAGGTTCTGCTCCTTCAATTTCTTGACCTGGGGGAGCAGTGATGTTCTGGACACATCCGGAAGTTCTTTAAGGATCTCATCGATAGTTCTGGGGCCCTCTTTCAAGAGTAGCAGAAATGCTTTTCTTTTCTCGGAAAATAAGATTAGATCAAGTAGACCGGGGTTCATTTAAGGTCGCCAGCAGGGTTATCGAGCTTATTTTTAGTTTACAGGTGGGCTTGAAATGGGATTTTGCATGCGGAGGGTTTGAATGCACCGGCATACCGGAGGGTTTTGCACACAATGCACACACTATATATTCTATGGATATTTTATGTATATCATAAACATTTCGAAATCTTTTGAAATAAGTTTATTTCAACTGGTTCGGGCAATATCCCGTATATTCATATGTGCCTAAATATATGCGGAATTATATATGTATGTACAGGATAATATGTCGGAATCTACACTCTCTTTAAAAAACGCCAGAAATCTATGTTTTTGGGAGGCCATAATTTAAAATAAGCCTTAAAGTCTCTTTTTTGGCCTACTCTCATATCTTTCATATGGATTCAAGTTTGCCGGACATCCCTGCGTAGTATGAAAACAGGTCTTTTCCCCATTCCAGGGATTCGGGTTTTGAATTCATTATATACTGGCGGTCAAATTTGCTGTTCCTGTCAAATAAGCCGAGAAACATTACTTTGTCCGAAGCGGCTATTACCGCCGGGGTTTCAATCTCTTTTTCATTGAAGATGAAAACATTTGTGTTTTCTCTTTCCAGTATCTTTGCGGTTTCATACCTGAAATCTTTTTCAAGTCTTTCAAGAACCGGTTTGTTTATGATAAGGGAAAAATCAATGTCCTTTTCTGCAAGGCTCAGGAAAAATTCCGGGCTCTGTGGATGGAAGAATGAAAAATACATTGCGACACTGTTTGAATTTGACATCTTCTCCACAAACTCGGGGATCAGTTCGAAGGCATGCCCTAGGTCGGGTTCAATCAGGTGATAATCTCCAATTTCTTCTATTCTACTTAAAAAGGGATAAGGGATGCTATCGAGTTTTCTTTCCATCCAGAATTTCGTATCTTTCTCAAATACCCTGACCGTATTCAGGAGTGGGTAGATCTTTTCCACTATTACTTTTCCCTGAAGGGAAAGGGAGTATTTGTTTTCTTCCTGGACTACAAGCTCCTGTTCTTTCAGTTTTTTGATCTGGGGGAGCAATGAAGTCCTTCTCACATCCATTTTTTCACGAGCTTCATCGACGCTTTTAGGCCCATCTTTCAGAAGGAGAAGAAATTCAGTCCTTTTGTCTGACAGAAAAATTAGATCAAGAAGCCAGGATTTCATACTTCCACCTCCTCAGGAGTTCTTACGCCGGTTCACCAGAATTATAACGGCGCTGTAAAGATGTTGGATGTTGTAAAGATGTTGGATGTTGTAAAGATGTTGGATGTTGTAAAGTTGCTGTAGAGCTTCTATAAATATGTTGTAAATACTCTGTAGAGACGCTATAACGATGTCATGAAGATGTTATAAACAAACATTGTGCACTACTTCTACACTAATATAGTCTTGAATATGTTTGATAAATGTTTCTAATATATTTAACTGTAAAACTGTTTCCTATCATCCTGCAGCTGAATAATGTTACTGTTTTAATGAACCGGGGCTCGATGACCCATCGGGTTTATCGGGAAAACGTTGATATAGGGGCTGAGATGAGAAGAGAAGAAATCTCTGGGCTTAGGGCAGGACAAACTCAGAGTAACAGTAATTCTTTTCATCATTAATGATTGAGAGGAAGGGTAATGGAGAAAGACAAACTATACAAACTGAAATCCGAGGCCAGCAAACTTTCCCCGATTATCAATATCGGAAAGAACGGGGTAACTGACTCCGTAGTTGAAGAACTGAAGAAACACATAAAGGCTAACAGGCTTGTGAAGATAAAGGTGCTCAAAAGTGCCGAAGCCGAAAAAGACCTTAAAGCCATAGCTGAAGAACTGGCGGAGCGCAGCCAGTCCACGCTGGTCGAGGTGCGCGGAAGGACTGTTGTGCTATACAGGTAATTGTTTCGGAATGTGTTCTTAAATGTGTTCTGGGACGTTTTCGGGAACGTTTTCGGAGCAACTCAGGCGGAAGCAAGTTAATATCCAATTAATGGACTCAAGCCCGAAATTGTGAAATCCGGCGATATGATGAGGTTCCGTAGAACCTTATGGTTTTGTAGACCTTATGGTTTTGTAGACCCCGGATTAAGGTTTTTGTATTTTCTGGAATGACAGCTCTTAGAAATGCAGTTCTTATGTTGATTATGAGGAAAGTACCTTTAATACACCAAAAAAATAATTTTCATCTTAAAAAAAAGAATAAGGTTTTTGTGTAGAATTGACCCTTATAGTTTAGAACCCTCAAATCCGGGTTATCTTTGATGCAACATTATTATATAATTCATCCAATGTTGTGTAAGTTGTTTGTGCTGCAAGAGCGCTTTAAGTTGCAACAATTGCCCGGCAAATTAAACCCGGTTAAGTTTACAATATTTAAGTAAGGTGCCCAAACTTTAAGCTGGGTGCAGAAATAATGCATGTCGTAATCAACATACACGTAATTATCGTAAACAGTAATCAACATACGCTTTGATCAACTTATGCGTAATTAACGTAAACTGTAATCAACATCGCTTTGATCAACTTATGCGTAATTAACGTAAACTGTAATCACTGTAACTAACGTACACTGTGACCAATGTACGCCATGACACATACATTGTGATAACATATAATTGTGATAACACAGGTTTGATTGAAACACAATCGATTAAGATAACCGGATAAAGCACGTTAAAACGCGTGAAATCCCTTGAAACGGTTGAGCGGGGGTTTTTCTGCTTTCCTTTTATTTTCAGCTGTTCCGGGGCAGAGTGCGCCCCCACGCATCCGGAGAGATTATTATGCTTGAAGACGAGTATCAACTTGACTTTTTCAAAAATAATGGGTTCGTTCGGAAACAGTGTCCCAAATGCGGGTCATTCTTCTGGACGCGCGACCTTGACCGCGAAACATGCGGAGATGCGCCCTGCGATCCTTATTCCTTTATCGGAACCCCTGCTTTTTCCAGGGAATTCAATGTCGCAGAGATGCGTGAGTATTATCTTTCCTTCTTCGAATCCAATGAGCACACCCGGGTTGAACGCTATCCGGTGATTGCCCGCTGGAGGGACGATATCTATCTGACCATTGCATCCATTGCCGACTTCCAGCCCTTTGTAACTTCAGGGCAGGTCCCTCCCCCTGCAAATCCCCTCACTATTTCCCAGCCCTGCATCCGTTTAAACGATCTGGACTCGGTGGGAAGAAGCGGGCGTCACCTTACTAACTTTGAAATGATGGCGCACCATGCCTTCAACCGCACGGATAATGAGATTTACTGGAAGGACAGGACCCTGGAACTCTGTGACGAGCTCTTTAACTCGCTCAAAGTCGACCCCTTTGCCGTTACCTATAAGGAAGAACCCTGGGCGGGCGGAGGAAACGCCGGGCCCTGTGTGGAAGTCATCGTGCACGGGCTCGAGCTTGCAACCCTTGTGTTCATGAACCTGCGGGTAGATAAGAACGGGGACATCCCGATTAAGGGCGAGACCTACTCGAAGATGGATAACTACATCGTGGATACCGGGTACGGACTTGAGCGTTTTGTCTGGGCGTCAAAAGGTTCTCCGACCATCTATGATGCGATTTTCCCCGAAATCGTAAACGAACTCATGGGCCTTGCAGGGCTTGAACACGAACTGAACGATCCGGAGTATGCAAACATCCTTGCCCAGAACGCCAGGCTTGCAGGGTTCATGGATGTTAGTGAAAAGGCAAACATGCTGGAACTCAGGAAACAGGTGGCTTCAAACATCGGGATGACCGTAGACAAGCTTGCAGCTATCATGGAGCCCGTTGAAAAGGTCTACTCTATTGCCGACCATACCCGCTGCCTGACTTTCATGCTCGGGGACGGAGTCATTCCATCGAACGTCAAAGGAGGATACCTTGCACGTCTGGTCCTCAGAAGGACGCTTCGCATGATGAAGGACCTGGATATCAGGACGCCTCTGTCAGAAATCGTGGACATGCACATAAAGAACCTGCCTGAGTACCCCGAGTTCAGGGATAACTTCCCGGTCATCCAGGACATCCTGGAATCGGAAGAAGAAAAGTTCAACAGCACCATGGAAAGGGGCCGCAGGATCATCCAGAAATCTGCAAGCCATTTCAAGAAGAGCGGGGAAAAGATCCCCCTGTCCCAGTTAACCGAACTCTACGATTCCCACGGCATCCCGCCAGAGATGGCAAAGGAAGTCGCATCCGATCTAGGGGTGGAAGTGGAGTTCCCTGACAACTTCTATTCAATTATAGGCGAGCTACATAACAAGGCGGAAGAAAAGGAAGTGGAAGAAAACCCCTATGCTGAGCGGCTCGGCCACCTCCCGAAGACCAAGCGCCTCTTCTATGACGAGCCGACCCGCATGGAGTTCGAGGCTGTTGTCCTGGACGTCTTTGACAACCATGTCGTGCTGGATAACACTTTCTTCTATGCGGAAGGCGGAGGCCAGCCTGCAGACGTCGGGACCATTACGGCTGGAGATGCCGTGTACAAAGTGGTGGACGTCCAGGTCTTCAACGGCGTCATTGTCCATACAGTGGAAAGACCCGATGAAGGAATCGATATCAGCAAAGGTGACATGATCGTGGGCGAAGTGGACGAAGAGCGGAGGATGACTCTTGCCCGGCACCACACCGCAACCCACATCGTGAACGATGCTGCAAGGAAAGTCCTCGGGAACCACATCTGGCAGGCGGGAGCCCAGAAGTTCGAGGACCATTCCAGGCTTGACCTTTCCCACTATAAGCACATCTCTCCGGATGAACTGAGGCAGATCGAACTCATTGCCAACCGGACGGTTATGGAAAACAAGCGCGTGGTCACCGAGTGGATGCCAAGGACCGATGCCGAGCAGGAATACGGTTTCGGGCTTTACCAGGGAGGCGTCCCCCCAGGAGAGAAGATCAGGGTAGTAAAAGTGGGCGACGACGTGGAAGCTTGTGGTGGGACCCACTGCCTAACCACGGGAGTTATCGGCCCCATCAAGATCCTGAAAACCGAACGCATCCAGGACGGGGTCGAGAGAGTCGAATTCGCGGCAGGAACCGCAGCTGTCCGGGCTATGCAGAAGATGGAGTCCCTTCTTGTCGATTCCGCAAAGACCCTGAGCATCCCGCCGGACCACCTCCCTTCCAGTGTTGACCGCTTCTTCGGGGAATGGAAGTCCCTCCAGAAAGAAAACGAGCGGCTCAAGGAAGAACTTGCCCGCGCCAGGGTCTACCAGATGCTCGGGACCGCAAGCGAGATTGCAGACCTCAGGGTAGTTGCCCGGTCCATAGCCGGAGCCGATTCCAAAGAACTCCAGAAGATCGCAACCGAATTTTTGAAAAACGAGGACGTTGTCACCATCCTTGCCAGCGACGCCTCAGGCGTGAAAATAGTTGCATCCGCCGGCAAGAAAGCTATCGAATGCGGAGTCAGTGCAGGCACCCTGGTCCGTGAGATGTCAAAAGTCGTAGGTGGCGGCGGCGGCGGAAAGCCTGACCTTGCCATGGGCGGCGGGACCGACCCGACAAAAATCGAAGACGCCCTTGCCCGCGGGCTTGAGCTCGTAAAAGAAGCCTGTGGTGAATAAGCCTGCAATGATAAATTGACTGAATAATAAATGAATGAATGAATGAATGAATGAATGAATGAATGAATGAATGAATGAATGAATGAGCTTAATAAGGCTTGATCATCGGAGTAAAATAGTAAAGAAAAGATGGATTCCGGATTTTATAATTACCGGTTTTCTATCTTTTTCAGATTTTCCTTTTCTGTTTTTTCGACCTTTTCAGCTTTGAAGCACTTTTTCAGCTTTGAAGCACTTTTTCAGCTTTGAAGCACTTTTTCAGTCCTTAAAGAGCACTTCGCAGAGGATTGCAATGCCATCTTTTACAAAGAGGTGCACGGTTTTTTTCCCTTCAAGGCCTTTTTCGACCTCATTTCGGACTTCCCAGTAGTCTTCGGGTTTTACCCCTGCCCTCAGGACAACTGAGCCGACATTCCGGTTTTTCAGGAACTTATTGATTTCCCCGGGTTCAAAGGGGCAGGTCTTCAGTACAAGGTAGTGGTTTTTAATCATGGACTGTTTGACGAAAGCATCCGCTGTCAGTAAAATCCTTTTTTTATCTACCCTGAAGAGGTCAAAACCTCCTGTAAATGGTCCGGAGATTTCGATCATGGAGTCCGAAAGTTCGGGGAGCAGTCCTGCTGCCGTGACAGATGGTTCCGGCTCGTAGGCGTAGAGTTTCATCCGGTCGCTTTCCCGCAGCTTTGAAAGCGGGAAGTCCTTTGAAACCAGCCCTTCGCCTGCCGGAAGAGCAACTGCCAGCCTGTCGAACTGCTTTAGCCCCCCGAAGTAAAGGGTAAGGCGGTTGAGCTGTCCTTCAAGGGAGATATACTCTTTTTCGCAGTTGAAGGGAATCCTCTCGGGCGGCATCTGGGGCGGGGCTTCGAAGGCGAAGTTTCTCGTTTTCTCCCCGTAAGCTTCAAGCACGTTGGGAATCCCCGGCTCGATGCTTGAGACTTTCCTTTCCTCTTCTTCAGGCGGGCGGAAGGGGTCTGAAAACACGATATCGACTTTCGGGATCTGTGCGACAACTTCCGGGTCCAGCGCATCCCCGCAAATGAACTTCACGTTGTCGAGCCCGTACATCTCGCAGTTCTGTTTTGCATACTCGATTTTCTTCGGGTCGATTTCCACCGCATAAACAAACTTGCACTGCTGTGCAAAAAACACAGTCTGCCCTCCGATCCCGCAGCTGATGTCAGCCAGGGTCCTGCATTTCAGGCGCTGGGCCCTGTACCTGGCAATAGGTTCAGGGGTTGCGAAGCGCAGACTTTCCTTGTCCCCGTGCAGGGGCTTTTCAAACTGCTTTTTCCGTGCCACGTCAATCACGGGATACTAGGAAGTTTCTGGGATTTAAAGGCAACTGAAAAGGAGCTTGTGAAACTTTCCGGGTTTTAATACTCATTCGTTTCTCATCTTTAAATATGGAATTTCAATCCTTTTTTGGTGGACATCGTTGAAAATATTGCTACGGATATTGCTTAAAATATCGATTAAAATACCGCTGTGAATATTTCTGAGAATATTACCAGGGGATCAATCATAGCCGTAAAAATTTTCTTTCTTTATCTGCTCATCCGGTATTTCCAGTTCTTTCAAAAGAGAGACCATTGCCTTCACCATCTTCGGCGGACCGCTCGTGTATAATGTGCGCTCCATATAATCCGGCATAAATTTTTTCACCATTTCGGCGTTGATCCTCCCTCTCACTCCCTTCCAGTCCGGTTCCGGTCTGGTGATCGTATCAATAACTTTGATGCCGGTTTTCTCCCTCTGCATATCTTCCAGCTCATCCCTGAAGGGGATATCACTCTCGCTTCTGTTAGAGCAAAGAAGGATTATGCTGGTTCCCAACTCCTTATCGATGGAATATTTGATTATGCTCCGCAGCGGGGTTATACCTATGCCCCCTGAGAGCATGCCTATCTTATCATATTCTCCCTGGAATGTGAATTCGCCATAAGGTCCCTTTATGGATACCTTATCATCCGGCTTCAGGCTTGCAAGAGCGTTTGAGAAAGGATGCCCCGTAAGCCTCTTGGTTATTTCAAGGAGGCTTTCAGTGGGGCTGCTGGATAGAGTAAAATGTTTTATCATCTTTTCAGGACCTTCGCCCAGAGTTATGAACATGTACTGACCCGCAAGGTAGCTAAATCCCTGAGGCTTTTCAAATCTTATACTTTTTATACTGGGCGTTCTCTGGATAGTCTCAACTACACAGGTTTCAAAAGGCATTTTCTCCCCCGCACTAATTCATGGTTACTTGAAATTATATTTTTTATATATTTAAATTAACTCGATATATGATTAAAGATTATTGCAGTCTCTGATTTCCGTCTCTGAACTGAAATCTACTGAAAATTGAAATCGGCTGAAAATTGAAATCGGCTGAAAATTGAAATCGGCTGAAAGCTGAAATCTACTGAAAGCTGAAGTCTACTGAAAATTGAAATCGGCTGAAAATTGAAATCTACTGAAAGCTGAAATCTACTGAAAGCTGAAGTCTACTGAAAGCTGAAGTCTACTGAAAATTGGGTGCTCCCTCACTCTTTGGTTGATATTGTTTTCGTTAGTCAAGGAACTGGTTAGTCCGGGAAACCTTTAATTTGCCCGATCTCACCTGACCTGGTAAACCGTTTTTTCCCGTGAAGGAACTCGAAAACCTCCGCCAGCTTGCCTGGCGGCCCTCTCAAAAAAGTAACAAAAGTAAAAAATAAATAAAAATTAATGTTCTTTTAGTTGTGTTTAAAATTCTCGATTTTGTCTTTTCTCCTTTTTTATCTTTTTTAACTTTTATTTTGTAAAGGCCGGGCTCCTTCGTCGCCCGTGGACAGGAACGACATGATACGACTATTTATGGTTGTACGGGGTTATGATATGGAATTTAGAGCCAGCCATTGCTTTTATTCGACTCAACAACACCAACTGAATAATGCAGGATTATCGAAAATTGAAATTTACTGAAAATTGAAATTGGCTGAATGTGATAAAAAAGAGGAAATCAGGCTGTCTCAAAACTACATTTGATTCTACAATTGGGCTAAAATATTCTATTTCAAGGTTAATTGACATCTGAATTTCAGAATAATTCTCTGTTTAAATTTAAACTCATTATTACTCATTATCCAATTGTAGAAATGGGTTGAGTTTTGAGACAGCCTGAAATAATTGTTTTTCAGTCTTTTCTGACTTGAAATCGGAATTTTCGGTTCACAGAATCTCCACTGTTTGCAGGGTCATCAGCTCTTTTCCCACGATCTCCCGCAATTTCGGGATAAGTGGCCTGAGCTTTTCTTCCTCGTCAACCGTTTCAATAACAAGGGGGATTTCGTTGCTCAGTGCGAGCACTTTCAATGACCTGATCTTCCCGTCCGCCCCATATCCTTCGATTCCGCGGAGCAGGGTTGCGCCCTTTATGCCGGAGTCGCGCAAAAACTCAAGCACCGTTTCATGTACGGACTTTCCATGGTAGGTTGAACTGTCTTTCAGGTAGATTCGAAGAATTGCGGATTTCATGCTTACGCCTCAAGCTTTATCCGTTTTCAGGAGGTCTAATCTATTTTTGTAATATACTTTGGAGTTTCCTGAATAAAACTTGATCGAAATTTTTCAAATAGCTGCAAGCTGAATATTTTTTCTCTTACTCTTCAATCTCATGCTTTTTTACCATTCCTTCAGATTTATAGACAATTTCAATGCTATTTTTATCAATTTAAATTTATTTCATATGCGTTTTATGGAAAAACCGGTCAGCAAGCTGACCGGTGAGAACACCGGTACCTTGAAAGCAAACCGAAAAAAAGATTTTCAGGAATCGCTGAAAAGGGAAATTACAGTTACCCTGTTCGGGTTGCTTTAGGCCTGTTTTCTACAAGCCGATAAATGTGTGATCGGACCGGTAAAGTATAAAATTGGATAACTGAAAACGAAAAAAGTTCCCTGAAAAAAATTCCCTGAAAAAAAGTTCCCTGAAAAAAGAACCTTTCCAGGGATTTGGTATTAAAAATGTGTGAAAAAAGATGCCCTTGAAGGGCATGTTGTTTATATTTCGTTTATGATTATGTCTCGTTTATAATTCTTTTACCAGCCTTGCGATGTCATCCCCGACATCGGAGGTGCCGTTGCTGCCGCCCATGTCGTAGGTCCTGACTTTGGCGTCCAGGATGTTTTGCTGGATTGCGGCTACGATGCTGTCTGCGGCTTCTTTTTCTCCGAGCTGTTCGATGAGCATGGCGCCTGCCCAGATTGTGGCAATCGGGTTGACCTTGTTCATGCCTTTGTACTTGGGGGCTGAACCGTGGATGGGCTCGAACATGCTTGTGCCCTGGGGGTTGATGTTTCCGCCGGGGGCAAGGCCGAGACCGCCCTGGATCATTGCGCCGAGGTCGGTTATGATGTCTCCGAACATGTTCGGGGTTACGACCACGTCGAACCATTCGGGGTTTTTCACGAACCACATGGTGATGGCGTCCACGAAGTTGAAGTCCGTGGTTACGTCCGGGTGCTTTGCGGCTACTGCTTCGAATTCTTCGCGCCAGAAGCCGTAGATGTCGGAGAGGACGTTTGCCTTGTCAACCGAAGAGACGTGTTTCTTGCTCTTTTCGGCAAGGTCAAAGGCGTATTCCATGACTCTTTGGGTGCCTTCCTTTGAGATCAGGCCGATCTGGTAGGCGATTTCCTCGCTGTCGGTCTCAATATCCAGGTTGAATTTTGCGGAGTAAAGTGTCCTCTGCACTTCAAGGAGGTCTTTGCTTTCTCCCTTCGGGGCTCTTCCGCCGATGCCGATGTAGAAGTCCTCGGTGTTTTCCCTGACCACGGTAAAGTCGATGTCCTTTGCGGTCTTGTCCTTAAGAGGGGTCCAGACTCCTTCCAGGAGCTTTACCGGGCGCAGGTTGATGTACTGGTCGAAGTAAAAGCGCGCAGTTAATAAGATACCCTTCTCAAGAACTCCCGGGGCAATCCTCGGGTCTCCGATGGAACCCAGGTAAATGGCAGGATAACCGGATAATTCTTTTAAGGTGTCTTCCGAAATCAGTTCTCCTGTTTCCAGGTAGTGATCTGCCCCGTGGGGGTAGTCAATCCATTCTACGTCAAAGCCGAATTTTTCGCCTGCGACATCAACAACTTTCTTGCCTTCGGCGATGATTTCTGGGCCTATCCCGTCTCCGGAAAGGACCGGAATCTTATACTGCGTCATGTTTGTACTCCTTTCGAATTTGCTGGCAAATTTGCCTTCTTGTTAAGAGATGTTGAACGTGAACAGGTTTTTGAACAGTTTTCCACTGATAGGTCTTGTCCCTACAGGTTTTACCTGAACAATTTTTCCTGAACAGCTCCCATCTAATTAGCGTTTTGAGACCAGGTCCCGGGAATACTCAACCAGCCCACCCTTATCCACTATCTCGCGGACAAATTCCGGGAGGGGGGTTGCCTGGTAGGTCTCTCCTTTCGTTTTGTTTTCAATGACCCCTGTTGCAAGGTCCACTTCCAGTTCGTCCCCGTCGTCAATCCTGTCCGTATCAGGGCATTCAAGGACCGGGATCCCGATGTTGATCGCGTTCCTGAAAAAGATCCGGGCAAAGGACTTTGCGATCACGCAGGAAACCTTTGAACCCCGAAGGGCAAGAGGTGCGTGCTCGCGTGAAGACCCGCAGCCGAAGTTGCTGCCTCCGACAACGACGTCATTTTCATGTACGTTTTTTGCAAACTCGGGGCGCACACCTTCAAAGGTGTACTTTGCGAGTTCCTCAGGGGTATTGAAGATCAGATAGCGACCCGGAATTATTGCGTCCGTGTCCACGTCATCTCCGAATTTCCAGGCTCTTCCTCTCATGGCATCACCGATGTGGTTTCTGAAATTAAAAGCTGCAATTCACCCGGCTAGAAGCCGCATTGATGAATGTGACTATAAGTTCCCTGTTCTCTGTACAGTTTCCTATAATCTCTACAGTTTCGTGTTTACAGCTCGCATCCCAGCTCCATACTTATGGATAGCATGGTAATAATAGCTAATATTTAAATTATTTTATGGCGGCGTATAAAAATGGTTTACAATAAGACCCCTTTTTTCCGTAACAAAGTTGAAAAATAAGCTTTTTTGTCCCAATTGTTGCTCTCATTGTTGCCCCTGTATTGCCCCTGTATTATCCTTATATTGCCTCTGTGTTGCCACTCTATTGCCTCTTGTTGCTGTTTCTTCTCTTTTATCTGCCTTATCTGCGGGCATGAGGGCGCTTGGCTCTCCTCCTCCGTGCCAGCTCAACCTTGGGCGCACCCGGACCAGGTGGATGGATTCGGAATGGTCGTCCACGATCAGGGCAGCTCCCCTCTCACTTCCCATTTTCTTTATGTATCCCCGGATGCCCTCCTGCATGTAGAGGGGTCGGGCGGCTTCCAGGGCAAGAATATCATCACTTGCGGTGAGGCGGTGACAGATCAGCAGGTCGCTTTGTGAAACCACATCCGTATGAAGGCCAGAAGGCCGCTGGGTGGCAAGGATCAGGGAAAGTCCCGGCTGCCTCCCCTGTCTCAGGCACCTGTTGATCAGCACTTCCGAGGCAAGGGTTTCAGCTCCTGCGGGCAGGAAGAGGTGGGCTTCATCTATGAAAAGCCAGACCATGGGAAATTCTTCTTCACCTTCTACTTCACCTTCTACTTCACCTTCTACTTCAATTTCCTCTCGCTCCTCATTTCCTTCCTTTCCTTTTCCTTCCTTTCCTTTTCCTCCCTTCTCTTTCTCTTTCTCCTTTTCTTCTTCTCCCCTTCCTTCCATGAGCTTCTTTTCATATGCCCTTCTGGCCTCGAGCCTTTTTGCATAGAGGCTGCCTGCAATAATGGAAACCACGGCTGCGCAGACATTCTCATTTTCAAGGGTGCTCACGTCAAGGACAGAGGTCTTTCCACTGCTCACGAGTTCAGAAAGCCGGGTCCCCTCCTTTTCGAATACTCCCCAGGAATCGACGGCTCTGAAATAGTTTTCTGCGGCTCCTTTCGAAACAGGATCCGAACGTTCGTCCCGGTGTACTTCTGCAATTACATCTTCGAAAGAATACGCTTCATTCCTCGTCCGGAGGGATTTTCTGAGGGATTCTATTACCCTCACGATCAGTACTCCCAGGGGCGAAACCTCATCTACGTTGAATATCCTGCACCACTGGCCTCCTGAAAGTTCTGATATCGAGATTGAAAATGGGGTGACACTTATGTCCCGTTTCTCGTACCCTTCAGCTTTTCCCGCGGGTACGAAGACTTCTGCTTCAATTCCCGAAGGGTCAAGGTCCCATTGTTTGAGTTTCCCGGCTTCAAGCATATTCCGGTTTTTTATTGTCCAGAAAATTCCCATGGTATCAATAACCAGGGATGCCAGGTTTTTTGCCAGGTCCGGAGGGAGAAGGGCAAGTTCCTCCAGCAGGCAGCCCATGGTATAGGATTTTCCGTACCCTCTTTTCCCGCAGATCAGGACTGCATGGGGTTTTAGGGCATCAAGGAAGACTGGTGCTCCTTTGGAGCGGTCAAGAGCCAGGTAGTTCCCGAGGAACAGCAGGCCTTCTCCCATATTCTCCTCATTTCCGAGTATGCGATATTTCCCGGAAGCTGTCTTTATAAATGAAGATCCGAAAGTTTTACCCCCTTTCACATTATCCATAGTATCAAGTGTTTTACAGTAGCAAATTGGCTACACTCTATAAAATATTTTTTCTCAGTGAATGCTAAATGGACAGAATATTGTTTTTCAGAAAGAGATTCCGGTTTTAGTTATCCGGTTTCTTTGAAGGTGTATGCCTCTTGAAACTTCCTCTTAAAACTCTTTTTCTCCGGGAATAGAAACGTTTATCTACTTGTGAATATGTATACCTCAGGGTACACAATTTGTCATTTTTTCCCTTATGTGTGCATTTGTTTATTAAGTTTTTCAGTTTGGTCAAAATTCATGTAAACAGAGATCGTCCTGTTCAATAAATTTATTCTGAACCCGGAGAATCTCCCTACGTATTCCAAAATTTCCCCACGGTGAACATAATTGGATACTTCCCAGAAATCTTCACTACTAAATTTGCTTTTAAGGTCCGATAAAAGAAAGGGTATAATGCTCTTTCTGAAGAATGGTCCGAAAAGTATCGAGGAAATTACTAAAGTACTTAATTCCCCTCCGGCCTCTGTCCTTCCGCAGATCAAAAAATTAAAAGACAACAGGCTGGTTCTGCAGGAGGGAAAGTACTACAGCCTTTCCAGAATAGGGGCTATTGTTACTGAAAAAATGAGCCCTCTGGTGGGGGCCCTCGAAGTTTTTGAAGATAATCTCGAATACTGGATAAATCAGGACCTGGAAGGGATTCCTCCATTCTTGCTCCTGAGGCTTGGGGAACTGAGTTCCTGCAAAGTGATTGAACCCGAACTGAACAGGATCTTCGAACCTCCTGTGGAGTTTTTAGATTCCCTCATGAAGTCCAGAGAGGTCATGCGCTTTACCTCTTACTTCCAGCCTTCTTTTGCCGAACTCCATACGGAACTCCTGAGGGGAAAAGCTAAAATCTCTCTTGTGGTCACCGAAGCTTTCTTCGAAAGGGTTGTAAATGATTATCCGGAAGACCTTACTAACTTTCTGCTCCCGGAAGATTCCAGGTTTTTCGTTTATAATGGAGTTTCGTCCCTTGCCTCGCTTACGGTAACCGAGAGTTTTATGGCAATTACAATGCTCGATAAAAAAGGTCGCCCTGATCAGAGATTTCTTATATGTTTTGAAGAAAGCGCAATTGAATGGGGAAAGGAACTTTTTGCATATTACAGGGACCTTTCCGAGGAGATAAGGAAAGAAGATGCTGCCCGCTTCATCTCCGGTAGTGAGAAATGACAGGTAGAAAAAAGGAATTAACCTGTTCGAAAATGAGGATTGACCTGTTCGAAAATGAGGATTGACCTTTCGAAAATAAGGAGAGGTTTGAATAAGCTCCTGATATCCGGTCTAAAACATTACTGAATCCTGTTTGAAATTTTAAATTCCGTTTGCAGTTTTTAAATTCGGTTTGAAATTTAACTCTGAAGGCAGGAAGTCCCCTTCTTCGACTCCGAAGGAGGAAGGGAGGGGCAGTTCACGTTTCGGACTTTTGTCTTCATGAAATGATTTCGTCAAGTTTTCCGGCTTCAGCTGCCAGTTTTATCTCCCTGGCTATCCTTTTTCCCGTGGACATGTTTTCCTCTATGAAGTCCGAGTACGGGGAGCCGTTGACATAAAGGTTCGTCCCTGCTACGATCCTGGCCGAGATTTCGAAGACCTTGATTTCCAGTTCGTCAGTGAACACGGTTTCAAGGCAGAAGGCCCCGATCATTCCGCCAAAGAGGCCCAGGGATTCTTCGACCACTCTTTCCCCGAGGGAAAAGATAAGGGGCAGGAGTGATTCCCTTGCGACAAGGGGGACGTTTCCGGTGACAACGTAGGTCGGCCTGATGCCTGATTCGATGAGTTCCCGGGGGGATCCGAGCCTGAAAATTTCGTCGGCGTTGGATTCCACTCTCCGGTCCATGCTCAGGAGTTCCAGGCTTCCCTTGCTTAAAGTGTAGCCTTCGTCCCGGATGGGTGAGTAGAAGTAGTGCAGGTAGTAACGGGTCCCGGTGATGAATTCCTGGATGGTGTATTTCTGGGTACGGTCGACGAGTTCCTCGAACTCTTCGTAGGTCTTTGCAATGAAAAACCCTTTGCCTCCCTTTGCTCCGTGGTACTTAACCATCACAGGTCCGTTGATGTCTCTCGGGTCATCGATTTTTCCGGGCATGTGAATGCCGGCCCCGAGCAGCCATTCCCTTTCCTTGTCCCGATCCGACTCCCATTCAAGGACAGCTCTGTTCCCGAAGGTCGGGACAGCCATCTTCGCAAAATTTTCAGTACCAAGATAGGCGACAAAGGAGCCGTGAGGGATAATAATGGCATTCTTTTCCCTGAGTTCCTCTACTTTGTTCATGATGTCTGCATAACTGTCTACAATGAGGTACTCGTCGGGTTTTGCCTTCGGGAAAGCTTCATAGAATTTCGGAGGCTTGCCCACGCAGATCCCGAGGGTCCTGAAGCCTTCCTTCCTTGCCCCATCAAAGATCTGAAGGCTCGAGTGAGAACAGACGGTTGCAATTGTAATGTTTTCCATATCGTAGTTTTTAAGAAATTCGAGAACCTGCTGTTTTGTGATCATGATTATTACCACGGAAAATTTAGGTTAGAATATATGATGTTATATTTAAGTTTAAGGTCTGGATTCTATATATAAATATAGTAATAAAAGTATAATAAAAAGTACTAACTAAAATTTATCTTTGCAGGCGGGAAGACTCCTTCCTCGGAGGCCGCAGGCCGACAGGTTGGAGATGAAAGCCGTACACTTCCCGAAATTACAATAAGATAACTCTCTGTATATAATATAAGAATCTCCTTATATAATCTCAAAACAATTAGCAATGTTATGAAAAGGGGGAACGTGTACCGGATATACCCGGATGATGAACAAAAAACGCTTATCGAAAAGCACATCGGTTGCGCTAGATTCATCTATAACCGTTTCCTCTGCATCAAAAAGACATTCTACGACAAATTCAGGATCAACATTTCCCTGCTTGAACTTGACAAGTACCTTCCCATGCTCAAGGAAATCTATCCCTGGCTAAAGGAGGTCAATTCTCAGTCTCTTCAGGAAGCCAGAAAAAACCTTCACGATGCCTATTCCCGTTTTTTCAAAGGGCAAAATGGCTTTCCCCAGAGGAAACGGAAGAAGGATAATAACAAGTCCTTCCAGATCCCGCAGAGGTATAGGCTCAATCTGACCACTTCCCAGCTGTTTCTTCCTGGAATCGGCTGGATGAAAATCAAAATGCACAGGGACCTGTTCAGTCCTGAGTTTTTCGAGAACCTGATAGAGACTTCCAAAGTTAACGGGGAGGTCATTGTCGAAAAGGACCGAAATGCTGAATTTTTGAGGACGGCAACCGTGAGAAGAACTCCTACCGGAAAGTACTACATCTCCATCCTGACGGAAGACCGGGAAGAGTACCCGGAAACACAGGGATATTCGGAGGATAGTACTGTAGGGGTTGATCTCGGGATCAAGGACTTTGCTATCCTTTCCACCGGGGAAAAGATCGAGAACCCTAAGTTCCTGAAAAAGTCTTTGAACCGTTTGAAAACCCTCCAGAGGAGGGTCAGCAGGAAGCAGAAAGGGTCAAGGAACCGGAAAAAGGCTGTCTATCAACTTGCTAAACTTCATGAGAAAATCTCCAACCAGAGACACGATTTCCAGCACAAGGAGTCAAACACTCTTTTGAGCGAAAACCAAGCCATTGCTGTCGAATCGTTGAACATTCAGGGGATGCAGAAGAACCATAAGCTTGCCCAGGCTATCAGTGATTCGGGATGGGGAAGTTTTGTAAGTAAACTGGAATATAAGGCCAAGAGGCTCGGCAAAACCGTTATCAGGATCGGAATGTGGGAGCCTTCCACAAAGACCTGTAATGTTTGCGGATACCACAACAAGGACATAACTCTGGATGTCCGGGAGTGGGAATGTCCTGAATGCAAAACAAAGCACGATAGGGACATTAATGCCGCTATCAACATTAAAAAGTTTGCACTGGCAACTTAATCAAAAAAGCACCCGTGGGACAAGGGGTAGAGCCTGTGGATTCGTGGAGGTTGCTCCGGGAAATGAAGCAGGAAGCCCCTTCCTCGGCTCCGAAGGAGACAGGGAGGGGTAGTTCACAAATAAAGTAGCTGCAAGATTAATCAAAGAGAATCAAAAAGAATCAGAAAGGTCAAGTACAAGGAGTAAACAATAACAAGTTTCCAACTCAGGAAGTAAAAATCAGAAAGTAAATCTCAGGAAGTAAAAATCAGGAAGTAAAAATCAGGAAGTAAAAATCAGAAAGTAAATCTCAGGAAGTAAAAATCA
>Ga0272442_10004815_pt1 | contig 18283 bp, 14 predicted proteins | sample SSMForm2O_FD_200262 | JGI IMG/M metagenome (GOLD analysis project Ga0272442, IMG submission 200262) | Marine sediment archaeal communities from Little Sippewissett salt marsh, Falmouth, MA, United States - SSM-Form-2O | ecosystem: Environmental > Aquatic > Marine > Wetlands > Sediment ... | reverse complement strand
CCGCTGGCATCATTCGCGATCGTACCGGATCCCTCATCGAATCTCCATAAACCAATGAGATCCGCGTCTGCCGCACTCGTCAAAACGATAATCAAAGCAATCAAATAGATAAATTTCTTACACATAATGGTCCTCCTTATAGAGACTTATAAGTGGGATTCTAAATTGCGATTTTATTAGAAAGAGGCCCATACCTCATTTGTTATGGGTATAGGCCCCAAATGGATACAAACCTCATATCCTTTCCACCAAAGTGGAAATTGAATCCGTCTCACATCTATTTCCAGCATCAAAAAGGTCTTAGTTTCCTTCGACGACAGAAACAAGATCTAACCAGAACGGAACTTCCGTGCCGGAACACAATATCTCAAGCTTGACATTGTCGATCAGGACTTCTGATGTATAGGAATACTCCGCCCACTCGGTTGTCAGCTCGAAGTCTGTGGCACCCCAGGCATTAATGGAATTATCCTCTGCTTTCAACTGTAGGGTCAGAGGACGGGGTTCTTCCGCTTTGGCCCAGAAACTGACATCGTAGTTTTTGTCCATATCGACCATGATGGGTAAATACAGCACGATGAAATGCCAGTTTTCAATTCCTTTGGGCTCAATCCGAAGGCTTTTTGCGCCATCCGCGGACTCGGTATCGACGATCGTGGCATTACTGCCTGCACCCTCAGCGGGATTCCAGGTACACCATTGTACCCAATCCGGATCGTCCAAGATCGCTTCGTCCTCTTCAAAACTTGGATTGAGCAATAAGTTCTCTTTCTCTCTATAACCGGCGAGGTAACGGATCTCACCATCGGATAAACCCCGGTCGTATATTGCGACCTCATCAATGCCGCCAATCCAATCGCACCCCCACCCGTCCGAGCCGATGAGGACGGGGGCCTCGCCCGTGGCAATTTCGCCCATTGGGGTCGAATCGGTTACCGCACCATCGAGATAGCATTTCAGCGTCGCGCCGTCATGTGAGCACGCAATGTGGGCCCACTCGTTGCGTATCAGGTTTTGGCCGACGTAGGCCCAGGCCCTGGGCGACGTATTGAACGTAAACGCCATGTAGGGCTGAGGGCTGTTCCAGCCGTATCGCACCTGCCAGTTCCAGGGACTTATCCCGCTCATCGCTTTGGCCATCGGCGCCGTCTCTGTGCCCTGTCCTTCCGGGTCATCGGCGCCGGGTTTTATCCAGAGGGCGATGGAGATCGGGCCAGGAATGTCCAGGCTGGCGTCATTGCCGCAATCGATATAATCTCCGCCGCCACCAGCGGCACCCAAACCGTGGAATTCCAGGGCGGTTCCCTGGACGCCGTCTATCCATGTGGGATTGCCCACGATGGTCCCGTCGTTGCCGTTGCCGGAACTATCTAACACATCGTTGTCCAGTGAGTAGAACGCTGCCAGACCATTGGCGCCGGGATCGACCGGTATCGCCCGCTCGCCGGCAAGGTACAGAAGCTCACCCTCAGACAAAGCACGCTCGTAGATGTGTGCCTCATCGATCAAGCCATCGAAGAACTTGACCACGTGCGCGGGATCGCTGGCAAAAGCATCCGAAGGCTGAGAGCCGATCGCGACGCTGATATCCGGATCAACCGCGACGGCCGTGCCGCTTTTTTCCTGGCCGGCCACCTCGACGCCGTCTTTGTAGATCCGCATTGTGCTGCCGTCCCACGTCACGGCCACGTGCGCCCAGACGCCGGCCTCAAGAACCGGATCAGAAATCAACGTGGCAGTCTCTTGGCCGTCATCAGTCTTCAGCCGGAAACGCAGGCTCGTTTCCGAGATGGTACTCAACATCCACCAGTGATCGTTTCCTCCCCACTCATTGGCCTTGGAAATCATACGGGCATCGTTGATCTCAAAGTCGTCGGCCTTGACCCACGCCGCCAAAGTGATCTGACCGATCACATCAAACTTGCCCAGTTCGACCACATCGTCTATTCCGTCGAGGTCCAGTGCCATGCCGTAGTCAGCCAGGCCCTCGACAAAGACCGGATCGCCTACCAGAGACCCGTTGAGACCGTTGCCGGAACTATCATCCGCGTTGTTCTCAAAGGCATAGTACGCGACCAGACCGTCGCTGCCGGGGTTAACCGGTTCTACTTCGGGAACCAAGACGGCCTCCCCGAACAGGCTGGCGTCACTCCAGGAATTATTGTCGTTACTGAACCAACGGATCATGGTTTCGCGACCGCTGCCATCGTCATTGTCGTTGAGCTGCACTTCGAAGCCGAAAACGTTTTCCGGGACGATCTGCAACTTTTCCAGTGGGAAGGCCGCTTCAATGTTGTATCCCACATCAGTGAGCAATACCTTGAAGGCCGTACCATCGACAGGCAAACTGCTGCCTATGTCGGCCAATTCGACGTCATCGGTGTTGATCCGAATCTGGTTGTCGTTGACACCATCGTAGGTGCTGCCCTTGCTGTTGTCGCCATCGAAAAAGATCTCGACGCTGTCGCCCTGCCAGTCGGAGAACGTGTAGTCAAGGACACTGTCCTGAACTGCGATAAAGAAATAGAAATTGTCGTCATCGTACATTACCTTGAAAGCGCCGGATAAATCACTCTCGTCCTCGGGGACGGCACTGGTCGCATTGATGATGTCTGTGATGAGGAGACTCTCCTCGCTGGCATCCTGCCAGACATCGTCCAATTCGCCGTCGATGACCGGTGCGACGGACGTCTCGGGAACAATCAGGCGTCCGCTCTCGTCCAGCTCCGCCATGGCGGCTCCTGAGAACAATACAGCTACAACAAGCACCCAAAAAATTCGTTTCTTACACATAATAATCCTCCTTTCAAAGACACTGGGATAATGTTATACTTTGGCTACATGCCAAAACAACAGAACAAGTCTTCATCTGCTCCCGAGTGTACCCATTCCAATGGTTTATAACGGTCTGCGATCTGATATCACCTCCTTTCCTCTTGCGTTTTGTATATGTGACCATTCAAAACGCAAAAAACTGCAATCAACCATTTGGATGTCACTCGACGCGATTCTGTGCGACAAAATGCTTTATCAACCATTGAACATCTTCGTTGTCCGGCGACGCGAGTGTGATGCCGGAATGAGACGACGGGTCTTCGGCGTTCTGCCGGATGAATTCGAGCGTGCGCTTGTCCGCCCATTTGCGCCGGTCGGCGTGGCCGTCGGCAAAGCCGAACGTGCTGGCCTTCAGGTGATAGGACGCCAGGGGGTCGTAGAAGGTCCAGCTCCCCGGATTCGGCAGCCTGTTCCGGCCCCCATTCATCGGCAGGTGCCAGCCTCCTTCGTTCTCGCCGTATTGGCTGCCGTTGTGTTCTTCCTCGACAAAGACGTAGTACCGCGGCGCGCCGGCAATATCCTGCATCCTCCTGTAATAGCGGTATCCCCCGCGTGGCGTGAGGTCTCCTTCGCGCATCGGACCGAAGGCATACGAGATGGAGTAGCTGCGAAAACAATCACGCGGGGACCGCCTCGTGCTTCTGCGATTGTCGCCAGGACAGCGATAGGCGTCCACATCCTTGATGTACTGCCATAGCGTTCCTAATTGTATGCCTCGATAGCGGTCCGTATCCGTGATGGTCGGCGGCGCCGGACTGCCCAGATTGTTTCCGGCGAAATCTTTGGGCCGATGAACCCAAGGGCTGTTGTCCGACGGTGTGTCGTAGCACGCGCCATTGCTGATCAGCATACCATCGTTATCGTCGGCATACATGATCCATCCGGCCAGCAGGTTGCGATGGTTGGCCAGACACCGCGCCATGGTGGCCTGTTTCTTGGCCGAACTCAGGACGGGAATCAAAATGGCCATTAAGATGGCAATCACCGCGATGACCACAAGCAATTCGATCAATGTAAATCCTTTTTTTTCTCTTCTCATTAGGTGTCTCCTGTCTTATTTGAGCGAGCATTTTCTCCTTGCCTACATCGAATGCACGCCAATGTTGTTTCCAATCTCCCGTGGTTTATTGTATCAGAAGCTCCTTTGAATTTCAACCGTTTGGTCCGATACTCTCGAATAATTTCTTGAAAGAGAAAGCGTGCATCGATACATACGTGTCGTTGAACCGGCGTGTTGGTAGCATTTGAGACCATAATATACTCAAGGAACTAACTTAACGCACTAAGATAATAAATTATTTTGCGACCTGCAAGGAATTTTAATGAATTTTTCTAAAAAATCTTTATTTTCTTCGAAACATCAAGAACAACAGACTTTAAGCACTAAGCGGCTATTGGAAACGATCCCTTCGTGCTTGCTCATCGATCAACGATTGGTTGCCGGAGTGAATAGAATGCTTATTTTTCAATTTTCATCCTTGCGATTAGGAGTAGATTTCACTATGATTTGTCTGCTTTTCAATACCTGTAATGCACCGATCACATTGACAAAGGAGTGAAAAATGACTGATCGTCCACGCATCATCGAACGCCCCTGGGGATGTTATCGGGAATATGCACGAAATGAGCCGTGTACGGTATGGATTGTCGAGATGAAACCGGGAGAGGCCGGAAGCCTGCAATCCCATCAGAACTTCGACGAATTGTGGATCATGCTCACGGATGGCGGCGAAGTGCAGATAGCTGACCAGGTGCGTCAAGTACATACCGGCGACGAAATATTCATCCCCCGCGGTACGAAACACCGCCTGAACAATCCCAGCGACGGTTTACTTCGCATGATGGAGGTGGCCTACGGCGAAGTCCACGATGATGACAAGGTGCGGTATGAAGACAGATACGGCCGGATTTAGCTCCATTCCGACCGTCGGAGGCGACAAATGGATACGCCAGACAATCCGAGAAAGATTCTTTGCGTCGGCGACTTAGTGGTTGATATCTTCGCCAGTCCCCTGGCTCGGCTTCCGGAGCCCGGTGAGCTGGTGCTAACCGAGAGAATCGCGGTCTTCCCGGGTGGTAATGCCCTCAACACGGCTGTCGCCCTGTCTCGGCTGGGAGAGCAGGTGGCCATAGCCGGGAGCGTCGGAGATGATGCCCTTGGGCGGCTGCTCCAGGATCAAATGCAAACGCTGGGATTGGAAATTCGTGGTGTGAGAAGGGAGCCGGAAGGCATGACAGCCTCGACGTTCATCGTCCGCGCCGAAGGTGAGGACCGGCGCTTTATTCATTCCTTAGGCGTCGCCGCCACTTTCACGGGTGAACATGTTTCGCCGGAACTCATTCCTGATAATGGACTTATGCTCATCGGCGGTTATTTGAAATTGGGCGCCTGGAATGATGAAGTGCTGGCCGATCTGATGCACAGCGCCCGACAACGAAATTGCACGGTTGTTCTTAACATTTGCATTGCCCAGGACAGCGGCGTGGATCCGAAGCGGTGTCTGCCTCTGCTCGAGCATGTGGACGTGTTCGTACCCAACGAAGACGAAGCCTGTATCCTTACCGGCGAAAATGAACCGACTCACCAGGCGAAAGCCTTGCGTCAAGCCGGTGCTCGAATGGCCGTGATAACACGTGGCGATCAAGGTCTTTATGCGGATGATGGCAATCTTACGGTGGATATGGGCATCTTCAAGGTGCGTTTAGTCGATCCGTCGGGCTGTGGTGATTGCTTTACCGCCGGGTTGATCGCCGCCTTGTCGCGAGGCTGGGACATGGTCCGGGTCTTGGAATTCGGCAGCGCCGTCGGGGCCATCGGAGCTACGGCTCTCGGTTGTACGGATGGCGTGCCATCCTTTGAAATGGTGGAACGTTTTATTCAAGAGAATGAGGTGACAATTTCTATCGAGCCCTGCAAGGATTGATAGACCTACTGGAAATCTGATTCCAAGGAGACACCTATGAAGAACATGACAGCAATTGTTGCGATTCTGGCCGTATTCACTCTGGCGGTCTGCTTTATCATACTGGGATCTATCTCAGTAGAGTTAATGGCCAGACTGCAAATAGACAAAAACCAGTTTGGCACTTTGATCTCTCTGTTTTCATTAAGCTGCCTGGTTGCCCAGTTGTTCATCGGATTCGCAGTGGATAAGTTCGGACACAAACCTCTGGCCCTCAGCGGATTTCTTGTTGCAGGTGTATCGATCCTGTTGCTGGCCTTCTCAACATCCTATGTCCTCGTGCAGCTTGCCGTACTGCTTCTTGGTGTAGGTGCGATTTGCTGCAACACGGTGGGCAATACCTTGCTCCCGGTAGTCCTTTTCGAAGGGAAGGATCCGGCCCGGGCCAGTAACTTCGGTTGTGGATTCGTTGGGTTGGGCTTTGTGCTGGTGCCGCTCTTGATCGGCACTTTTATGACTGACTTAGGCCTCAGCTATACGGTATCGGTTTCGGTTGTAGGGGTAGGGATTCTGACCTTTACCATAGCCGCCTTACTTGGTCAGTATCCACAGGTATCCACCGGCTTCAGCCTGGTCAAGGCGCTCGATCTTGTGCGGAAACCCGAAGTTATCATCGCTGCGGCGGCCCTGGCCTGCTATATCGGCCTGGAATGGACCATGAACAACTGGACCAAGCCCCTCATGACCGAGCTTTACGAGTCAACGGGCAACACGAACGCCGTCCGAAACGCAAGTCTCGTGCTGATGCTGTTCGGCTTTGCGATGGCCGTGGGTCGTTTCGCCACGTCGGCGTTGAAAAACGTCTCGGCTATAGGCGTCAAGATCATTGTCGCTATGTCGATTCTGGCTATCCTGGCGATCGTTGTTCTGGTAAAGGCGAACAGCCCGATTTTAGCAATTCTCTCTGTGCTGGTCATCGGCTTGGCATTCGCTCCAATGTTCCCCACGATCGTGGGCGTCACTTTCGATAAATTTGAGAAGAATGTCTATGGGAGCGTTTTCGGGATTATTTTTTCTATCGGCCTGCTCGGTTCCATCGTTCTACCGAAAGTCGTAGGGTATCTCAGTAAAGGCAAAACGGTGCAGCAAAGTCTGCCGATTGCCGCCGTGATTGCCGCAATCCTATTGGTCATCGCGATTGTCATGGGAGCCACGGGTAAACCTAAAAAGGAATAATTGCCTCTGTACTATGGTTATTCGGCGTATATTCTCCGAATCCGTAAATACTTAGTGCTTTAAGCACGCTCGCCAATATTCCTTTAGAAAATGCAAAAAAATCAAAGACTTCGTAAAAAAAGCTTTGCCGATTTCATTGTCATATGGTATGTTAGTGCGTTAAGCTTGCTTTGTAGGTGAATTATGATCTCAGACGCGACGAATGTCCCAAAGTATTTTCAAATAAGCCAGCAGATTATTGCGGCGATCCGCTCTGGACAACTCAAGCCGGGCATGCAAATCTCCTCAGAGAATGAAATCATTAAAAAATACGGGGTCAGCAATACGACCGCCCGGCGGAGTTTACAGGAGATCGAAAGGGCCGGCTGGGGAACGCGAATCAAGGGCAAGGGAACTTTCGTGAGCGAAAGAAACATCCAGCGCTCGGCCACCCGGATTCTCGGCTTCACCCGGAATATGATCGAGGCGGGCTACACCCCCTCCACAAAGGTCCTGGACGCCCGAAGGGTCGCGCAAGGCTATTCGGGCACGATCAACGGCCGAGAGTACGTCATGCCGGGCCCGCTGTACAAGATTCACCGTCTTCGCTTTGCGGATGATATTCCGATGATGCTTGAAGTCAGATACATTTGCATGGAATTTTGTCCGAATATTGCCAATCAGGATTTCACCGGTTCGCTGTACGAAATCTATCAAGCACATTTTGGACTGTCGCTGGTGGAGATTCAGCAGAGCCTGAGCACCGTCATGATCGACGCCGGCACGCAGCGATTCTTCGACGTACGTGAGCCGATTCCCGCCTTTAGAGTCGAGGGCGTGACCTTTTGTGGCAAGGAAATGATCCTCGAGATGGAAGATTCCATCTATCGAGGAGACAAATACCACTTCACCGTGAGTGCAAAACCATAGTATGATAATATCAAAGACTTCAACCAGGTAATGAAAGATAATGAAACATTCGCGTGAGTTTCTCGAACAGCTTTATCGAACGATTTATACGATTCGGATCTTTGAAACCGAGTGTATCAAACTCTATCGACAAGGTTTGATCATCGGCTATTTCCATCCTTATCTCGGCGAGGAAGCCATCGCCACCGGCGTTTGTGCGACGTTGCAGCCGGACGATTATATCGTCAGCACCCACCGCGGTCACGGCCATTGCATCGCCCGCGGCGGCGAGCTGAAGAAAATGGTCGCCGAAGTACTGGGGCGGGAAGCCGGATACTGTCATGGACGCGGCGGATCGATGCACATCGCCGACATCGATACCGGCAACATCGGCGCCAATGGGATCGTCGGCGGCGGTATCCCGATCGGCGTCGGCGCCGGACTCGGCATCCGAATCCGAGGGTCGGACCAGGTGGCTGCAATCTTCTTCTCGGATGGGGCGTGCAATAACGGTGTCTTCGCCGAGTCGCTAAACCTGGCGGCGATATGGGATTTGCCCGTTATCTTCGTTTTGGAAAATAATCAGTACGCGGTTTCGAGCTCTATCGAAGACATGAGCCGGATTTCAGATCTCCACAAGCGAGCGGAGGGCTACGGTGTCACGGCGTATCCCGTAGACGGCAACGACGTCCTTGCCGTTTACGAGAAGACGATGAAGGCAGCCGAGCTCTGCCGGAAGGGTAAGGGACCGGTCATGATCGAAGCGATGACGTATCGCCATGGCGGGCACCATGTCAACGATCCGGGTTTGTACATGCCCAAGGATCGTCTCGAACACTACAAGGCCAAAGACCCGCTCACGCTGGCCCGAGACTATCTGACCGAACAGGGAGGATGCGGTGAAGAAGACGTAAAGGCTATCGAGCGGCAGGCACAAGAAGCCATGGAGCAGGCGGTCGAATACGCGAAGAGTTGCCCTGAACCATCCGTCGAAGCGTTTCTTCAAGAGGTTGGAAAAAATTGAATAAAAAAGAAAGCACATCCGTCGTCGGTAACGAAAGACAATTGAAATATCGGGAAGCTCTCAACGAGGCACTACGAGAAGAATTGCTCCGGGACGCGTCCGTTTTTGTGATCGGCGGGGGCATCGGCCAACGCGGCGGCTCGTACAAAGTCACCGTGGGCCTGCTGGATGAGTTCGGCCCTCGCCGGATCATCGATACACCCATCGCGGAAGCCAGCTTCACGGGCGCGGGTGTGGGGGCCGCTATCACGGGGATGCGGCCGGTTGTCGAGATACTCTTTATCGATTTCACCTCTTTGATTATCGACCAGATTGTCAATCAGGCCGCCAAGTACCGGTTCATGAGCGGCGGCAAGGGCCGCGTCCCGATGGTCTTGCGGACCCAGGGCGGCAGCGGCAACGGCTTGGCCGCTCAACATTCTCAAAGTCTCGAAGCATGGTATTACCATGTTCCTGGTCTCAAAGTCGTGATGCCTTCGACGCCCTATGACGCCAAGGGTCTGCTCAAAAGTGCGATACGCGACGACGATCCGGTCATCTTCATCGAGCATAAACTTCTGTATCTGACGGAAGGATACGTCCCACGGGATGAATACACGATCGAGCTTGGGATCGGCGACGTCAAACGTCGAGGCAATGACGTGACGATTGTCGCCTGGTCGAATATGGTATCCCGTGCGCTTTTGGCGGCCGAAAAACTCGCCCGGGAAGGAATTGACGCCGAGGTGATCGATCCGCGCTCGCTGGTCCCGATGGATAAGCAGCTCATTCTGGAGTCGGTCCGAAAAACCGAACATTTAGTGATTGTGCAGGAGGCCGTTCGGCGGGGAGGAGTGGCTTCTGATATCGCGTCCATCGTCCAGGCAGAAGCATTCGATTTTCTCGATGCGCCTATCGAGATCGTTGCGGGCAAGAACACCCCGATCCCATTCAACGTCCAACTCGAAAAGGCATCGGTGCCCCAGGAGCCGGATATCATGAACGCTGTACGAAAGGTGCTCCATCTTTAGAAAGTAAGGAATTGGTGCGAAGTATCGCACCCCAGGTACTGTAAGGAAGGAAAACCATGCCACTTGAAAACATGAAGGCAATGCTTGCCGCGGCCAAAGAGGGGGGCTATGCCGTGGGGGCATTCAATATCCTGGATTTCAACTCGACGAAAGCCGTGATTAAAGCCGCGGAGGATCTCAAGGCTCCGGTCATCATTCAAACCTCCGCCAAGACGGTCATCTTCTGGGGCAGTTCGGCGATCATGTCCTGGATCCGGGAACTGGTTAAATCATCGAGCGTACCGATTGCTCTGCATCTCGATCATTGCAAGGACTTGTCGCTTATTGCCGAATGCATCGAGGCCGGATGGAGTTCGGTGATGATCGACGCCTCGTCCCGGCCGTTCGAGGAGAACATGATCCTGAGCAAACAGGTGGTGGAGATGGCGCATCCGAAAGACGTCACCGTCGAAGCGGAGCTTGGCGCCATCGTCGGCGTGGAGGACGATATCCATGTCAAAGAGCAGGATGCCCATCTGGCCGATCCCGAACAGGCCATTAAATTCTGTGCAGAAGTTAAGCCGGATTGCTTCGCCCCCGCCATCGGGACCGCTCACGGCGTATACAAGGGTGAGCCCAAAATCGCCTACGACCTGCTGGAAGAGGTCGCCATGAAAACGGCGGTGCCACTCGCTCTGCACGGCGGGACGGGGCTGGCCGACGAGGTGTTCAAGAAATGCATTTCGCTGGGTTGTGCAAAAGTCAACATTTCAACACAACTGAAATATGCCTTCATCAACGGTTTTATCGCCTATCACAATGCCCACAACACCGAATATAATCCGCTGAAAGTCATTGGCGTTCAGTTCGATGAGCTCAGAGCGGGAATCATTGAAAATATCAACTTGTTCGGCGCCGCCGGAAAGGCTTAAGAAGAGGGTAAAATATGGCCAAACCCATCATCATGCCTCAGGTCGGGCAGGACATCGAAACGGGCGTCATCGTCGAATGGCGCGTGAAAGAGAATGATTTTGTGAATAAGGGAGACGTAGTGGCGCTGGTCGAATCCGATAAAGCGACGTTCGAGGTCGAGGCCTATGAGTCGGGTGTTCTGCTGAAGCTCCTCTACGACGAAGGCACAGAAGTGAAGGTGCTGGCGCCGATCGCCTATGTGGGCGAGCCCGACGAATCTGTTGAGAAACCACAAACATCTGAGACGGGTGGCATCTCATCCCTTAGGGATGGGGATGGTACCTCTGAAGTTAGCCATCCCCAAGCTCCGCTTGAGGCTGCCACCCAATCCAAAAAATCAGGCGTTTCCATCTCCCCCTCGGCCAAACGGGTCGCCCGAGAACACGGAATCGATCTGAGCACGATCGAGGGCACCGGGCCGGACGGGCGAATTACCAAACAAGACGTGCTGGCGGCGATTCCCGGGACCGCCTCCGACAGAGGGACAAAATCCATGATGAAGGCACTGATTTTCGATTGCGACGGCGTTCTGGCCGACACCGAACGGGATGGACACCGAGTCGCATTCAACAAGGCATTTGCAGCCAAGGGATTGGCGATCGAGTGGGATGTCGAACTTTATGGAAAGTTGCTGGAGGTCTCCGGCGGCAAAGAACGCATGAGGCATTATTTCGACCAATCCGGCTGGCCGGAGGATGTGGCGGACCGGGACGCCCTTATCAAAGAATTGCACAAGCTCAAGACGGATTTTTTCATGCAAATCATTGAATCCGGAGAATTGCCTTTACGCCCCGGCATCGCACGAATCGTCGATGAAGCCATCGCCGCGAAAATGACGCTGGCCGTGTGTTCGACCTCGCACGAACGCGCGGTCAATCTCGTCGTTGAGAGGCTGCTGGGTCCGGAGCGCAAAGCGCATTTCAGTGCAATTTTAGCCGGCGACGTCGTGTCGAAAAAGAAGCCGGACCCGGAAATATACAATCTGGCCTCACAGAGACTCAGTCTCCAACCGTCCGAATGTGTCGTCGTGGAAGACAGCCGGAATGGACTGCTGGCGGCTAAAGCCGCGGGGATGCACTGCATTGTCACAACCAACGGTTACACGGAAGATGAGGATTTCGCGGAGGCCGATCTTGTCGTCCCAGAGCTCGGCGACGAGCCCAACGTCCGGGTGACACTGGAAAAAATCAAAGAGACTGTTAAAGGCAGCTAATAGTAAGGATCAACACAATGAAAATATTTCTGGACACAGGGGATGCCGAAGCCGTTCGCAAGGCATGCGAGACAGGCCTGATCGATGGCGTGACCACGAATCCCAGTCATATCGCAAAAACGAAAAGAAAATTCACCGACGTCGTGGAAGAAATCTGCTCGATTCTCCCAGGGCCGATCAGCGTGGAGGCGGTATCCGACACGGCGGAAGGCCTCGTCGACGAAGCCATTCGACTGGCGGCGATTGCCCCCAATGTAGTTGTCAAGATCCCGATGACCGTCGAGGGCTTGAAGGCCGTTCCCATCCTGGAGGAACAGAAGAAGGTCATGACCAATGTAACGATGATTTTCTCATCGACTCAGAGCTTTCTGGCCATGAAGGCGGGCGCCAGCTTTGTGAGTATCGTTTTGAGCCGGCTCGATGCCGTGGCGAATGAGAGCGATATCCTCGTCGATGACGCCGTTATCATTAGAAACAACTTCGGTTTCGATTCGGAAATCATCGCCGGCAGCATCAAGACGCAAAACCACATTCTCGCCTGCCTGCGGGCCGGCGTCGATATTGCGACGATGAATCCCGACTTGTTCTTCCAGATGTATAAACATCCCCTGACGACGGAAGGATTAGCACAGTTTGCCAAAGATTGGGGTAAGGTCCCAAAGTGACTTGAATATCGAATATCGAATAATGAACAGCGAACAATGGGGTAAACATATTACTTCGTAAACCTTACAATCAAGGGAGAATACTATGAGCAAGATGCAAGGACCGGGCATATTTCTTGCCCAATTTCTGCGCGATCAGGAACCGTACGATAATTTGAAAAACATCGGGTCCTGGGTAGCCTCTCTGGGGTACAAAGGCGTGCAAATTCCGACCTGGGACAAACGGGTAATCGATCTGGACAAGGCGGCTGAATCGAAGGCCTATTGTGAGGACGTGCAAGCCTCTCTCGACAAGATCGGGCTCCAGGTAACGGAGCTGGCCGCCCATCTGCAAGGCCAGGTTCTGGCGATCCACACCGCCTATGAGACCGCATTCGGGGCGTTTTATCCCGAGGGCCTGGATGATGCCGGTCGCCTCGAGTGGGCGACGGGGGAATTGATCAAGTCCGTCAAGGCCTCAGCCCATATGGGATTGAAGGCCGTGCCGGTCTTGTCCGGCGGACTCGCCTGGCACATGATCTACCCCTGGCCCCAGCGGCCCGCCGGGTTAATTGACATGGCCTTCAAGGAGCTTTATCGACGCTGGAAGCCGGTGCTGGATACCGCTCAGGACGAGGGTATCACCATCGCCTTCGAGCTGCATCCGGGATCGGATATCTACGACGGCGCGACCTTCGAGATGTTCATGGACGTATCGAACAACCACAAGGCCGCCTGTCTGAATTACGATCCCAGCCATTTTCTGCTCCAGCAGTTGGATTACTGCGAATTCATCCAGCTCTACGGCGACCGCATCACCGCCTTCCACGTCAAGGACGCGGAATTCCAGCCGAGTGGTAGAGTCGGCGTGTATGGCGGCTATAAATCCTGGTCCAAAAGGGCGGGGCGGTTCCGTTCCCTGGGCGATGGTCAGGTGGATTTCACCCGCGTGTTCACGTTGTTGACGGAAGCGGGCTACAACGGCTGGGCCGTCCTGGAATGGGAGTGCTGCGTTAAAAGCCCTGAACAAGGAGCGGCCGAAGGCGCCCCCTTTATCGCCCAACATATCATCGAGGCCACCGAAGTCGCGTTCGACGACTTTGCCGGCGGCAAGAGCGATGATATCTTAAACAAAAAAATCCTGGGTCTTAGCTAAAACGGAGATGACCTATGTCCATTCAAACCATAAACAGATTGACCGTCGTTATGTCTTTCTTAATGATCCTATCCGTGGGCTGTGTCGCCCGTCCGCTCGATTTCAATCGCGTGGTTATTGATGAAAACATCGGGGGCAGAACCGCCATCGGGGACATTGACGGCGACGGATACAACGACATTGCCGTGCATACCTGGTCCACCAACCGCGGCAAAGATAATGACGGCAAAATAGGGTGGTACCGCTATCCCGCCTGGGAACGTTTCAGCATCGTCAACGAGGGCCATATCTTCGGCGACGGCATTCTCATTGTGGACCTGGACGCGGACGGTGACAACGACGTCGTGACCGCCAAAGGTAACGACGGCGAAGCCCATGTTTTTTGGTACGCCAATCCCGGAGGGCCCGCCACGTCCGGCTGGAAAGAAAACAAAATCGCCACGGTCGAACTCGGTAGCGAGGTCAAGGACGTGGAGGTCCACGACATGGACCACGACGGCAAGCTCGATGTCATCGTGCGGACCAAGCACAAGTTCGCGGTGTACTATCAGATATCTCCTACGTCCTGGCTGGAAAAGAAGGTCGATAACGCCGAACGTGAGGGCATGCACATCGGCGACATTGACGGCGACGGCGACTATGACGTGCTCATGAACGGTTTCTGGCTGGAGAATCCCGAACACCCCCGGACGGATCCCTGGACACGTCACAATATCGACGCCATGTGGTATGAGGACGTCACCGGCGGCTGGCAGGACCACAGCATCATGGGGGACATCAAAGACATCAATGGGGACGGCAAAAACGACGTCGTCCTCTCGCACTCGGAAAAGACGGGCTTTAGTATCATGTGGTATGCTGCCGTCAATCCAAAAATCGGCAAGAACGGCTGGAAAAGACAACAAGTCGGTGTCATCGATTATTGCCACACGCTCCGCGCCGACGATATGGACCTGGATGGGGATATCGACATTGTGGCCGCCACGTTGATTAGAACATCCACACCGGAGATCAGTCTCTTTCTCAATCAGGGCAGGGGGCAAAGCTGGGAGAAAAAGATCGTCGCCTCCACCAGCGCCTATAAGGCCAAAACCGGCGACATCGACAACGACGGCGATATCGACATCGTGACCGCTCGAAGCTGGGACAAGCCGCCGATCCAGTTATGGCGCAATACAATCAAGAACAAGCAATAACAGTATCGACCAAGCGAAACAGGAGGTGCGTTATGCGGTATGGCTGGTTGTGGATGTTACTTTGCGGATCGGTGGCGCCCGCGCTGGCGGCACCGGAATCCGGCGACGTCTTTCGTGAATACGTCTGGGCCGGGCCGTGGGTCAATGCCTCTCGCTGGCAGCGGGTGACCGGACCGGATGCCACGCCCGAGCGCGCCAAGGCACATCTGCCCAATCCGGTCAACCGAATTAAGATCGACGATCTGGACAAAGCGCGCAAAGCCGAAGTCTTTATCGAGATGCTGCTTTGTCACGGCGGCACGATCAACAAACGCGTGCGCGTGAACGGAAATGCCTGGATTGTCATCCCGGAATCCCCGCATATTCCAGGTGAAGCCGGTACGGGACTGCCGGCTACAGAATATCAATCTATGCGCTATCCCTGTGTGGAGATTCCTTTAGAGCAATTGCGCCGGGGAGAAAATACCTTCGAATTCACTTGCAGCAACGGAACGAGTCTGGGCGGCCGCTGGCCCCAATGGATCGTCTATGGAGTAACATTCAGGATTTATTACGACGAATCCAAATCCCATGTGAAAGGCAAAATCTTCAGCCCTCGGTCCGGAGAGCGTCTGGGGGACATGCCGGTCATTGAGTGCCAAACGGCATCAGATGCAGACGTCGATCACTTGGATGTCATTGGGTTGTACGAAGATTTCGACTGGGACGGCGACGGCCTCTACCACGAGTGGCACTACCGGTATTTTCACGGCAAGATGAAAAGCCATATCGGCACGGCCACGTCTTCTCCCTGGAAGATCACCTGGGATAATACCTGGGTACCCACGCAGGAAAAGCCAATGGCCCTGATGGCCAGAATCGTGGATCGGACCGGCATGTGTTATATGACGCCGATGGTGCGAGGGCTGCACTTGTGCCGAAAGAAAACGGTCCGAATGTGCAAGCCGTACAAAGTCCCTTTGCGATGGTCTACACGCGTGGGGGGAATAGACTACTGCAAAGCGAATGTCGAAGGCGATTTGGATAAGGTAGCGGCCGCACAAATCACGATGTGTACCTGGAACGGTGTTGCCGGAGACGTCATTGGAATCAACGGGCGGAAAGTCGTCACCAACGTCGGCAAGAACCACGATCTCAGTTACGACAGCTTCCCCGTGCCCGTCGAGTATATCGTACCGGAAAACACGCTCTACACCTACAGCGACACCCATCATCATGGCCTGGAGGTTCAATGGCCCGGTATGGTGCTGTTTTTACAATACGATGAGCCGGAACAGATACTCGCTTCGAAATGAAGGGTGAAAAATGGATGTATTTCCTGGAGGCCGGATTTATGTTAGGAACGAAAAAAGATCCTGTTTTACTTGTTTCCATTTTGCCTTTTCTGATCGTAAATATTTCGCTTCCGGCGGCGGATTGGTCATTTCGGGAAATCATTGTGGACGAGCATCCACCCCAGCTTGCCCGGATTACGGACTGCACCATCGTGGATATTAATGGAGACCAAAAGCCCGACCTCTGGTTTTCCGGCCGCAGAGATCCTCATAAGGATGAAGATCATTTCATACCCTGGTACGAGAACACGGGTGACATGAACATCTGGAAACGGCATCTTCCCTTCGAGGGGCCCGCTTGTTACGGCACCTGGGACGACATGGACGGGGATGGAGATTTCGATCTGATTTCGAGCAAGGATCGGCGCAGGGCGTTTTTATGGATGGAGAATCCTTTGCCGAACGGCGATCCGGCCGGGGAGACCTGGGTCATCTGGCGGATCGAGCCGGAAGGCACCGGCCATCTCGATCCGGATGAAGTCCATACCTTTTGGCGGGGCAAAGATAATCAGATCCATCACGGTCTGGACCTCAATGGCGACGGGTGTCTTGATATCATCAATTTCAAGTACGGCTCCGATATCCATTATATCCCGGGCCTCAAAAATCCCCATACACCCAACGGCACATGGCCCTATGACAAGGTCGGTTCCGCGGGAGGGACAGGCTCATTGGGCGATTTGGACGGCGACGGCGACATTGACATCGCTGTAAGAGACGGATGGTATGAAAATCCGGGCGATCCGGCTCAGTTTCCGTGGTCGAAGCACGGCTTCCAGGCGAAAGGACCGGGTGGTAAAGTGGAGATTGGTGACATCGATGGCGACGGCAAACTGGACGTCGTCGTCAGCAGCGAGGAAGAAACGGACGGCATTACCTGGTTTCGAAATCCGGGGGGCAACGCTAACGGAGCGTGGTCGGCGACAAACGTCATCGCGCCCGATTCCGGCTGGAAAGGATTGCACTCGCTGCAGTTGGCGGATTTTGATGGCGACGGCGATCTCGACGTTTTTACTGGGGAAATGCATGGACGAGAGCGAGAGCGTGTCGCTATCTGCGAAAATGCAGATGACAAGGGTAAGTCCTGGTCCGTTCACATCTTGTCAAACTGCGGCACTCACAATGCCAAGGTGGCGGATCTGAACGGCGATGGCGCTCCCGACATTGCAGGTAAAAACTACGAAAAGGACAAACGGCCCCGTATCTGGATCAATCCCAACGGTCCTTTTAAGCAAGCCAAAAAGAAAATGAGTTTGGACAACTGGCAGCGCTATGTAGTTACTGAGGATGGGGCACCCCGGAACGGCTACCATATCTTTGCCGCCGATCTTAATGGTAACGGCAAGAAGGATATTGCAACCGGTGATGCCTGGTATGAAAATCCGGGCCATCCCGGCGACAACTGGAAACGGCACGGATTGGAGGACGGCCTGGGTCGGATCATCGCTGTGTTCGATTTCGATCGCGACGGTCAGGACGACATTCTCGGAGGCGGATTCGGCTGGGCCCGTAACGATGGGATGGGAAACTTTAAGGTATTCAAGAACATCTCAGCCAAAGGGGGGTTTATCCAAGGTGCAGCAGTGGGCTGCTTTTTAAACGACCGGGCCATTTCCGTCATCTACACTCTCAAAAACGGCGACCACGTCAGAAAATTAGACGTTCCGTCGAATCCAGCTACACCCGTATGGACGGATCACCTTGTTTATGATTGGACCGGTAAGTCCAAGGATATCAACGTGGGCGACATCGACCGGGATGGTGATCTCGATGCCGTGTTTGTCGGTCGGGATTCAGAAACTCTGCAATGGTTATCCAATAACGGCAATGGATCTTTCAAAGCGCACACATTTACCAAGGCCCCATCATCTATCGTTCATCGATGCAAACTCG
>Ga0272442_10004813_pt1 | contig 18284 bp, 9 predicted proteins | sample SSMForm2O_FD_200262 | JGI IMG/M metagenome (GOLD analysis project Ga0272442, IMG submission 200262) | Marine sediment archaeal communities from Little Sippewissett salt marsh, Falmouth, MA, United States - SSM-Form-2O | ecosystem: Environmental > Aquatic > Marine > Wetlands > Sediment ... | reverse complement strand
TATCAGCAGATCTCCGAGTCCTTCTCTCACGATTCGCGTCTCTTCGGCCAGTTCCCTCGTGGCAGGCCAAGGGCCGAGATGCGGCGCAAGAAAGCCGTTGAACCGACCGATACAGTCCCACCTCCACCACCAAACCGCATCGCAACCGCGCGTCACCATGCGCCAATACTTGGCAATGAGCGGCTTGGCCTCCTTTCTGTATCCCATCCAGTTCGACCTCGGGAAATCAGGAGGGGCTATGGACCGAATCACCTCGTCGCCCGGCCCCGGATAAGGGGTCCAAAACTCGTTGGTGCGCACGATCAAGTCAAAGTCATCTCCACGGTCAAAGCGTCCCGCGCCCTCGAAGCCTGTTCTTGCTTGGGGATCCAGTCCCTTGAAAGCTTCAACGAATCTGCCGCAGAGTTGGGTGAAGTTGTGGGACTGAAAGGCTTTTCTGTCATACCAGCGGGGATAGATCCCCTTTTCCAGGGCGCCTTTTTCCTCGTTGTCCTTGGGATCCAAAAGCTGCACTTCCTCAAAGCTTTTGTAACTCTCCCCCCAGGAAGCGTTCAACGATGCGATCTCACCGTACTGTTCCTGGAGATAGGCCCTGTAGGCCGCCATGCACGCGGGATGAAGACAAGATCCACGGGTCACCGTCTCGTCCCCCAAGGAGTATGCGAACACCCCGTGCTGTCTGGCAGCCGCTTGGGCGTCCACGATCGACTTGACGTGGGCGTTGATCGCTTCGTCGTCATTCCAGCAGCAGGGCTTCATGATACCGTTCTCGTCCAAGGGCGCCAAGATTCTTGTAGTGTAGGGAACCCAGGCGATGTCGTAAGCAGCCACGGTGAGGGGGGGATCACCATGGGCGAGATGAAGGGTCGTACCTAGACGGGCCATGCTCTCCTCGGCATAGGCGGCAAGGGTTCCCTTGGGAACGTCCCAAACGAGGAAATTGAATTGGTCTCTATTGCGTTGCGTCTTCCTGAAGAAGACGTGTTTTCTGGAGACCAACTGATTTTCGGAAAGAAGCGACACCTCCACGGCGTTCAGCATGGGCATCCATTCTTGGATTTCCTGGCTAAATTTCATCTCATCTCCGATTGCCACACCTTGCCGTAAAAGCACCCGCCCAAACCTGTCCACCCAATCCACCCGAAGTTTCTCTTTAGGCAAGGCTTCCCCCTCCAACTTGATCGATCCCGAAAGGACCTCTCCCACCTCCCCCCAATCTCTATCCAAGGACACCTCCGAGACGATTCTGTCCGAGGATACAGAGAAGGCTTGGGTCATCCACGCCTGCTTGCCTTTGGGAGAGGCCGCGATCAGGTCGAATCGGTATTTCCCTGAAGGGATCCTGGGCATATTCAGGGAAATCTGTCCGTTTTTCCTTCTTGTCGTATGTCGATGAAGAGGAACCCTCTCTCCATGCAGGCTTCTCAGCGAAAGATCCAGCGTGAGCTTGCCTCTGCTGTCCCTGCTCCAACAAACCTTCACCCATTGATCGGCAAGTGTTCCCCACGGGAGCGGTTCGTTCTCCATCTCCAAACTCAGATCGACCTGTGTTTCTCGTCCAGCCGCCCAGAGAATCGAAGATCCCAACAAGAGCTGCCAGTCCTCATACCTCGCGACCCATCCCAAGTCGTAGGGAATCTCGGGACGTTGAGGAAGCAGGACGGCTCGTCCCTCCTTGACCTGGTATCCTGCCACATCTTTCCTTTTTCCCAAGGGTGCAGGCAGTTCCTGAAGAAGACTCTCCGCTTGAAGCACCCTCTCGTCTCCTTGTCCCACAAAAACCAGTCCTTTTCCTTCGGTCACCTTCTTGAGCAGGCGGTACTGCTGCTCCAGGCCGAGACGTGTGAGCGGGAGGTCGAAAAAAACGTAACAATCGAAAGACTTCTCCAAGAGCCGGGAGATACGTTCCTCTCCTTGGTTTCCTCCAAGCCATTGCGTTTTGGATGTGTCCACGACACGCTCCCAATAGACGGCTTCGGCGTCCAAGTCAAAACGCTGCATCAACTCGACGATTTCCCGGGGACACGTTCCCCTGCCGTAGACGAAGAAAAGCATGCGGACGGGACCGCTAGCCAAGGGACGACCCCACCGGATGTGCGGGGTTTCGAACGCCATGGACAGCTGGTGGTCCTCCTCCAGGGTGGTGGCATTGGATCCGTTGGAAAGCATAGCGGCCAGGCAAACGAGAAGGAACCATCCATTCTTCATAAATATCCCCTTTGCGCCGAGTGAAAATCTCTGTCTGAAAATGGACAAATCTCAGGATACTGGAAACGCTCCTTCAACGCACAGGGGAAGGGACAAGATATAATGGAAAATGATCCGCTCAACCCCGGAAAACTGCGAAAAAGGAGGACGCAACATGGCTAAGATTCTTCATGTTATCGCATCCCCAAGAGAAGAACGCTCTTATTCTAGGAGAGCGGCAGAGGCTTTTCTGAAGCGCTATCTTGAAAGCCACCCCGAGGACAAAGTGGAAGCGGTGGACTTATATGACGGGACCCTCCCCGTCTTTGGAATGCTTTGTGCGTCGGGAAAATACAAGATCATGACAGGGAAGGACCAGACCGAAAAAGAAAAGGAAGCATGGAAAGAAGTGGAGCGCACCATCGAACAGTTCAAGTCCGCGGACAAGTTGGTCATCTCCTGTCCCATGTGGAATTTTGGTATTCCCTATGTGTTGAAGCAGTATTTCGACATCGTCGTTCAACCGCACTATACCTTTGAGGTCTCTTCGGAGGGCTACCAAGGGATCCTCACAGGGAAGCCTGCGCTTCTATTCTTAGCAAGGGGAGGGGCGTATCTGCCAGGGACATCTGGAGAAAAACTCGATTACCAGAAGCCTTATTTGGAGTTCATTCTCGGCTTCATCGGATTTGAGAAGGTGTCCACCATCGTGATAGAACCCACGCTGCAAGGGGATGCCCAGACGGCCGAAGAGAAGTTGCTGGAGGCGGTGGAGAGAGCGAAGACCCAAGCAGATTCGTTTTGAGGGGCTCTTTGGAGTAAATTCCCAGAACCCCGCGGACCCGATTGGCTGGTGGGAGGGTCTAAGGCCCGCGGGGATCTGAGACTGTCAGGAGGAAAGAGGAGTCAGTTCATTTCTCCTTTAGCACACCCTTCTCAGGGCATTCTCTTTGTCTTCGCCCAAAACATCTTCAATGACCTTCGCCACATTATCCGGGGTGAACGGCTTGGGCAGATAGGCTTGAAAGTTGGTTCTGGCCAGTCGTTCGTTGTTCGACGGGGATTCTTTATATGAGATCACCACCACGGGAATATCCCTAAATTTCCTGTCTGAAGACATCTTCTCCATCAGTTCAATACCGTCCATCTCTGGCATGTGGATATCTGTGAACACTAGATCGATCGACTCGCTTCTCAGAATGCTTAGAGCTTCCAGTCCCTGGGTGGCCTGATACAGTCTGCCAACTGGCACCTTCCCAATCTTGAGACTCATCGCCAACACCGCGCGAACCGCGTCCGAATCTTCCACCACAAGAATATTGATCGGCCTTTGAATGACATCCCTCACTACCACGCCAGCACCCCTTGAGGTCTGAGTTTGAAAACGATGGGGTACCGAAACATCGAATCTCCATCCTAAGCGTCCATCAACTTGGTCTCGGTACCCCATCGGGAACCTCCGTTTTTCCAGGAAACCTCACGAAGAGCCTTCTTCGTCTTGTTTCCTTTCCGACTGCGCCAACAAAACCTGTAACTCTTCCATTCTTCCCAATACCTTACAGAGCACGCCTTCCGCATCCCTTTGGTCCAATCCCAGCCTCGCCAGGGCGTGCCGAGAAGGAAGGCTGGCCGCCTCATCGCATGTCAAGGACAATGAGGAACAAAGGGCATCCGCCACGTGGATCAAATCGACGGCCGTCTGACTGCATGGACAACTGTCCGGCTGATGATGCCAGCGAACCGCATCGATCACAGAGGCAGCCATTTGCCAGTTGGACAAGAAATTGGCGCCTGCCTCCGCGTGATCTATCCCTAAAAGCTTTCGCTCTGCCTGATCCATAGGGATTTTTTCTTCAACGGAAAGCTGATGAACCGAACGAAGGTCCGCCCCCACCACTGCATCCAAGACGGCCTTACCAATGTCATGGACCAGGCCTGCTGTAAACAGGTAATGAGGCGCCTCCATATGAAGCCCTTCAGCCAATTGCGCGGCACCGATCGCCACGGTCATAGAATGGCTCAGAAGCCTTCCCGAAGAGAATGTGTAGGGCAAGAGACCCTTCTTCCATTCCTCCTGGTGTCGTGGATCCGTGACTTCATGCACCAAGTACACCAACGTGGCTCCAGCCAAGGCGCCCAAGGGCATCTCCCTCACGTGGGAGAGGATTTCTTCCCTCTTGTGGGTTCGTTGACCCCTTTCGGCCGCTGAAGCCCTGTTGCTTCTCAACTTTTCCACCTTTTCTTTCGTTTTGTTCGTTTTTTCTCCGCCATTTCGCTTTCTTCTATCGTCTGCCTTTAGCTTACTCGGAAGCAAGCAAGAGGAACATCGGGACATCCCTGAATATGAGGTTCGAAAAATCTGAAAGAAGGATGGGAATCTTGGAAAAGCTGTATCGGTTCCTTTGAGAGGAAGGAATACACCTACCAGGCGTATTGCGCTTGCAGTGCCGTTTTTCTGCGATCCGGCCCAGAATTTCACAAGTTGGTCGATTGTGATACCGTGTCCCTTGGAAGCACCAAACCCGGACGAACTGAAAGGTGAATGGATGGCTAAAAACCTCCCCCTCTATGGACAGATCCTGCTGTTGTCCTTCTTCTCCAATCCCATCCAGGCAAAAGCCCTGGAATTCGACGGAAAGCCAGCGAGACACGGGGAATGGGGATTCCGACCCCAAGACCAGTCGAGGAGTCCCACCAATCCTCCTTCCTTCACCTGGAGACCTCAACGCGAAGCCGTAACGTATCAACTCCAATGTTCCCAGGATCCTTCCTTTCAAGAAGTCTTCTATGGGGTCAAACATCTCACGTATCCTTGTCACCGTCCCCCTGAGACCTTTCCCCTGGGCAGATCCTATTGGCGTCTCCGTTTCCTCGATTCCAAGGAGGAAGCCTCCGAATACAGCCAAGTTCGTTCTTTCCTTATCACCGAAAAAGCCGCCGATTTCCCCATGCCGGAAAGAGAAGAGCTCTTGGCGCGGATCCCTGACACCCACCCCCGCCTTTTTCTGCGTCCTGAGCAGCTCCCCCGCCTTAAGGAACTGGCTCAGGGCAAGCTCAGAAAGCAATATGAAGGCCTTGTAGACCGTTGCGAGAAGCTTTTGTCCGATCCCCCACCTACAAAAGAACCACTAAAATACGGAAAAGAAGTGGAATATAAGAGCGAGGAATGGCGAGAACTTTGGTGGGGAAACCGTGTTTATACCGTACGTGTGCTGGACAGCGCAGCCTCCTTGGCATTCACTCGATTGTTGGGAGGGAAAGAAGAATACGGGCAACTGGCCAAGAGACTACTCCTGGACGCAGCGCAATGGGACCCCAAAGGCAGTACAGGCTACAGATATAACGATGAGGCAGGGATGCCATACGCCTACCATTTCGCCAGAACCTATACCTTTGTCCACGATCTTCTGACAGAAAAGGAGCGCGCCCTTTGCCGTAAAGTAATGTCCGTTCGGGGAAAAGAGATGTACGACCACCTGTGTCCTAGGCACCTATGGACACCCTACAGCAGCCATTCCAACCGTGCATGGCATTTTCTGGGAGAGGTGGGAATCGCCTTTCTGGGTGAAATCCCGGAGGCAGAGGAATGGGTCGTGTTCGCTACGAATGTTTTCTTCAACGTGTATCCAGTCTGGAGCGACGACCAGGGAGGCTGGCACGAAGGAGTCTCTTACTGGCGAAGCTACATCGACCGATTCACATGGTGGGCCGATGTCATGCGCTCTGCCATGCAGATCGATGCCTACAGGAAACCTTACTTCTCCAAGATCGGTTACTACCCCATGTATCTACAACCCCCGGGGACCCAAGGCGGGGGCTTTGGCGACCTCTGCGCAAATAAACTGTCCCGCCACAACATCCCCCTTATGACCGTCTTGGCCTCCCAAGCGCGTAACCCCTATTGGCAGTGGTATGTAGAAGTTCACGGAGGCCCTCAACCCAAAGGAGGCTATGTGGGCTTTCTCAGGGGAGCGACACCGACTGTGGAAGGAACTCCTCCCACAGACCTTCCCTCTTCTCGGTGTTTCTGGGGCACGGGACAAGCCATGATGAACTTCAATCTCTTGGACGCCAAGGACAACGTGCAAGTCCTCTTCAAGAGCAGTCCCTTCGGCACTCAAAGTCATGGCTATGACGCGCAGAACTCTTTTCTCCTCTACGCCTTCGGGGAACGACTCTTCATTCGAAGCGGGAAACGGGATCTTTACGGTAGCGATCATCATCGGAACTGGATGTGGCACACCCAATCGGTCAACTCCATCACGGTCAACGCACAGTCCCAATACAAACGCTCCCCTCAAGCCAAAGGAGAGATTTTGGCTTTTCATACCTCGGATCAGTTCGATTACGTGTCCGGGGAGGCGGGAGAAGCCTATGAAGTTCCTGTGGACCGCTTCACCCGTCACATCATCTTCGTGAAGCCGGACCTCATCCTGATCTACGACCAGCTAGAAACCCCTGAACCGTCCACGTTCGAGTGGCGGCTTCACAGTCCCACAGAGATCCAGTTGGAGGGACAAGAACGAATCCATTGCGAAAACGGGGAGGCCGCCTGCGAACTAGCCTTTCTGCAACCCAAGGATCTCAACATAAGCTTGACGGACCAGTTCGATCCCCCACCCCGTCCCCGGGTCAAACTAGTGGAATGGCATCTAACAGCCAAAACCTCTAAACCCCTGGAGAAGAACCAATTCATCGCGTTGCTTCGTCCCCATCGCCTACAGGAAGACAGACCCATCCAGGCCGAGATGACTTCTTTGAAAAACGGATATGCCGTACAAGCCAGAAGTGAGAGAGGTCCTGTGCTCTTCCTCCTCAGGCGCACCGAAGGGGTCCTGCGTTTCGAAGACCACGCCGTGGTGGACGACCTGTTGGTCCTCCTTCATCCAACGGATGGGAAAAGAACGGTGAGCCTGTCGGTCCATGGGAATACCGTTGTCGAACAGTAAGGAGCCATCTCACCATTGAAACTGGCATGAAACGACTTCTGTGGCCTTAGGATAGGAGACGAGGACCGCTTCGAGTTCTGGGTCGTAGGTCCAGGATCGTAGGTTCGTCTCTTCTTCTTGCAGGTGGGCCCCTTGTCTTGAGGCAAACTTCCCCCTGAGATGAACCTCTTTGGGCTTCGGCGTTTGGGCCAAGACAGCCTGTCCTGGTAGTCCCAACACAGGTCGAAGCCTAAAACGGAGACGTCCTTCTTTCACCGAGCCCTTCACGTTCTCAATCGGACAAGCCGCTGTGAGGTGTGCCTGGTGGTCCAGTCCCTCCACTCGTACATGACGGACATGAACAGAATGTCCCTTCAGTCGAAACGCGTTCAATTGGAGAAGGATTGGCATGATGTCCGAGGGATTGGGACGGTTTTCAGCGATTTCCCAGGAGTCCGGGTAGAGTCCCCGGCTGGGACCTTCCTCGTACTGCTGCCATTGACAGGACCGCGTCACACCCAAAGCCAGCGTCTTCCAAGGAAACGAATCGTCGTATTCCGCGAACGCCTGCAAAGCATATGCGTAATCCAACCCCATCCATACTACGGGACGTCCCAGCCATGAGTGGGTGTAGAAGGTGGACCCAATGACACCGATGCTGTTGTAGAGCATGGTAGGCTGATCTTCCCAGGTCCACATATACAGGAAGGGGATGCCTGTCCACGCCCAGTACCTCGCATGATCCAGATAACGCCTCTCTCCCGTGACGCGATAGGCCTCCACATACGCCTTGATCGCCAAGGCTGCCGCCAAAATGTCAGGTTGGTATTGGGGACACTCCCACATGGAGGCTCCGCGAGGGATCTCATACCTGTCCATCTGCTCGCAGGCATCGAGGGCTTCCGACATGAGTCGAGGATCCCCTGTATATTGTGCTGCCCTGAGACACATCAAGGAAGGATAGGCGGCCTGTCCCAGGGTGTGAGTCCCGGGAACACCCAGCGTTCTGTGTTCGCTATCCCCGGGACGCCATACCCAGAGGCCCTCTTCCCTGGCCCCCAAGATCCCCCAGGCCCTCTGTTTGAATAACTTGAGTCCCTCGGACATATGGCCCAAAAGAAAAGGCAAGAAGACACGATTAGAACTCAAAAGACAGGACGGTCCCTCCTCTTCCATGGCTCGACGGAATACCCTGTCCATCCTCTTCTGAAGTATCTCTTCCTCTCCGGCCTCCACGCCCAGTCCCAAATCCAAAAGCAAGGCAGGATAAAGCTTTACGTTGGCTTGGGGTTCCGATGCGGTATGATCAGCCCAGCCCGGGGGATCCTCCTCCCACAAGGTCTCGAGGTATCCCCTCCTGGAGAGCGCACGCTGCGCAGTCCATTCCCTGGGCGCCGGAGAGACCTGGGGCAACCCGAATTCATCCACCCAATGATCCACCGTCTTGAGAAGGAGTCCACCCCGGTGGGGACCGTTCACCAGCGGATCGTTCTGATAGGCGTCGCTATGATCCAGCACGAGGACGGCTTCCAATCGAAGCCGTTGTCCCCTAGATAACGACAAGGGGTTTCTCGCTTCTCTGGCGTTCTCCAAGACGTAGTGTCCCACCGAAGGAAGAGAAAGCGACATCTCACAGGTACCGCGCCCAGAATTGAGGGGGGGACAGACAAAACGGGCAGCAGGGCAGCCTTCTCCTGATGTCCATTCCTGCATGGGATCCCATAAAAGAGCCACCAGGCCTTGCTCTCCTTGCACAGCCATGAAAGGCATGGTGATCTTGTAAGGAAGGGGCACCTGTCTCTCGTGTAAGGGCGGGGCCAGATCTCTGGAAGAAGAGGACGGCTCCTCTCCGGTCAGGTAATCCACACCAGGAAAGAGGGCCAACTGCTTTCTCGCGCCAAAGGCCTTGTCTCCCGCCAGAATCGAGGGTCCTGTGAAGGAGAAGAGAACGCCTTCCTCAGCCGAGATGAGTTCGGTTGTCAGGTGGATCCTGGGTTCTTCCTTGGCTGGCTGCCAGGTCATTCGAACGGGCCATTTTCTTCCGCTCGGACCGATGAGCTCTCCCTTTAGCTGCAGCCCATCCCTTGATTTCCGAGAATCATTCATTCTGAAAGAAAGCTTCTCGCGATCTTCTCGGGAGTCGCCAACCATGGCTTGACATAGCGGAAATACGGATCCCACCCTTTGCCAAGACCCCTGGGCTTTCGTTTCCGCCGCGGCAAAGGCGCGTCCCTTGCAGTCGAAATAAAGCGTCAACCGACACCGATCATTTCCAAGGAATATCTTCTGCTTCGTTTCTTCTTCCTCGGGGAAGACTAGCAGGGCGGCTTCTCGAACCGGTTGGTCTTTCGCTTGTGCTGTAAAAAGATGCTCCCCCGCCTCCAACCGAGGCACCTCCCACTGGAGGATGCACTCCCCGTCGGGAGGAATAGCTTCCACCTGGAGGGTACTCTCAATTCCCTCGTCCCCTTCTTCCAAGGGAAAACAGGATAGCTCCAATTGATCTCCCCCTGGATAGGCTCCTTGGCCCAAGTTTTTCAGCTTCACCCAAAGGGTCCCTCCGGCGTCCGCTGTGACCAAGGGAGAAGAGGATCCTATCTCTTGGAGCAACACCTCATAGGGCCAAGGGGCGAGCAAAACCGAGCCGGTCGCTCCCTCTTCAGCCGTCTTCCAAGGCTTCTCTCGAGGATTCTGAAACGAAAAGGCTTCCCAATGATCCGCAAGCTCCACCAAGCCCAAGCCCACCGTTTCGTCAGAAAGACTTGCCGAATCCGATACCCCTCGAACGCGGACAACCCTTGGATGTCCATAGAGCGACCAGTCGTAACTGACATTCCCCTCGATGGCCTCGGTCTGGAAGAGGAACTCCACTTCCTGTGACGCATGGCTCGTGAGCCGAATCGCCCTAAATCTCCAACCTTTCTCCTGTACGAATTCTTCGAAACAGAGTTTACCGTCCACCAGGATGGAAAACCGTGCGCCGTTGGGACAGGATTCATCCTGCCATTGGATTCCGTCGCTCATGCCCACGTGAAAGAGAAGGAAAAGATCCTCTCCCATCTCGACTGGAGGGAGAGAGACTGCCCGAAAACGCAGCCTGGCCTCTCCCTGGGCCGGGGGGTGAAGGAGAAATCCGGGCATGAGGACATGGTCGCTACGCGCCGTCTCTTGTAGATCGGCTGCGGCTGTATTTTCCGGAGAACCCTCGCCAAAATGTTCCACAGCATCCCAGAGAATCCGCACGTGAGGTCGCTCTCTAGGAGGTCCCCTCCAAGCGCCCAAACACGGGGCCTGGAACAGATGGAAAGAAAAAAGAAGAAAAGCGAGGTGAAGACAACGCTTCACCTCGCTTTCTATTGTCAACCTGAAAGGCACGGACAGCTCTACAGCTTTGCCTTCAAAGCGGTCAGGTCCACCAGATGCTGCCTCTCCTCAGCCACCACATCCTCGATATAGGGTGCGGCTTTTTCATCCAGATACGTCTTCACAGCTTCCAAGAAAAGGCAGGTGGCCCTCTCCAATTCGGTGGCAATCTCAATGGCCGCCTTGTCATCGTTTAACGACTTGGCCTTTTCTGTAGCGTCCTCCGGCGTTGGAAACGCCCTGCTGGCCAAAAGCGCATCCAAGTACGCCTCGTACTGCCCTTCGTACTCCTCCCTGGGTTTGTAGTCCCCCACCTTCTCGAGCATCTTTTGGAAACGGTCCTTGTGGAATTCCTCCTGCTTTGCGATGGCTTGCAGCCTCTCCTTCACTTCCTCATTGCTGGTATTCTCAGCCAAGGTCTTATAGAAGGCAATTCCGGTCTCTTCATCCTTTACCGCCATGTTCAGTAGGTCACTCACATTGACAACGCCCATTCAGTTCTCCTTTGCTTTCAGTGGCCTTCTCTTCCAAGACATTAACCGGAATCAAAGATGATGGCGAATTCCTTGAAAACGGTCAACCCACCCGCTGGCTCGAGCCGTCAGGACTTGAAAAGTCAATGGACCGCCCAGAAGATCTTCCGTATGATGGATGGACTGTAGCTCATCATGCCGGGAGGACCTTGTGTGTCCGATCCTCTTGTTGGGTCTTTTGGCGGGACACCCGCCGGTGATTCAAGTGCCTGTGGAGGTTGCCGCTTCCACTCAGTCCGGAGCCAAGTATGCCCCTGAAAGGGCGGTGGATGGACAAAGCTCCACCAGGTGGGCCTGTTCCGATCGCGCGCCTTTGCCTCAGTGGCTGGAGGTGCGGTTCCCGCATTCCGTCAAGCTAGACTCCCTCTTGCTCCAGGTCCCGACAGACTCCCTTTACGCCTCGTGGAAGAGAGCCGCCGTCCGCTTCAGTTCAGGGGAAGAGGTGCTCCTAGAGGTCGAAGAGGGACAACAAGACATTGTCCTTCGGTTTCCTTCCCAAGAAACAGACGCCCTGCGCGTGACCATCCACGAAACGCATCAGGACAGGCATTACGTGGGCATCCAGCGACTGATGGCGGCTTTCGATCCGGACAGAATTCTGGACTCATGCGGCAAGGAAGAGCATCCGTTGAATCCATCCAAGATTACAGTGAGGGGACGTACCGATCATCCTTGCGTCAACATCACAAAGACGGACCTTGAAAGGGCTCGAGAACGGGTCAAACGCTTCGAATGGGCGCGAATGGAGCAAGATCGCATTTTGGAGGCTGCAGAGCCCTGGCTTGAGCATAACGATTCCTACTGGTTGAGCTTCTTGCCTCCGCCCGGTGCCTGCTATGCCTACGGCTTCACTGGGTGTCCCATCTGCGGAGGGAAGACGGGACAGTGGGCCAGCGCCTATTGCTCCTGGGAGGAACCCAATCGCGTTCGGTGCGTCCATGGACATCTCTTGCCGGATGCTGAACATCCGGATGAGGGAGTAGGCTACAAAGCGCCTGACGGACGAATGCACTATTTCGTGGGACAATTCAACGCCTGGGTCACTGAACAGTGGACGTTGAAAGCTTTGCCCTCCCTTTCCCAGGCCTATGCCCTGACTGGAGAGGAACGGTATGCCGAGCGGGGCGTCCTGCTTTTGGATGCGTTGGCCTCCATCTATACCGAGTCCACCTCCGGTTCCTGGGACTATCCGAGCAACCCTCCAAGCGGCCGCTTCGCCCGTCCCTGGTACCAGGTCGCCAGAACGCTGGTGAAGTATGTGGACCAGTACGACCTTCTCTATCCGAGTTCCAGCCTGGAGGAGCCTTCCCTTCGCCCCGGGATGACGCGAAGAGAGAACATCGAGACTTTCCTGCTGCTAGACGGAGCAAGGTACTGCTACGAAAAGAGCTTTTCCGGCGCGCTTCATAACGGACATGCCGACTACTTGAGAGGAGCGCTGGCCGTGGGATGCTTGATGGACATCCCGGAATACGTGCGGATCGCTGTGGAGGGTCCCTTCTCCATTCACACGATGCTTTCAAACAACATCGATCGGGATGGACGTTATTACGAGACCGCCCTCGGATATGCCATTCACGCCAGGAATCTCTATCTCACCTTCGCCGATCCCTTGTTCAACCTGAAAAGCGAGGCCTTCCCCGAGGGGATCAACCTGTACGACGATCCATCCTTTGAGGCCTGTCTCTTGCTTCCAGATCTTCAGGTCCAACTGGCCGGCCGACAGCCCAATTTTGGAGACGCCGGACCGGACGTGGCCTATAAGCCGTTCCCGAAGCAATCCTTTTCTAAGATCGATTACGCCTTCTTGGAAAGACTTTACGCCCGCACATCCTCCTCCGAGAAAAGGAAGATCTTCGCCCAAACCCTTTCCTGGCTTTGTCAAGGGGACGTCCCTGCCCAACGCGCCGAGTCCTCGGTCAGGAACTGGCTCCTGTGGCATGCCAGGGATCTTCCAAAAGGAATCGAACAGGCATTACCTCCCCGCCTGGACCGCCGAGTGAAAGGATCCTGGGTGGCTGGGGTCAAGGGACTGGCTCTTTTGCGCTCGGGGGATCAGGCGGCGCTCGTTCGGTATGGTCCCAGCCTCAATCATGGGGACCCAGATGATTTGGGTCTCCTTTACTATGCCCTGGGGAGGCAATGGACCTATGACATCGGCTATGGCTTGGGGAGTACACACACCCACGTGGGATGGGCTTCAAGCACCGTCAGTCACTCGCTGGTCACGGTGAATGAAAAAAACCAACTAGAAGCCCCCGGCTCAGGGGGAAGTTTGGTCTTTCTGGCGGATCTTCCTGACGTACAAGCAACCCGGGTCACGAGCGAGGCCAGCTACGCGTCGGAAGGGGTCTCACAATATGAGCGAACGGCGGCCTTGGTGAGAGGTAAGTACTTGCTGGATCTTTTTCGCGTGACCGGAGGACATCAACATGATTACAGCTTCGGAAGCGTGGGAGAAGATGTAGCGCCTTTCGGCGTGAAGGATCTTCAGCCGCAAGAAGGTAGTCTCGCGAAGGGCGCCGCTTGGGGAGAACGGATCGAAAACGACGGAGACATCCAGGGCTTTCCCAATAAGCCGTACTGGAACCCGCCTCCAGGCAATGGGTACGGTTTCTTTCACCACGTACAGCGAGGCGAGGCTGAGACTGTGTGGGGAGCTTCATGGCCGCGACACAAGGAATCTGAAAACGCTTTTAGACTCTTCGTGACCGGGGATCCGGCCGAACCCGTCTTTGCTTCGGCCCCGGGGCTTTACCCGCGTCTTCCCAAGGCAGGCTTCCTATTGGCCAAAAGAACTGGGAAGGATCCCAACGACGGACCTCTCCAAAGCGCATTTCTGTCTGTCATGGACCCTGGGGAGGAAGTGGATCGTATTGTGCCTCTTGCCTCCGATTCCGTGGAGGTTTACGGGAAGGACGGAACGGCGGACGTCATTCTCTGCGGACCCCGCGCCGTAAACACCCTCTTTGGAAAGATCGCGTTTCAAGGCGCTTTCTGTCTTCTTCACGGGACAAATAGGGGAAGACTCCTCCGCGCCCAGGTCGTCTCTTCCTCCTCCCTACTCGTGAATGACGAGGTCGTGCACAAGGGATCTGCGAGGTGGACCGCTCAGGTGACGTCCGTCAACTTGGAAGGGAGAAGCCTCACGCTGTCTGAAAAGATTCCCTCCCCAACGGAAGGGCTCATCGCGCTGGTTTCCCATCCGGCTCGTTCCAGGAGTTCCGCCTTCCATGTCGGGCGCGCGGAAGGAGATGTCCTCTTCCTGGAAGCGGCCACGTTGGTGCTTGGAAAGGGACGTGTGCAAGCATTGCTCGGCCCGCGCTCCTTGCTATGTGACATCCCCCACGAATACGCCAAAACGGTCAAGAGAGCCCATTCCACTTTGTTTTTCGATGGGGTGGTCATACGGGGGGATCGGGGCCAGGAGACCAGGGTGACGTCCACCTCACCGGGATTCCCTCTCCGACTGGAAGTGGAGGACGCCACGCTGTTCGCGCCCGGGGATCGTTTCCTCTATCTGGAGGTCACATCTGGGGATACCGTCGCCATCCCCATGGCCCGCTTCCACGAAATTCGGGGATGATTGGCGCGCCACCGCGTCTTTTAGCTACTATGGGTGTCAGTCGATGCTTGCGAAGAAAAAGAAGGTCCGTCTTCTCACTTCCTTCGTACGGCAGATTGGAACGCTGAAAGCGTACAGAGAAGGAGTTCCAGGATGGAGTCCGGCATCAGCTCAGTGGACTGGTTCGCCCTGACATTGTACCTCTTAGGCATTACGGTCATCGGTGTATGGACCGCCAGAAAAGTGAAGGACTCCGCGGATTTTTTTATGGGAGGTCGACGTTTCGGTAAGGCCTTCATGGTCTTCTTCGCTTTTGGCGCCGGAACCAACGGCAATCAAGCCGTCACCGTGGCGTCCAAGACCTATACCAATGGACTGTCCGGAATCTGGTACCAGTGGCTCTGGCTCTTTGCCACGCCTTTCTACTGGGTGATCGCTCCTATCTTCCGACGCATGCGCGCCCTGACCACTGGGGACTACTTTGATTTTCGCTATGGGCCTGCTACAGCAGGACTCTACACTTTGGTGGGTGTTCTCCAACTCAGCGTCTTCATTGGGGTTATGCTCTTGGGATCCTCGGCTGTGATCGAGGCCGTCTCCGGGGGCCAAATCGATCGCGTGTGGGGCATCTTTGGGATAACAGTCCTTTTCGTGATTTACGGCGTGGCCGGGGGATTGAATGCGGCCATCGTGACCGACTTTATCCAAGGCATCCTCACGGTGCTTTTCTCCTTCATGCTCCTTCCCTTCGCCTTGAAAGCCGTGGGAGGCTTCGCAGGCCTTCACGCCTCGATCGAGCAAGAAAGCATGTTCAGCCTGGTAGCGCCGGGGGAAATCAATCTTTTCCACATCATCATCTTCTCCTTCAATGCCTTGATTGGAATCGTAACCCAGCCTCATATCATGGGGGTCTGCGGGGCAGGAAAAACAGAGCTCGACGGGTCCGTGGGAATAGCTGGGGGCAATCTCTTGAAACGGGTCTGCACCGTGGCCTGGGTGCTCACAGGGCTTTGCGGCGTGGTGCTCTACAAAAATCTCACTGGGACTGACGTGGACCAAGTCTACGGCAAAATGGCAGCGGAACTGCTACCTCAAATTTTGCCGGGTCTCGTAGGCATCTTCATCGCCGCGCTTCTGGCCTCCATCATGTCCTCCTGCGACGCCTTTATGGTCGCATCCTCAGGCCTCTTTACGGAAAACTTCTATAAGCGCTTTCTCGTGCCTGACAGAGAAGAAAGCCATTATGTGACTGTCGGCAGAATCGCTTCTGTTTTCATCGTCGCAGGAAGCATCCTTTTTGCTTTCAAGACCAAGACGACGCCCGAGGGTCTTGAAACCTTTTTGAAACTACAAGCGATGATGGGCGCTGCTTTCTGGGTGGGACTCTTCTGGAGAAGAGCCACCCCTGCAGGGGCATGGGCAGGCACGCTGGTGGCTTTTGCCATCATGGTGATCACAGGGCAAGATTTCTTCCATACGCTGGCCGCAGAACATTTCCCGAAGTTCATGATTTGGGACGAAAAATTCAGAGTTTCCTTCCAGATGCTCTTCTATCTCATCGGTGGATTTGGCACCTGCATCGTGGTGAGTTTTTTCACACAACCTGTGCCCAAGGAACGATTGGACCGCTTCTACAACTGCTTGAGGACCCCTGTGGAATCGGAGGAGCCGCATCTGGCGCCATTCACCCTTCCGGAGGGCACAGAGCCAGGCAAACCGCGCAAGGTAATCGACAAGCCGAACTGGGAACTCTATGTGCCTAGCCGCAGGGATATTCTGGGATTCGCCGGGTTCTGGGCCTGCGTTTTTATCATGATTTGGTTTGTGCGTCAGATGGCCCAATGGGGCGCATAGCTTTCTAGCCCACCACAAGGAGAAGACTTTGAGGGAAAGGTTTCGTTTTAACGCCAAAGAATTCTTCTGGGTCTTGGCTCTGTGGGCACTCCTCCGCCCGGCTTCAGCTGGTTCATTGCAAGACTTGGCCCGACCCTTGGAAGGGAAAAGCCAACGGGAAAGCTCTTCGCGGCGTCTCGATACAGGGGAATACGATCCGGACAGCAACTGGGACAACTCCAATGTGGCGCCTGGAGAAACCAAAGTATTGGCCCATCTTCAAGGCCCTGGCGAGATCACTCACATCTGGATGACCTTTTTGGGGCCTGAGCCCCATTCCTGGGCCAAAAAGGGCTCCGCCAACCACCAAGAGATGCTTCTTAGGATGGTGTGGGACGGACATGACATCCCAGACGTGGAGGCACCCGTAGGAGAGTTCTTTGGATGCGGCTTCGGGAAACGGATGGAGGTCAAAAGCCTTCCTGTGGTGGTGGACGACGGAGATTCCTACAACTGCTTCTGGAGAATGCCTTTTCGAAAATCTGCCCATATGGAGCTCGTCAATCAGTCAGAGAAAAACATCTCTCTTCTTTACTACAACGTGGACTGGGTAGAGAGGCCTGTGGCGGAAGATACGCCCTACTTCTGCGCCCAGTATAACCAGTCCTTCCCAGTCGAAAAGGGAAAGGATTATCTAGTGTTGGACGCACAGGGAAAAGGACACCTGGTGGGTGTGACCCTCTTTGTCCGGTCCCGAAGCCCGGAATGGTTCGGAGAAGGAGATGAGAAGATCTACGTTGACGGAGAAGACAAGGCGTCGATTTGGGGCACAGGCACGGAAGACTACTTCCTGGCGGCGTGGGGACTCAAGAAAAACAGCACCCCCTATTTTGGAACGCCGTGGGTGGAGGACTGGGGGATTTTGGGACAGCGCACCGCCGCCTACCGATGGCACATCCAGGACCCCATCGTCTTCCAGAAAAGCCTACGCTTCACCTTAGAACATTACGGATGGATCCCTGTGGACGAAAACCCTGACGGAAAACGCTTCAGTTGGAACGAACGGGAAGATGATTTCGCCAGCGTCGCCTACTGGTACCAGCAAGGGGAACGAAAAGCCTTTGGGTCTTGCCCTGGAGCAGAGAAGAGAAACCTGCCGAGTCTGGACATCGTGGTTTTGGGCGCTTCGTTCGGTGCACCTGAGTTCCACGGCAAGGGAGAGGCCTATCAGCAGACAGGCCCTCTCTGGCCGGAGGGGGGACAACTCTTCTTCAAGCCTGAAAGCCAAGAAGCGGGTTGGATCGAGATTCCTTTCGCGGTGGAGGAAAAAGAACCCCGCAGGCTCATCCTCAGCTTGACCCGCTCTTATGACTATGGAATCTACCAGGCCTTCTTGGATGGGGTAGAAATCGGGAAGCCCATCGACCTCTACGCGGAAGAAACCTCACTCAAGAAGTTCCATCTCATGGACTTCTGGCCCGAGCCTGGGAAACACACCCTCCGGCTCGAATGCGTGGGCAAATCCGACCGATCCTCAAATGACTATGTGGGATTCCACGCGCTTCTTCTTCGGGAACGCCGACCCCGCGTCAAGGAATACGGGAGGGACAAAGACAGGGATTGGCGGACCGACCCGGTGTTGTACTAGCGCGTTCTTCTCAGCCCTTGCTTCTTCTTTTCGAGCTCCTCCTCGGTCTCTTGCTAGAACTTTTCCTCATCTGGGGCTGGTTCGTGCAGCAAGCCTTCCATTACGACCCATCTAGCCCAAGTTGCGCAGTTGGGGGCGTCAAAAAAAAAGTTGGGACGGTAAAAGATCGCGAAATGGCTGGTGGGGCCATTTCGCTGAGCGAAGGTTTTCGAAACCGAATGTAGTCA
>Ga0272442_10004812_pt1 | contig 18284 bp, 9 predicted proteins | sample SSMForm2O_FD_200262 | JGI IMG/M metagenome (GOLD analysis project Ga0272442, IMG submission 200262) | Marine sediment archaeal communities from Little Sippewissett salt marsh, Falmouth, MA, United States - SSM-Form-2O | ecosystem: Environmental > Aquatic > Marine > Wetlands > Sediment ... | reverse complement strand
AGTGTCGGTGGGGCCAGCGGTCTGGGGTCGTCCACGCCGTGCGGATGTAGCCCTCGGCCGTGCAGCAGTTGGTGCGCATAGCCGAGCACGCGCGGCGATAGGTCCGCTCCACAGCCTCGGGCATGTCCGCCGAAGGCAGCGGCAGTGAGCCCACCCACCGCATGCGGTCCTCAAACAGCGCTCCCCAGTCGCCACCGGCGAACTCGCGGCCGGCCGCGGCGAGGTCCGCCGGATCATACTGGCCCATGCACACGACGAAGCGAACGCTCTTCCCAGACAACGGGGCGGAGATAACGGCGCGGCCCTCGCCCGTCATCTCACACGTCGCTTCCCCCTGCCCAGTGACCGTAAGGGACTCGCGTGGGTGAACCGATGCTACGAAACCATCCGCCGAGACGGACGAGCCCTCGACCGTTGCGTGTAGCTCCAGGCAGGCCATGACGTCGTCTGAACCTCCCACAGGGGAGAACTCGACGCCCCAGGCATCGCCCGAGAGTGGGAGGAACGTGACCATCGCCGAGCAACCCTCCCGCAGCTCTAGAACGCAGCGGCAGAGGTCGCCCAGGACGATGTCATCGCGGACGGACGCCATGCGCTCGGTTTCAAATACAGGAGGTGCGTCCCCCACCGCAAGCCCGGCGGAGAGGTCATAACCGGCCCCTGACCAGATGGAGGCGGCCGTGTGTACGTGGAAGCCGCGGCGGCCGCCCAGGGCCGAGCCGAGAAGGTCGCCCCAGGCGCGTGTGGGCCCCTCCATACCCGACAACGCAAATAGCTGCCCCTGTCCCCATACGTTCGGCATTGTGTCCGTCATAGCGGATGCATCCTCTCAGGAGGGGCAGTTAGGGGGATGGAGCGGGGGTGTCAACGGGGGCCCTCTCCCCGGCGCTCGTCGTCCTCTCTGCACCAGGGACTGCTAATAGGGAAGCGGAGGGCCCAGCCCCTACGGGCGGTCAAGGTAGTAGTAGGCCACCGTTCTGTAATCGGCGCAGCAGTCGGAGTGGGCGCCGTGCTGCAGGCGTACCTCTATCGACTTAGCAAACGGCACCAGATCCGCCAGGTGCAACCGATAGGCGCAGACGAGGTCTTCCTCGAGTATCGTGCAGCCGTGCAGCGGCCAACCCGCCGCATTGCCCTTGAAATACCAGCCGCCGTGGAAGTAGTCCTCCGTGCCCGTGCCCTCCCAGAAGTTCTCGCGGTCGCCGTCGACGTAGATGCGCTCGTTGCCCTCCAGGCCGCCCCTGGGCACGGCCGCCGTGCAACCCAGATAATGGCCGCGGCCGGCCGTCTCGGGCAGGACCGTCACGTCGATGCCCTCGGCCGCCGGGAGCTCCTCGCTGCAATAAGTGTGGAAGCGCAGGGGCGGGGCCTGCCGCAGCGGCTGCAGAGTGGCGGAGTAGATGACGTTGACCTGCCTGTCGGATCCGTTGCGCAGGACCACGCGAGCCTTCTTCGCAAATGGCAGAGGGAAGTGGCAGTAGCCGGTGCCGTCGACGAAGCCGAGCGTGAGGCCGCGGAAGTCCGCCGGGCGGACCGGCACGCCGAAGAACGAGCCCAGCGAACAGGAAACCGCCGGCTGCTCCGCCTCGTCCCAGTACATCTCCATGTGGACGTTGGAAAGAGTCGCAGACATGGCCGGTATGAGCTGTATGCGCAACTGCGTTATGACCGCCGGCCCCGCTTCGTCTATGACCGTGACGCTCTCGCTCGGCTCGAGGGAGACGTTGTCGGAACGGGTCTCCTCGGCACCGCGGCCGCGGATCTGCGGCGCCGACTTGCCCGGGGCCTCCCAGAGCGATAGCGCGTCCGTAAGGCTGTTGTGGGCCGCCGGTTCCGGCTCGTGCGCGAACGGCAGCACGTCCGTCCCCTCCGGGAAGCTGCGGCACGTGATCTGATAATACAAATGTGGTATCTCGTCACCGCAGCCGTTGACGCGGTGGGCGTACGCGTCGCCGTGGTCCGTCACAACCACCTTGCAGTACTTCGAATAGGGTATGGGCATGTAGGAGACAAAGCCGCCGTTGCTGTGATAGGTCAGTGGCGGAAGGAAGAGCGAGTAGTTGCCGAAGAAGGCGGGGAGCTTGGCGTCAATCAGCGGCTTGTCCCTGTCATCGACGTAGACGAGAAGACGGCCCCTGAGAAACGGCGACTTGCCGTCTGCGTTCTTGCCCGTCATCCAGATGCAGACGATGGCGCCGGGACCTTCCATCTCCGCCAAGACCCAGTCGCCTTCGGCGTAGGAGGCGCCGTCTGGCTCGATGCGGAGGAAATTGCCGGAGTCGACGTTGCCGCCGCATGGGTCCGTGCCAGCGAAGAGCCGGCACGCGCCCGCCTTCGGCCGCATGAGCGAACCGAAGTCGGAAAGCTCAGCGTAGATGTTCACCTGTCCGAGGGCCCCACTTGCGGCCAGCAGGCCGACGATAAGGCCGAACCATGTCGACAGCCGCCACCTCATGGACGTTCCGCCATCCCTTCCGCCGCGCTTTGGCCCCTCCACCCCGGCCGCAGCGCTGTTACCCTCACATGCGACCCGCCGCCGTCGCGCCACGGTTGTGTTCGGGCTACAGCTCGGCTTCAGCGCTTCGACAACAGTATTGTACATCAAGCGAGGCCAAAGGCACAAATCCCAATCCTGCTAAGACCTCGGCCCTCGCATCCCACTCCACGTCGAGACAGACGTAGGGGTATTCGGGGTCGTCCTGCGCCAGGCGACGCCGGAGAAGGGGCTGGGCCGGGGGCCGCTTGCCGTCCGAGCGATTAGTCGGCTCCCCGGACGCGGACCATCACCGTGCAGGGATCGGAGACCCTCCCGTCGTAGCGGGCGCGGAGGACCAGCGGGTAGTAATCGTCCGGCACCTGCGTCGGGGCGCGGACCGCGAAGGCGTGCGTCAGCCTCTCCCCCGATCGGAGCGACTCCTCGGGCGAGGCCCACGCGTCCGCCGCCCACCCCACCGGCGCGCGAAGCAGAAGGCTGCACGCGGCTATGTGGTCCGACGAAGGATTGTCCACCGTGGCCGTCACGACCAAATCGGCGCCCGGCGGGACGGCGGGCACCGGCTCGCCCTCCTCCGGCCCCGGGGCTACACTCGCGCCCAGAAGCGGCGGGGCGTTTGCCAGAATCAGCACCATTGCACCCGGGCCCAGGCGGTCTATCGCAAAGCCCACGCGCCTGAGTATGCGGGTCGTCCCTATGCGCGATACCTCCATGGAGTCCGCCGGGAGCAGATACCCGCGGTAGAGATCGGCGGTCGCCGGATCGGCCACGCGGACGGTCACCGGCCCCGGTTCGCCCTCGCCGGCGTTGACAAGCACGACGGCTGTGTTGCCCTGCCCATCCGTGCGCACGGAGATGTCCAGATCAAACGTCTTGCCCCTGATCGTCTGAACGTCGGGGCGGTGGCGGGCCTCGTCCAGGAAGCCCCCGAGAAGATCGGCCCAGGTCCGCGGGTCGGCCGACGCCAAGGCGCCCAGGTCCGACGCCACATACAACCGGTAGGAATACCTGCGCCTGGTGTAAACCACGCTTGGGCGGCCGTCCGAGAAACGACCCACGACGCTGTACGGACTCTCGGCGTCTATCAGCTCGCGCCTGATGACCGGCGCCTCGCGCCCGACTATGTCCTCCCCCAGCTTGGGGGACGTTATCGCCAGGGCCGCCTCCCCCTCCCCGCTCCAGCCCACGTGTGTGACGCCTAGGAGCTCGTGCAGCGGGGGCCCCTCCGCCCGGCGACCGTGCGCGTCCCAGGCGGCCGTCATCGCGTCCGCCACCAGGTCGCCGCCGCCCGCGGCGAAGTCGGATACGGCTCGGCATACATCGCCGTCCAGATGGCGGGCGTTGACCAAGAACAACACCTCGTAATCCGCGAGCTTGCCGGCCCGCACGTCCTCGGCCGTGACGAAGTCGACCTCGTAATGCAGGCGGCGGAGCAAGCGGTGCACCTCCGTGAACGGGTTCGGCCCGGCGCCCCAGTCCATGGGCCTGTCCGCCGGGTACATGAGAAGCGTGTCGACCCTGGGGTCGAAGACGGCCAGACGGGCGGGGACGGACGGCCGGGCCAGGTAGCGGCCGGCCCGGTGAAGGCCGTGGGCGAACAGACTGACGTAGGGAATCCGGAGGGTCGGCCTTCCGTCTCCATCACACAGGCCATGCGAGGCGAACTCGGGCCAGCGGCCCCAGGTGAAGAGGAATATGCAGCGGGCACCGCGCCCGGCTGCCGTCCAAAGACACCTGTGCAGCCGCCCCGCCTCGGCCTGCGACGGGGCTAGGCCCGTACCGAACTCCGTCAACCACGGCGGGAGACCCGTGCAGCGCATCTTGTCCACCACGGCACAGACGGCGGCCGGGTCGGCCGCGTAGAGATCGGCGCCCAAGGCACCGCGGGCCGTCCAGCGGGCCGAGGAGTCGAAACCGGCGCCGTCCACGGCCGCCTCGTCCAGGTGCCATGCGCCGGCCATTATCTTCGCCGCAACGGGCCGGCGTTTGGAGTCGACCTCCATCACCGCGCCGGCCGCTTCTGCGAGAAAGCGCGCCAGCGCCTCCTCGCGAAAGGCCAGCCAGTCCACCCACGCGGCCACGTTCGAATCATCCGTCGGCGCCGATACATCGTCGAAGCTCTCGCAGGCCACGCCCCAAGCATCCCCAAGCGCCGCGGGATCGCCATAACGCGACGCCAGGTACGACGTGAAGGCCTCCTCGGCCGGCGGCGAGTGGTCGAACCAGCGGACGCCCGGCTCCAGCCCGGCGTCGATTGGGCGCGGGTAGGCCGGCTCGTTCCGCAGGTCCCAGCCGTATAGAAGGCCATCCCACTCCGGGCGGCCCGTGACCAGCCTCGCGACCTCGGCGTCAAACCGGCGGACCAGATCGAGATAAGGCGCGTAGTGATACGACGTGCCCGACCAGTGCCGCAGGGCGGACCCCCACTGGTCTTGCATCCACATCGCCTCCCCATGCTCCTCCCGGAACCAGGCGGGAGCGCCGTTTGTGTGAAGGTGCACCTCGAAGCGGAGGCCGTGGCGGGCGTAACCGTCGAGATCGGCCTCAAGGGCGGAGAAGTCGTACTCCCCACTTGCAGGGTGGGCGGAGAAGTCGACGTGAGCGGGCACGGCCGAGAGCCCGTAGCGGACGTAACGCGCCAAGTCCTCCGCCGCCGGTTTGTGGGCCCCTATGGGGATGGTGGACGAGCCCGCGAAATCGGATGCGTGCTGGAGGGGGTCGTCTGACACCATGAGCCCGGCGGCGCCTGCACAACCGCACAGGGCCGCCAAGACCGCCGCTGCCCGCAAGTGATACAAGGGGAGCTCCCCTTTCCGTGCGACCACTGAGTTGAGGTGACGGTGGATTCTAGCAATTGGGCAGGTCGGCTGACAGAAGAAAAGCGGCCCCGGGATGCCCCGGGGCCGCGTACGAACAAGGCTGATGCGCTACGGCGCCTGGATCGGCGGTATGATCAGCTCGACTCCGCCGGGCAGGTACACCAAAGCCCAGTAGCCGCGCCACGGATCGAGCGTGTCGGCCTCGCCGCCGGAGATCTGAGCGCGCTGGTAGCCGCTCTCGTAGAAGTAGAACGGGAGCTGCAGCCAGCCGGCCGCCGCCGCGTCCTCCATCGACAAGGTCGTCGCTCCGTCGGACACCTGGCAGTCGGCCAGAAGCACCGAGAACGGCAGCGGATGCCCGATCATGTTCCATCCGCCCGCCATCGGGAGCACCTGCGTCGTGCCCATCATCTCGCCGCGGGCGGCGATTGGCTCGGCCGGCGCAACCGTCAGCCGCAGCCAGTAGGCCCGGCCCAGCTCCATCCGGGTGAACGACGTAGACGGGAAGAGGGCGTAGCCCACACCAGGCGAGTAGCTGTACAGATTGGTCTCTATCAGATTGCCGGCGTCTATGAGATCGGCGAAGACATCGTTCGGATTGTCGTCGCGGACCCCGTTGCCGTCGCGGTCGCCGGCCACCGTATCGGCGATGCAGTCGGCACCCGAGCAGATGTAGCGCTCGACGTGCGAGACATCGTCGCCGGCCGGCGCGGTCCAGAGGTACCAATCTTCGCCGGCCTCGCAGACCGCTCCGCCGCTGCCTAGAGGAGCAACCTGAACATCGTCGTTGTACGGATTGGTCGAGTAGTTGTCGACTGCGGTGTCGCAGACGGCGTTCGGCCCGGCGGTTATGTAGCTGTCGAGGTAGCCGTCGTCGTTCGCCGGCACCGACTGCAGGATGCCGTCGAGCCCGGCGGTGACGCACTCGGCCCCGGCCATACCGGCGCCCTTGCGTATAAGCTCCTCGTCCTGATAGTTAATCGTGGTGTCGTTCACGCCGTCGGCGCCGGTGAGGATTCCCAAGATGGGCGGCTCGCCGCGGTTGACGTCGATCACCTGGACGTCGTCGCCGGCCGCCGCCGTCTGGCACCAGCCGTTTGCGCCCGTCGTGATCGTCTCCCCTACGACCTGGTCGTCGCCGGAAGGCGCCGTGTCGAGCACGGTGTTCGCACCGGCGGTGATGCAGACCGCATCGGCCTGGCCGACCGAGATGTCGTCATCCGACGGGGAGGACTGCATTATGCCGTCGTCGCCGGGCAGTATCGCCGCGGTCATCGGCACCGACTGGCCCACGGGGATGACCTGGACATCGTCACCGGCCGCCGCCGTGTCGCATATGCCGTAGAACCAGGTCGAAGGCGGCCCGGTGTGGATCACGTCGCCGTTGAACGTGACGTCGTCACCGGCGGCCGTGTGCTCGAGCATGCGGTCGTTGCCCGCCGAGACGACGACCGCGTCCGCACCCGTCGAAACGCCCAGGGCCGTCATCTGCACGTCGTCCGTGAACTCCAAGGGTACGGATACCAGATTCCAGCCGGCGACCAACTCGCCGTTCTCCTTCCCGGGGGCGGACGGGCTGGGCGTCGCGCCGAACCAGCGCGCATCATCCCAGGCCACGAAGGTATCAAGACCGGCATCGGCCCACGGACAATACATCCGCACGAAGGCCGTCGTCACGTCGGCCTCGGCCTCAGCCGAGATCGACTCGTGGAACCAACCCGTGCCAAGCGGGCCGCCGGTGTCCTGATTGCGCTGCGATACGCCGTACGCCATGCCGTCGGGCACGTACCACCACTCGTTGTCCCACACCTCGCCCGGGAACGCGTACACCGCCTCGTCATCGCCGGAGGGGTAGGTATCGAGCACGCCGTTGCCGCCAGGGCCAACGATCCATTCGTCCGCGTCCAGCCCCGTCGTGCCAAAGGGCTGGAGCTGCTCGTCATCGCCCGCGGCCAGCGACTCGCATTCGCCGTTGCCGCCGGCAGACAGGGCGACGGCCACCGGGCTGTCGCCTATCTCCGTGTCGCCGCCCAAGTCGAGGAACCTCGTGGAGGCGATGTTGTAGCCCGCGTGATACGTGCTGTGGCGGCCCTTCTCCCAGTGAGAGAGGGCGTATTCCTCGCCGACGATGGTCTCCAGACGCTGGAAGAGGTAGCCCTCGCCTTCGCGGAACGCGCCGCTGAACCCGGCCGTGAACTCGCCGTTGATGTAGTCGTTGTAATCACCGCCACCGGGGTAGACAACACCCGTGCCTTCGCGTCGATGCGGCGTGGGCGGCTCGTACAAGGGACGGTTCTGGACTACGTACCAGTCCCAGAACTCCGGGATGCGTACGTCGGCAGCCTCCCGCTCGAAGTCCCCGTTGAGCAGTGCGGGCTTCGGGGTGTCGGAGAACGTTGTGAATTCGCAAACCTCGGATACCTGCTCCTCGTGAATCGGACAGGTCGACGTGGCCGTGTACTCATAAGTCGTTTCGCGCTCGAGGTTGCCGATCGCTATAGAATGGGTGAAGCCGCCTATCAGGTCACTCCACTGGCCGACGTCCTCCACGTCTGAGAAGTAGTGCGTTACCTCTCCCTTTATCCAGTACTCGACCTGCGCGCTCGTGCCCTGACCACCGCTGACGGCGTTGTACATCTGCTCCATCGTCGGAGCGCCCGTCGTAGTCCAGGATATGACCGCCGAAGTGGACTTGGGCAGCGCCTGGACCGTGCCGAGGACCATCGGGGTGTCCATCTCACGCTCTACGCGCAGGACCTTGTAGACGTACCCCGGGTCGCACGTCCAGCGGAAGTACATTCGCGTGTCGGGCGGGAAACCCGACGGGTCACCGCCCCTGTCGGGATTGTCTATCCACCGGTAGTCCTGCTGGCTCGTGTCGTGGCTGGATACCCAGTCGTCGGTGAAGATGCCGTGCGGGAACACGCCCGGGTTGGCCTTCCACTCGTCCTCCGTGGCCCACTCTATCGTGCAGTAGCTGAGAACGGAGTTGCCGCCGGAGGGGTCGTCCGACGTCGCCCAAGCGAAGTTCCAGTGATACGTGCCGGAGTCGCCGTAGACCTCGTCGTCTCCTCCCAGCGGCTCACTGTCGTTCTCCCAGTTCGAGCCGAAGTCGATGCAATCCTCCTCATCCTCGGCCTCGCCCACGTTCAGCTTCTGCACGTCGTCCCCCAAGGCCGTGCTGTCGCATATGCCGTCGTTGCCCGTTCGGATCGACGCCGCCCCGTCCACCACGTCGTCCACCTGCGGGTGCGTCTGAAGATACCCGTCGTCGCCGCAGCTGACGACCACGTCCGTCGGATCCAGGCCCGTCGTGCCTAACGCGTGAAACTGGATATCGTCGCCGATGGCCTCCGTGTCGCAGGTGCCGTTTGGACCGGCGAGGATGTCTCCCGCTTCGTACGTGTCATCACCGGCAGCGACGGAGTCGATGACCGTGTTGACGCCGGGCTCGACGCAGACCTCGTTGGGCGCGCCGAAGCCCACCGCTACCTCCTGGACGTCATCGCCGCCGGCCGTCGTCTCGCATATGCCGTTGTCGCCGGTGTTGATTCCGCCCTTGTCGATTCCGACCGCTCCGTAGCCCGAGTTGAACATACCCGTCCAGTGCAGGTAGAAATTGGGCTCGGCGCTTCCGGGCGCGAGCGATACCGACACGTCGTCGAGACATACCATGTTCCAGTCGAGGCTCTCCCCCTGATTGCACTGGAGAAAGACCGTGGCCGTGGTGTCCTCGGCCAGGAAGTCGACCGCGAGCTCGTCGTAGTAGCGGTCCGGGGAGCGCACGTCGGACCAGAGGATGGCCGTCGAATCCGGGTCCGTCCCACCGGTCGGGTCGACGCCGACGCGCGCCTTGTTGTTGGTGAAATAGTACTCCTCGTCGGGCGATACCCCGTTCCAGCCGGCCGTAAGAGCCCACGCGCTCACCTTGTACACGCTGTAGGCCGACAGGCCGGTCACCGTCTGGTAAAGATGCCCACTATCGTCTCCACCGTTGACGACCACGGCGCCGCAGTAGCTGCCGGTGTGCGGTCCGGCCGGCGGGAATGTGGCGCCGTCAAGGGCCGCCCATATGCCGCCGGACCCCTCGTCCGTGGTGTCCGTCCAGCCTGTCAGGTCGCCCGTCTCGAAATCACCGTTGACCAGGGTCTGGGCGCTGGCGCAAGCCGCCAGTGCCAGGCCACCCACTAGACACACCAGCTTCTTCAACATGCCAAGGGACCTCCCAGCAGGTTCGGGCCGCCCACGCAGCCCGTCAGCCGTTCCGCCACAACGACTTGGCGCCCCCAGCCCAGTCGCGGTGGCACGGGTTTGAATTTCCAAGGAACCGTTGCCGACCCCCGAGGGAGCCGCAACGACCACACATCTCCTCTAGCTTAGGGTCTGCAATAATAATGCCACATGGGACGACCCTACGCAAATCGGCCGCCATGGCGCCGCTTCATCGGCACGCGAAGCCCCAGGCTGAAGTGAGACTGTCCAGAATTGCGGACACCACTTTACTCCACGCATGGGCCGGCACGGCGCAACTCATTCTCCGCCAAGCTCTTACGGCCTGTGTCCGGACACTTGCGCAGGTGTCCAGTGTTCTGGACATGCTCGGGTCGGCGGACCCCCTGGCGGCTCCACCGGAAGGCGCGGAACCGCCCTTGCCCCCGCTGGGCGGCTCGCCCGCCCCCACATGCCTGCTGCGTTTTCCGGCTCCACACCAGCGCGTCGCTGCATCGTACAGCAGGGCGAGGAGAGGTAAGCGCGAGCCGCAGTCAGGGCCCCTTGCCACCTCTTCCTTGCCGACCGGTGACCAGAGCACAGACTTCTTGGTCGCCCGGCCCACACGCGGAGTTGCCGGGATCAATAACCTAAAGGGTCCTTTAGGCGGCCGCGCAGGCGGGGCGCCAGGATTTAGCCGACGTGGGGCCGGATGCCGCTGGTGTGGCGTCCGGCTCTCGTCCGCCATACCGCCGCACGGTGCCCGCTCTCCACTCGTACGCCGGCCCCCCAGCCCCCGGCTCGCCTTTACAACGCCCGCACATCGGACTATCATTCACCGGCATATGAGAAAGCCCGCGACCCGCCTAGCCGTCTCGGTAGCCTCAGTCGCTCTCCTGACCTGCGCGCTCGCCCAGGCGGGGCCCACATTGTACGTGGACGCCTCGGCCGCGCCCGGGGGCGACGGCGCCTCGGCCGAATCGGCCCTGACGTCCGTCCAGGTGGCGGTCGACCGGCTGCCCGAGAGCGGGGGCCTCGTCCTGGTGGCACCCGGCGAGTACGCCGAGTGCATAAGGCTCCGCCCGGGGGTGGAGATCTGCGGCCCCGACGACGCGGAGGAAGGACCTCTCGGTCAGGCCGTCGCCGCCGTCCGGTCGCCCGACGGCTCGACACCCGTCGTCATAGAGAAGTGTGGGGGCGTTGTCATCCGCAGGCTGGGCGTGACGGGCTCGAGGCGCTGCGGGGTCTACGTCGCCCGGAGCGAAGCGCTGCTGGATGGGTTGCACATACACGACAACATCGCCGGCATCAGGGGTGGCGGCATCGGGCGTGATCCCGACGATGAGCGTGACGTCATTCCGCCGGCCGAGGTCGAAGAGGGGGGCGGGGTGTCCGCATGGGACTCCACGCTCCGCCTGGTGGATTGCCGAATCGAGGGCAACAGCGCCGCCATACGCGGCGGCGGCCTGTGGGGCAAAGGCGGCGACGTCCACATCGACCGGTGCCTCATCGCCGGCAACGGCACCGAGGACGCGGGAGGGGGCGTCTATCTCTGGGCAGGGACGCACGCGATCGACTCCTCCGTCCTTTCCGGCAACTGGGCATACCGGGGAGGCGGCGCCTTCGCCGGACAGGGAGCCTCCGTCGCCCTGCGCGGATGCACCATCGCCGACAACAGCGCGAGGAGAACCGGCGGGCTGTACTCGCAGGGCTCATCCCTCTCCGCCGAGGGCTGCATCATCTGGGGTAACGGGAAGTCTTTGTCCAGCGTGAAGGCGCGCCGCTGCTGCGTGGAGGGCGGGGCCGAGGGCGAGGGGAATATCGCCTCCAACCCGCTTCTGGGCGGGCCGGGGGGATATCACCTCACGCCGTCGTCCCCGTGCATAGACGCATGGGGCGCAACCGACGCACCGCCTGATCTAGACAGCCAGCCGCGAGAGGGTCCGGCCGACATGGGAGCCTATGAATTCGTCTCCGACGAAGGGAGCGAGAAATGAAACGCAGGGACTTCATAACACTCCTCCCCGGCGCGCTGCTGGCCGGATGCGCCGGGCGCAATTGGACCGCCTCACGGACGGGCGCGCGCGGCCGCGCATCGACAGGAGCCCCGCCCGCACCCCGGAACGTCATACTCATCTCCATAGATACGCTGCGGGCCGACCATGTGCATTCCTACGGCTACCCATACGTCACCACGCCCGTCATGGACCGCGTGATGGGCGAGGGGTGCCAGTTCTTCACGGCCATCTGCCAGTTGCCGACCACGGACCCGTCGCACACGACCATGCTCACGGGCCAGCCGGTGCGCATACACGGCTGCACCCGCAACCGCGTTCACATACGGCTCGACAACGTGACGCAGCTTCAGACCTACGCCAAGCGCCGCGGCATGCAGACGGCCGCAATAACGTCACGCGCCCACCTCTGCCCCGGGCTCGGCCTGATCGATTTCGACTACTTCACCTTCCCCGAGTACGAGAGGCATCCACCCGAGACTAACGCCGACGCCGTCCCATGGCTGCGGGAGCACCACGGCGCGCCGTTCTTCCTCTTCCTCCACTACTGGGAGCCGCACGCTGCCTACACGCCTCCGGAGAAATACATCAAGGCCGTCTGGGACCAGTACGCCGCCGCCGCCGACAGGCCGGACCTCTTCACGGCCGACAGGCTTGCGTTCCTTTCCCAACACCCCGGCAAGATGCCGCCGGCCGAGCCCGGCATGGGCGACCGCGGACTCTCAGAGCGCCAGCGCGTGGATATGGCCATCTCCTACGACGCCGATGCCGGGTGGTCCGACGAGTACCTCGGCGTCTTCCTCGCCGAGCTCGAGGCCCTGGGGCACAGGGACGACACGCTCGTCATACTCACCGCCGACCACGGCGAGAGCCTGGACGAGCTCATCGAGCGCTACAACTACGGCTACGACCACGGCGAATTCCTCTACGACCACCAGATACACATCCCCCTGGGCATGCGCTACCCGCCCCTGACGAAGCCGCATACCAATGCCCGGAACATGGTCAGCCACCAGGACATAGTGCCGACCGTGCTGTCGCTGTGGGGCGAGGAGCCCGCCAGCCCGCTGCCCGGACGAAGCCTGGTGCCCCTGCTGCGCGGGGAGGAGACGGACCTTCAAAGGCCTTACCTCTTCTCGCAGCTTAGGACGTTCTCCGACGACGACGACCTCACCCGGTCGGACTACCCGGACGGCTTCTTCGACTCATCCCAGTACTGCGTTCGAGGAGAGCGCTGGAAGCTTATATGGGACATCGACGGGCAGGCTGAGCTGTACGATCTGCACACCGATCCGGCCGAGGTGCGGGACCTGTCGTCCGAGCGCCCGGAGATCGTCGCCGAGATGAGCGATGAGCTGATGAGCTGGCTCAGGCGAACGTTGGGGAGGATGTAGAAGCCGCGATGCTCAGAGACCCCCGCCGCAGCGACGAAGATCCGCTGGAGCAGGTTCGCAGGCTGTGGGACGCCGGGCGGGGCGAAGACGCCCTGGTGCTCATCGACCGCCTCATAGGCCGGGACGGCGAGACGGCCTACTACCTGGCCACGCGCGGACACCTCCTCGCCGACCTCGGCAGGAGCATCGAGGCGATGGACTCCTGCCGCCGGGCCGCCGAGCTGGAACCAACCTCGACCTACGCGCTCTTCGCCCTGGCGTACTCCCTCGACAGGGGCAACCGACTCGAGGACGCCGGCAGGGCCTACCGCCAGGTGCTCGAACTCGACCCCGAGCACAGGGACGCCCTGTTCAACCTCGTGGTCGTCCTGCAGAAGTCCGCGCGGTCCGCGGAGGCCCTCGAGTTCTGCGATCGGCTCCTCACCGTGAACCCCTCCGACGCAGAGGCGATGATGGAGAAAGCCATCGCCCTGGACGAGATGGGGCACCAGGAGGAGGCACTGTCGCTGTTCGACGCGGCCGTGCGTCGCGCCCCCGGCAACGGGCTCGTCTGGTACAACTGGGGATATACGCTCCAGCGCGCCGGCAAACACCGCGCCGCCGCCGACGCCCTCCTGCGCGCCGCCAGACTGCAGGACTCGTCCGAGTCCGTGGAGATGGCGCTCTGCTCGGCGGCCGAGTCCCTCCTGATACTCGGTGAGTACGAGGAGGCCATCCGGGCGGCCGAGAGAGCCGTATCCGCCAACCCACGCTCCGGATGGGCGTACGACATCGACGGCAGGGCGCTGGCGGAGATGGGTCGCTTCGAAGAGGCGAGACACGCCCACGCGCGCGCCGTCAGACTGGAGCCGGACCAGGTGTCCCACCACATCAACCTGGGGTGGGCGTACTTCGACCTTCAAAGACTGGAAGAGGCCCTCGCCGCGTTCGAGCGCGCTTGCGAGGTGGGGCCCGAGGAGGCGGAGCCGCATGAGGCCGTCGGCCGCGCCCTGCTCGTCATGGGAAGGGTCGACGAGGGGATACATGCATTCGACCGCGCCGAGGCCTTAGCACCCGACAGGCCCATGGGCTGGTACAGAAGGGGCTTAGCACTGGCAGACGCAGGGATGACTGACGAGGCCCTCACTGCCCTCAGCCGTGTGGTCGACCTCTGCCGCAGAGGCCCCGCGGACGCGGAAGCCCAATGGGTGTGCACGCAGGCCGGGGAGGAACTGCTCTGGCTGGGACAGGTCGACAGCGCCCTCGCCGCCTCCGAGGTCGCCCTGAAGATGGGCCCGACCGACAGCTACGCGTGGGACCTGCGGGGCAGGGTCCTGGGCGAGCTCGGAAGGACCGACGAATCGGTCGAGGCCCACGTGAAGGCCGTCGATGCGAGCCCGTCCAACCCCTTCGTCCTAGCCAACCTGGGCGACGCCCTGGCCGCCGCCCACCGCGCCGACGAGGCCGCCGCCGCATATATGCAGGCCATGGCCCTCGCCCCCGCCGAGATGACACTGCGGGCCCGATACGCCATGGTGCTGGAGGATACCGGCAGATATGAGGAGGCGCTTGTCGCCGCCAGGCGCGCGCTCGAACTCGACCCCGAGGACGGCGAGGCCTGGTACCTCCTCGCCCGAACCGCCTGCAACTGCAACGTCTACGACGAGGCCCTGCTCGCCCTGCGCCGATGCCTGGCCTGCGACCCGGACCTCAAAGAGGCCATAGTCGAGGAAGGGGAGCTCGACGCACTGCGCATGTTCCCCGAGTACTACGACCTCCTGGAGTAAAAGCCGCCCGGCAGCGTGCCTCGACGTGTCGCGTTCCGACTGACCCCGTCATCCGGCGACTGAGACTCATCCCCCCATCGAGCCGCCCCCGCGATGCACTCGCCGCTCCGCCGGGCTCACACTCGCCGCTGTTCCCCCTTGCACCCGCCCCACGCGGGCCCTCAGCGCGTGAAGGTCACCGCTCGCATCAGGCGCTGCCTCCAGCCCTCCTCCCTGGCGGCCGCCTTGAAGCGGAATACCATGTACGTCCTATCGCCTATGCGCGCGGGGCTCGACGTGGAAAGCGGAGGCGAGACTATCCGCCCCCCGGCCGCAAATCGCACGCGCCTGGGTTGGCCGGCTGAGAGAACGATCAGCTCGCCGCCGCCGCCGTCGCACGCGTACACGCACCGGACATCGGCGCCCCCCTCAACGCTGTAGTAGATGCGGCCGTCGACGATGCCCTCGTCATATCCGCAAAACGCCAGACGCCCGCGATCGTTCGTGTCCAGAGCAGCCATCCTGCACAGCCCAATCCGCCGGCTCCACTCGCCACATGACACGGTGCCCGAGAAATCGTGCGGGGAGCCCTCCGCCTCGCCCACGCCCGAGACCATGACCCAACCATCGCCGGCCACCGCCGCCGCGCCGGCCGGCGCGGCCACCCGCGGCTGCGCCCCGTAGCGCTGGAGTAACTCCGCCACGTCGCGTCCGACGACCTGACGCGGAGGCGCCGGCCTCGGACGGCCCTCCGTATCCATGAACGGCCTGGCGCCCTCGCGCACGGCCGGCTCGGCCGGGTCGGCGAACAGAACCGTGCAGCCCCCATCGTGAAGCTCGCGCAGCAGGTCCCACGTCGCCGCCGGCAACACGTTCGCACACGGGACCACCAGCGCCTGATACCTCTGCCCGTAAAGGACCACCCGACCTTCATCTGCAAAAGCGTTCGACAGCGTGTGCGACGAGGCAAAATCCACCGGAAAGCCCGCGCGCTCTACCTGCAGGGCGAGCCCCTTCACCCTGGTCTGGATGGACTCACAGTCGAGCTGGTAGGCGCAGTACGTCTCCGACGGGTGGTAGAAGAGGACCTCCGAGCGCGGCATCGTACCGCCGGTGACGCCGGCGAACATCCCGGCCTTGGCGTTCTCGAACGAGAACAGATCCCACGTCGGCGTGTCGCCCTCCTCCTCCTCGTTGGGATACCCCGGTCCGAAGAGGAAGCTGTTGCCGTAGGCATGGGCGAAGTAGCCGACGCCCCAGCCTATGCAGCGGTCGTAGGTCAGGTCGATATCGGCGGGGGTGGGATCGTTCGACCAGAGGTTGATGTAGGCCCGCCCCCGATTCGACCACTTGCCCAGCGAGCGGGCCATGGCGTAGCAGAACGCGGCGTCGGCATGGTGGGCCGGGTCGCTGAAGCCCGCGTGATCGAAATAACCCGCGCGCGTTATTTCCACCAGCGGGAAGTAGTCGGCGTGGCCCGAAAGTAACGCGTGCCTGGCGCCGGACTCCAAAGACGAGACGTGGACGCCGAACCGTATGTCCCCCCACAAACCCCAGCAGATGTCCCGCCAGGCGGTCCAGAGATCGGCAAAGGCACTCTGCAATTCCGCAAAGTAAGCGCAGCGGACGCGGACAAAGCCCGGGCCGGGCTCGACAAGCTGCCAGCACTCGGCGAGCAGGTCGATGCCGCGGCGCTGGCGAATGCGCTCTATCAACCTATCGGAGACGGGGTAGAGCTCCTCGTAGCCTTCGTCCCAGGGGGCCGGGGCCCGCCAGCCCGACTCGTCCTGCCAGATGCCGTCCGGGCGCAGGTCGCGATAGGAGAGCAGGACGCCCCGCATGTTGGCGACGGCCTCGGGCGAGGCCAGGTCGTCGAAAGAATGAGTACGAGTGGCAAGCAGACAGAAGTCGCACTCGACCTGCGGCAGGGCGAGCGAGTCGCCGTCGACCGTTACAGAGTCCGTTATGTCCGTCGCCGACGCCGTGCCTCCCTTGCTCACTACGGCGAAGACGATGAGCGGGGACCCGGACGCGCGCACGACGGCACCCGGCTGCTCCCGGCTCAGCCTCAGAAACCAGCCGCGCGACTTGTCCGTGCGCACCGGGTCCAACCGAAGCCACGTCCGCAGGCCTATGCGGTCGCCTTCCTCGCACGCGAAGCGCATCGACTCGATAACAACCTCGCTCGTCAGATCGGCCCAGCTGGACTGGACCTGCCGTGTAGTGCGCGTGCCGATGAGGGCGTCCGTGAAGCCGTGGGCCGCGATGTCGGCAAGGCCGGCCGCTATCGCGTCGGGCTCGCCTATCTCGACCGGACCTGCGCCGTCGGCGGGCTCATCGTCCCAGAAATAGTCGATGAGCCGCCCCGGCAACACCTGATGCGACGCCGGGTCGCGCGTCGTGCCTGTCCACGACGGCGATATCAGCAAGAATAGGATGACGGTCGCCGCGACAGATCTCACAGATGGCCCCTTCGCAAGAGCGCCGGCTTGACCGGACGAGTATAGCAGGCCTGCGCCGCTGCACAAGCCTATCGCCGCCGCAGCGTCACCAGAACCACCTCCGGCCGGGCGAAGAAACGAACCGGCAGGCCCACCGTGCCGATGCCGTTGCTCACGACCACCGTCGTGTGGTCGGCCTGCACAACGCCCCCGCGGTACTTCTGACCGTAACGCGAACAGGTCGCCGGCGCCCAGAGGCCGAAGAGCGTCACCTGCCCCCCATGCGTATGCCCGGAGAGCATGACGTCCACCAGGTCCGTGGTCAGCTCCTCGGCAAAGTCGGGATTGTGGGATACGAGGATGACGAAGTCGCCCTCGCCGACGTCGTGAACCGTCGGCTGCGGGGTCTGGACGTCCTCCCATACGTCGCCCACGCCGCCGAGCTTGATGCGGGAGGTACCCCTCTGTATCCACAACGCGCGGTTGTCCAGTTGACCAAACCCCAGCCGATCCATCTCGCGCCGGACCGTCCAGGGGCCCTGCCAGTGGTCGTGGTTGCCCAGCACTCCGTACACCCCGAGTGGAGCGTGCAGTTCCTCCAACTCGGCAAAGCACTTGGCGATGTACTGCGGACCCGCGTGCACGTAATCGCCGCCGAGCAGTATGAGGTCGGGCCGGAGCGAGTTCGTCAGCTCCACGACGTCGGCCACGCGCTCGGGGGAGAAATAGGGCCCGCAGTGGATGTCGGCAAGGAACGCGATGCGAAGGCCGTCGAAGCCCGCCGGGACGTCGGCGTCCGCAATCGTCACCTGTCGCACGCGGAGCCAGTAGGGCTCGACCAACGCGTACGCGCCCAGCAGCAACGGTGTGAGCAATAGGCAGAGCCAGATGAGCTTGCGGGTATGGGTCACAATAGGTGCTCCGGAGTCGTACAGGGACCACGGGTGTCGTCCATGAGAACGAGAACCAGAACCATCGGGACACTAGTTTGCCGCTGATGTGGTTCTGAGAATAGTAGCGCAGTCCAACGGCGCGCGAGATTGATTTCTGCATCATGACTCAGGACAGGTGGGAGGTCTAGCGGCGGGCGATGAACTGCATGAGGGGGTTAGGGCAGGCTTACAGACCCCTTGACCATATTGTGGAGGTGTGTCAGTATTGCCACAG
>Ga0272442_10004810_pt1 | contig 18290 bp, 5 predicted proteins | sample SSMForm2O_FD_200262 | JGI IMG/M metagenome (GOLD analysis project Ga0272442, IMG submission 200262) | Marine sediment archaeal communities from Little Sippewissett salt marsh, Falmouth, MA, United States - SSM-Form-2O | ecosystem: Environmental > Aquatic > Marine > Wetlands > Sediment ... | reverse complement strand
GCGGATCGCCGTCCATGTCCGTATCGTTGGCCAGAACGTCGATATCGACCGGTGTATCCTCCGGCGTGGTGGCCGTGTCGTCATTCGCCACGGGAGTGTCGTTCACCGGCGTTACCGTTACGGTCACCGTCGCGGTGGCCAGACCGCCCTGGCCGTCGCTGATTGTGTAGATGAAGGACTCCTCGCCGTGGTAGTTCGCATCCGGCGTGTAGGTAACGTCCACGCCGTTATTCGTGACCGTCCCGTTCGTAGGCTGCGTGACGGAATCCACCACCAGCATATCGCCGTCGATATCACTGTCGTTCGCCAGCACATAGATATCGACCGCCACATCCTCCGGCGTCGTCGCCACATCGTCATTCGCCACCGGAGCGTCGTTCACCGGTGTGACGGTTACGGTCACCGTAGCCGTATCCGTGCCACCCTGGCCATCGCTCACCGTGTAGGTGAAGCTGTCTACGCCATGGAAGTTGGCATCCGGCGTATAGGTCACGTCGATCCCGTTATTCGTGACCGTCCCGTTCGCCGGCTGGGTGACCGAGTCCACTACCAACGGATCGCCGTCCACGTCCGTATCGTTCGCCAGCACGTCGATATCGACCGCCACGTCCTCCGGCGTCGTCGCCGCATCGTCATTCGCCGTCGGTGCATCGTTCACCGCGCTCACAGTAACCGTGAAGCTCTGGGTAACTGAAAGGCCGCCCGAATCGGTTGCCGTCAGTACCACGACGTAGTCCCCCACATGGCCGTCCATGGGTGTACCCATCAGCGTAGCCGTCCCACCGCCATGGTCCGTCAGAGTCAGCCACGTTGGCAATGTCGTCCCGGAGATGATCAGTGACTCGATGTCATCGTCCGTGGCCGTGACGGCATAGAGGTATGGCTCGTCCTCGATCGCCGTCACCACAGGCGTGCTGGTGAACGATGGGGGCTGATTCATCGCGCTGACCAGCGCGGTACTCGTCACGCTGTCGCTGCTCCCCCCGATGTCCGTGATTGTTACCTGCACACCGTAGTCCCCCGGGCTGGCATACGTGTGTTGGCCCAATACCTCAAGCGCCCCGTCTCCGGTGATCCAACCCGGGGAGTTGGCCCCGTCGCCCCACTGGATCAGCACGCTGAAGTCGGCCGACGACCCGTTGGGGTCGTCGTCGACGAAGGTGGCCACCGTGCCCGCCCACGGTACGGTCGTTACGGCATCGAATGTCACAGGCGAAGCATGGATCGGGAAATCGCTGTCCCCCACGTCAGCCGTGCCGGTCGCCTCCGCCGTGCCGCCCGCATCGTCCATGATGCGAACGATCATGTCGTACGCGCCCTGCTGCTGGTACGTGTGCGAGCCCGTGACGAGGAACCCGCCTTCGGGATTCTCATCGATCACGCCCGGCGACGTTTGCCCGTCGCCCCAGTCGATCTCGGCGGTGTAGTCCCCGAGTTGCCCAAAGAGGTTGGCGTCCTCGAACCAGGCCGTCCGGGCCGTGAAGGCAACACCGGCGACCGGGTTGAGGTCGTACACGCCGGCGGTCAGCGGCGCGTTGGTCACGGTTGCGCCGGACAGGTCCATCCTGTTCAGGACGATGCTCAGCGTGTTGTCGGACTCGTTGGCGACGGCTATATCGGCCAAGCCATCTCCGTCGAAATCCCCGGCCGCAACACTTGCAACCTCAATGGCCCCGCCTTCGAATCGCCACGGCTCGCCGAACGTGCCATCTCCGTGGTTGTAGACGACAGTGAATCCCTGGAGTTCATTGGAAATCTGCTTGCCGAGGCCGCCCGCGGCGGCCAGGTCGAGACGTCCATCCCCGTCGAAATCCGCGACCACAAGCGTATCGTACTGCTGGTCGGGAGCGTAGTTCACGGGCGCCTGGAACGTACCGTCGCCGATGCCGAGCATCACACTGAAGCTGCCCGTATCGAGCTCAGTGTCGCTGCTCGCGTTGGCACTGACGACGTCGAGCTTGCCGTCGCCGTTAACGTCGGAGACGACGATGGACGCCGGGCCGAAGACCGTCTCATAGTTCACCGCGGGTAGGAACGTGCCGTCACCGTTGCCAAGCATCACGCTGAGCCTACCCGGATCGCCGTAAGAGAACACTGAGCCCGGGTACCGCTGGTTGACGACCACGTCCAGGTTCCCATCGGAGTTGAAGTCGCCCACGTCCACCGTCGACGGGTACACCTCAGATGGGTTGGTAAAGAACTCCGGCGCATCGAAAGTCCCGTCGCCGTGGCCGAGCAACACACAACTACTGGGTCCGGCGACCACCACGAGGTCAACGTGTCCGTCGTTGTTCACGTCACCGACCGCGACGTCCTTGGGATGAGGGGGAACGTTGGAATACCCCGGGCGATACAGGAACTGGTGGCTGTGGGGCGTGCCGAACGTGCCGTCGCCAATTCCAAGGAGAACACTGATGCCTTCCTGGGGTGCATCGGTCGCGACGAGATCGAGCAGTCCATCGTCGTTGACGTCCGCCAGGGCGAGAGCGGTGGGGGTCTCGGCGATCAGACACTTGACCGGCTCGGCGAGCGTACCGTCGCCGTTGCTCAACTGGGACATGACGTAGCTGTAGGGATAGCCCGCGCCGCCGGAGCCGATGTTGGTGAAGACGACGTCGTCAACGTCATCGCCATCGAGGTCACCGGCCACGACGTACCTAGCGCCGACCAGGAGCGTGCCGGCGTCGGGCAGTTCATGGCGGATCGGCGCCGCCAGGGCCCCGTCGCCCAGCCCCAGCGCCACCGAGATCGTTCCGCGTCCCGAGTTGAAGGGCACGAGTTCGCCGGCTACCACGTCGAGGAAACCGTCGTTGTTGAAGTCGTCGACCACGAACACTTCCGGGCGAGCCGGCGCGGCGTATTGGACGGCCGAGCCGAATGTGCCGTCGCCCGCGTTGAGCAGAATCCATGTGCCGCCGACTGTGGGCGGATTGACGCTCGGTCTGCCCCGGACGGTGCTGACCACGTCGAGATTCCCATTGCCGTCCATATCGGCCAAGCCCACGCGATTGTACCCACCTGCGGCGTAGGAGACAGGCATGCCGAAGCCACCATCGCCATCGCCGAAAAGCACACTGATCTCGTCCGTGCCGCCGACGACCATGTCCGGCGCGGCATCGCCGTTGACGTCGCCGAAGTCGACGGACCCGCGAGGCACGCCCGCACCGGTTTGCGTGGCCGGCTGGAACGACCCGTCGCCGTTGCCGAGGGCGACGGTCATCGTCCCCTCGCCCGAGAAGCCGAAAACGCCCACCAGGTCCGGATGCCCGTCGGCGTTCAGGTCGTGGATGTGGGCCTCGCCGGAGCCGATGGTCGTGACGGACGGCAGCACGGAGAACGTGCCGTCCCCATTGCTCACCAGCGCCGTCATGCTGGTGAAGCAGATCCCCGTGCACTGGAAGGCGGTTACGAGCAGGTCGTCGTCTCCGTCGTGGTCAAGATCGCCGGCGACGATCCCATTGGCGGCGGTGACCGTCGTATCCACGGCCGATTGGAACGTCCTATCGCCGTTGCCCAGCACAGCGCTGACAGAATTGCCCGACGGATTGGCCGTGGCGAAGTCAAGCATCCCGTCGCCGTTGAAGTCCCCCGTGGCGACGTCGTAGGGCCCCGTGCCGACCGCAACGGAAACCGCGGGTGTGAACGCGCCGTTGCCCTCGCCGAACAGGATGATGGCGCGGTTGCCCATCGATCCGGATGTGCCGCTGGGAACGACGACGTCCTGATTGCCGTCATTGTCAAAGTCGCCATGTGCGAGCACGGCAATGGAACTGCCGGCGAACGCCGGGCGCGATGTCTGGAAGCCGTTGACGCCCGAGACGCTCGCGACGGCCGTACCGCTGCCCCCGACAGACGTGATCGTGACCCCCAGGGAGTATCGGCCGATGTCGGCGTACACGTGACTGCCCTCCACGGCGTACGAGCCCGGGCCCTGCGCCGCGATGACGCCAGCGGTCGGCGCGCCGCCATCGCCCCAGTCGATCTGTGCGGCGAACTCATCAGCGGTCCCGAACGGGTTGGCGTCGGTGAACGTGGCGACCACCTCGGTAAAGGGCACGCCCTCGAGCACGGCGATCGGGACGTCCTGCGACTCCAGCGGCGCGTCCTCGACCAGCGCAATGGTCAGCGCCGCCACGCGGGCAAAAGACTGCCCGGTCGAGGGATCGGCGAACGTCGCCGAGCGCGTCGTGCCGTCGCGCAGCACGTCGATCGCCGCCACCGCGCCCGTCGGGTCGTCGGTCAGCAGCGGCGTGGCCGCGTCGTCGCCCAGCAGTTGCACGGCCAGGGATGACGCGAAGATGCCGTCGGAGGGGTTCGCGATCGCCTCGCCCGACAGGCGGACGGAGAACTGCAGCGTATCCCCGAAGATCACCGGCTGAACGAGGCGGTTGAGCTGGTCGACGTTGTGGATCGACACCAGGGCGTCCAGGCCGCCCGAGGCGCCGCCGTCGGCTTCGGCGGGCAGGAACACGGCGCCTCCACCGAGATCGAAGTCGCTCAAAGAGGCCTCGGCCGCCTGGGCGCCGGACGACGTGGCCGGGTTGAACTGCAGGCTGACGTACCCGTTCATACCGGCCAGGTCCGACGTGTCGATGGCGATGCGGTAGTCCGCAAAGTCGGCCTGGTCCGAAGGCAGAGGGATGCCCGTGGCTGCGGCGGTGCTGCCGTCGCTCTGCTGGATCGTCACGGCCACGCCGTACGAGCCGAACGTCTGGTACACGTGACTGCCGAAGACGTTGAACCGTCCGTTCCCGGCGGCCTCGACGATCCCGGCGTCTGTTGCGCCGTCGCCCCAGTCGATGGTCGCCGCGTAGTCGCCGGCCTGGTCGTCGTCGGTGTCGGTGAACGTCGCGACCAGGCCGTCGAACGCCGTGCCCTCGGTGGCCTGGATCGGCTGATTCGCCACGACGATCGTGCCCGTGCCCGTCGGCGCGATCCGCACGAGCATGGCATCGTTGCGCGGGAACGTGCCGGTGCCGATTCTGGGCTGGGTGGCGTCCACGGTGCGCAGGTCGCTGGACAGCGTGGTCCCGACGGCGTAGACGTGATCGCCCGCGCCCACGGCCACATCGCGGAGCGAGTCGGCTTCACTGCCGCCCACGAACGTGGAATACACCAACGCCGGGGCGGACGGCTCGATCACCGCGAGGAATCCGTCGGAGTCTCCGCCTCCGTAGTACGGCTGGACCGCCCGGCCGACGGGGAAGGCCGACGAGCTGGTCGAGCCGGCCACGATGATGTTGCCGGCGTTATCCAACGCGACCGCGGCGCCTTCGTCCGTGCCGTCCGTGCCCAGACAAGTTGCCTGCGCCAGGGAGCCGTCGGAATCGACCACGGCCAGGAAGGCGTCCCTTCCGCCGGCATGGGCCTGAAGGGCGTTGATCGAGGGGAAGTCGCCCGATTCGGTCGTGCCCACGACGTAGGCCCGCCCGGCGTCATCGAGGACGAAGCCCGTCACCCAGTCATCGCTGCCGCCGCCGAGGTACGTCCCGTACAGCAGGTCCGATCCGTCCGGGTTGACCGTGGCGACGAAGGCGTCCAGCAGACCGCCGTGGGAGGTGTCGAATCCGCCGGGGGTGGGGAAGTCGGCCGCATGGGTGGACCCCGCGAGGTGGGCGTTGCCGTCGTCGTCGACGCGAACCTTCCGGGCGTTGTCTCGGCCATACCCGCCCAGGAACGTGGCGTATTCGAGGCTCAGTCCGTCGGGGGCGATCTTGGCCACGAACGCGTCGGACTCATCCGCCTCGCCGTAGAGGTTCGCCGGGTCGGAGTGGTAGAACTGGTATGCCCCCGACGTAACGGGGAACCACCGCGAATACGTGTAGCCGACGACGTACGCCGCGCCGGCATCGTCGACCGCGACATCGATGACGGAATCGTCCGACGTGCCGCCCAAGTATGACGAGTAAATCAGGTCCGTGCCCGTCGGGTCCAGCTTCATGACGAATCCGTCGCCGCCGTAGAAGATCGTCGTGCCGCCGAAGTCCGGCTGGAACGCATTGACCGTGGGGAACTCGTGGGAATCGGTGAAGCCGACGATGTACACATTCCTGTCGCCGTCCAGCGTCATGCCCGTGGGCGTTTCTCGCCCGGGGCTGCCCAAGTAGGTCGAGTAGACCAGTTGTCCGTCGTCGTCGAGCTTCGTCAGGAACACGTCGCCCATGAACAGGGACGTCACGTCGTCGAACTCCGACTGCATGGCGTTGAACGTAGGGAAATCGACGGATACGGTCTGCCCGACGACGTAGACGTTGCCCGCCGCGTCCACCTCGACGTCGATGCCAGCCTCCTCGTCGGACCCGCCGAGATAGGAGGCGTATACCAGCACCGGGTCGATCACCAGCGTGCGGGCCGGGTCGTAGGCGCCGACCTCGAAGCCCACGGACCCGTCGTCGTGGACCACGTACCGGCCGTCGATGGTCACCAGCGCGCCGTCGGCGTACTGGTACACGTTCGGCGCGCGATGGACCACTGTCGCCGATGCGACGGTCAGTTGCAGCCGACCTTCTCCGTCGATCGCCACGTTGTCGGCGCCCGCGAACGCCAGACGGATTTGCTGCGGGTTCGCGCCGGGCGCGAGGACCCAGTCGTATTCCATCTCGCCGTCGCTACCGTACAGCACCAGGTCGATGCCGGGATAGACCTCGTCGTAGCGCACCGTTCTGAAAGTGGGCACGTCGGTCAGCCACTGCGTGGCGTCGTCGCCGATCAGGTAGTTGCTCGTGCTGGCCTGCCGGCCGAGGGCAAACAGGCGAGGATCCGCCTGACCGCCGAGCCACTGCATGCGCACCACGGGCACGGCGCCGTCGGGGGCCTCCGAGCCGTCCAGACGCAGCACGACCTCCTGCGCCGTGAGGAACACCGCGTAGCCCGGGCCCCGCGCGAGGTACTGCACGGACGGGTCCGTCTGTCCCACGTTGGGCTCGAACAGCAGACCGTCCGCGGTCGTGCCGTCGGCCTGCACGGGCAGGTCCAGCGACTGCAACTGCGTCATCGGGTCCAGGCTGCTTCCGAGGAACGCGGCGCCGGCGTAGACCTTGGGCGTATACAGGATCGTCGCGCTCTGCGGGTCGGGTGCGGTGAAGACCATCGGCACCGACGGAAGTGTTGCCCCGGCGAACAGGATTCCGGTGCCTTCCTTGAGGTATGGGTCGCCCTCGATCGTCGAGTCGTCGGCGTTCTGGAGCACGGTGCCGGGCGACAGCTCGTCGAACACGATGCGGAACGGTCCGGTGACGTTGCTGCCCGTGGCGTTGTACACGCCGATGCCGCCCGTGAACGTCTGCGTGGACGGGTTGTACACCAAGCCCGTGGCGATGACGGTCAGCGGGTCCGTCATGTCGCGCGCGACCGTGGCGATGGCGAACCCGATGGCCGAGCCGCCGCTGTCGTCACTGACGATGATCGTGGGGAAGTACGTGCCGCCGTCGGCGTACGTGTGCTCGGCCTGGATGGTGATGAAGTCGCCGTCCAGCACCACCGGCGCGGGCGTAACGGTTCCGTCGTCCCAGTCGACCTCGGCGAGGTACGCGCCCGGCTCGGTGTCGATGGGGCCCTGCTGGATCTGGAACTGCCCCAGCGTCAGCAGCCCGGTGGGCACGCCTTCGAGGGCACCGATCTCAGCGGGGTTGTTCACCGTCCACAGCGGGACCATCGGCGGGTCGCCAGCGATGATGTCGCTGGTGGCGACGACCGTGGCGCCGCCGATCTCGCTGATGGTCGTATTGGCCTGGAAGGTCGTTTCGCTCTGGTAGGTGTGCGAACCGATGACCGCGTACACGTTTTCGTCGCCGGCGGTCCCTACGAACACGATCGTGCCCGCCGTGACCGTGCTGTCGCCCCAGTCGATCTGCGCGGTGAAGTCGGCCGGCGTGCTGTTGGTGTTGCCGTCGGTGAACCGGGCGACGGTCTCGGTGAACGGTACCTGCTCGACCACGCGGATCTGCAGGCCCGTCGGCGTCAGCGGCGCGTCGTCCACCGTGGCGGTGACCGTCACGACGTGTTCGGTCTTTCGGCCCCAGACGGTGATCGTTACGGGATACGAGCCCTTCTGTTCGTATTCGTGCGACGCGGTCACGCTGAACAGGACGCCGCTGACAAGCTCGATCGTGACGTCTTCGTCGTCGCCCGTGCCGTCGCCCCAGTCGATGGTCGCCGCGTAGTCGCCGACCCAGATCATGTCGTCGTCCGGGTCCTGGAACCGGGCGACCACGCGTGTAAACTCCTCGTCTTCCACGGCGCTGAAGTCGGTGGCCGATACACTCAGCGGCACGCCCAGCACGTTGGCCACTCCCACCCGACCGTTGGCCAGATCGAAGTTCACCGTGTCCGGGTTGTCGGGCAGCTCCCAACTGTTGTCGGTCCAGACCGACTGGAACACGCCGTCGAAGAAGGTCATCTCGGTGTAGTCGCCGAGCTGGAGGCGTTTGCCTCCTGTGTCGAGCCCGGGCTTCATGGCGTCCGAAGCGCCCTGCGAGATCACCTGCAACGCCGTGAACGTCTCGCCGCCGTCGCCGCTGACCGTGGCGACGTATTCGGCCAGGATGTTGTTCGGATCGGCGGCGGTGCTGTGGAACGCCACCGCCAGGTTGCCCGTGTCCTGATTGATCGCGACAGCGGGCAGGTACTGGCTGCCGGGGGCGTTGCTGACCACCACCGGATCGCTCCAGGTCTGCCCGTCGTCGTCCGAGTAGCGCAGGAAGATATTGGTGTCCGGGTCGAGCATGCCACCGGCGGTGTCCGTGTAGGTCAGGTACACCCGCCCGTCGCGCGGCCCACCGCTGCGGTCCCAGGCCAGGTTGCCTTCCATGGTGACGGGGCGATCCTCCTGGGCGGGGATCGGGTAGGCGCCCACGTCGGCTGTCTCAGTGATCGTGACCGCGAGGGCGAAGGCGGCGGGACCAAGGCCGTCGGGATCCACGTGAGCGACGATCAGCGTAGACTGCCCGTCCTCCGACGGGGTCTGGTATACGACCATGACCTGGCCGTCGGGGCCGATCTCGATGTCGCCGAAGTTACGCAACGTGCCGTCGTCGAGCGCCGGCGCGACGCGGTAGCCCGTGAAGGCGCCCACACTGCCCAGTCCGGACACCGACGCGCCCTGTGCCACGATGACCTGCGTGTCGTTGCTTGCGTCGAGCTGGTACGTGATCCAGACCGCGTCGCCGGCGCCGCCTTGTCCGGGTCCGGTGGCGACCGAGGGCTGGTCGGTGTAGTCACCGTGGACGAAGGTCTCCAGGACCGACAACGTCGCGCCGCCGTCGGTGCTGTGCAGGACGCGGGTGTTGCGGTCCGTGCCCAGGACGACGAAGTAGAGATTGCCGAACCGGTCGAACGTGGCCTTCGGGTCTCCCAGCAGCTCCGGGAGGCCGTCGGTTCCGTCGCCGATGATCCTCGAATCCCAGGTCACACCACCGTCGGTGCTGGAGGCCACGAGCACGCCACCGCCGTCATCGGCCAGTTGGTTGACGGCCGCGAACACCCGGTTGGGGTCGCTGGGGTCGATGGCGATCGTGCCTTCGCTCTGCGAGCCCGGCCAATGCGAGACGTTGCTCGTGGGATACCACGTCCGTTCGGTGAGACTGTCGAAGATGGTGACCACGACCGGGTAGCCGCCCTCGTCCTGATAGGTGTGGCTGCCGGTCACGAGGAACGGCGTGCCCGGCCCGCCCGCCTGGGTGATCGAGCCGGCCGACTCCGCGCCGTCCCCCCAGAGGATGGTCGCGAGGAACTCGTCGGCCGTGCGCTGATCGTCGGGGTGGGTGAACGACGCCACCAGCCCGCTGTACGTCGTGTTTTCCACCGCATAGAACCCGGCCGGGCGAATGCCCACCGGCGCGATGGGTACGTCCATGATGCCGACCACCGACAACGCGATCTCCAGGCCCGACGTATCGCGCAGGTCGGCCACATATCCGTTGTCCGACCAGACCGCATGCACCGTGCCGTTGCAGAAGACCAGGTCGGACTGGAGATACGCCGGCTCCGGTGCGGTGATGCCCATCGGCGCCAACGCCACGTTCGCCACGAACGACTCGCCGCCGTCATTGCTGGCCGCAAGGAAGTACTGCATCTCGGTGTCGGACGCGTCGTACCGCGCGTCGTACCAGCCCACCGCGATATTCCCGTCCGTCTGATCCAGCGCCAGAGCCAGGCCGCTCTGGCGGTGGTCCGTGAAGTCGTCGTTGACCCGAACCGGATCGCTCCACGACACACCTTCGTCGGTTGACCGAACAACGAAGATGTCCAGGCCCATCGACGTGAAGGGCTCCTCCGTGGTCCACCCGATCTCCTGATAGGCCACGTAGACCTGGCTGTCATATTCGCCGCCGCTGCGATCCCACGCTACTGACGGGTACATGCGGGAGTACTCCATGAACTCCGCGGCCGTGACCACGGGGCGGGCCAGCAAGAGACCCGGGGGGTCGTCGTCCGTGCCGTCCATGTCGACGCGGGCCATGATGCGCGAGGTAAGCGTGGCCTCCTCGTCCTCCTGCCAGACGACCATGACCTGCCCATCAGGCCCCACGGCCACGTCGGGCAGTTGCACGGTCTTGCCGTCCTCGCCCGCAACGATCAGGGCAGGCGTGCCTATCGAGCCCACCGCGCCGAGCCCCGCAACGTCCGCACCGACCAGGTAGATCTCACCCACCACCGAGTCGCAATAGGTCAGCCACACGCTGCCCACGCCGCTAACCGCGCCCGGGCCCGTCGCAAGCGACACCGCGTTGAAGTTCTCGCTACCGCTGCCCGCGCCGCCGATCATTGGGGGGGAAGGGTCGAAGGTAACGCCTCCGTCCGAACTCCGCGCCATGATGATCTCGCTGCCGTCGAAGCTGACGTACGCCAGGAAGAGATTCCCGTAGACGTCGAAGGCGGCGTCGAAGTTGTACCCGACGGCCGCCGGCATGGTCTCGCTGCCGTACTGCGCGATCGTCCGGCGCTGCCACGTCAGTCCGCCGTCGTCGCTGACGGCCGTTACCAGCCCGCCCAGCGGCGCCGTCCCCGTGGTGCTGTCTTCGTCCGCGCCCACCACGAACACGCGGCTGGGGTTGGACGGGTCCACCGCGACCGCCGGGGTGACTTGGTGGCCGGGCATCTGACTGATGTTGATCACCCGCGCCGGAGGGATGCCGCCCTCGGCCGTGTCGGTCACGTTCGCCAGCACCGGGAACGCCCCCGGGTACTCGTACGTGTGTTGCCCGTTGATGACGAACTGGTCTCCCAGGGGGATGATCCCGGTGTCGCTGCTGTCGGTCCCGTCGCCCCAGTAGATGGTGGCCTCGAAGTCGGCATCGACGGCGCCCTGGCGACGCGTGGTGAACGTTCCCACCTGGCCGGCGAATTCCTCCAGGAGACGAACCTGTGTGCCGGACGTTCCGACGGCGCCGCGGGACGGGGATATCTCGAACCTCGCTACCCACCCGTCGAACGATTCGTTGACGAACGGCGTGCCGGTGCGGCCGGCGATGAACACGTGTCCGTAGTCCGTCACGGCGACGTCGCTGGCGGTGTCCATGCCGCCGCCGCCGTAGTAGCTGCCGTAGACCAGCGACTCCGCACCCTCCTTGAACCGATTGATCTTGACCAGGAACACGTCACCGTCCGGGTCGAAGCCGCCGGCGAAGAAAGGCTGGATCGCATCGTCCGTCACGGGGAAATCGTTCGCGCCCGTCGACCCGGCCACGTAGATGTCCCCGATCGGATCGAACGTCACGGCGCTGGAGTACTGGCTCTCCGAGCCGTTGTCGCCTCCGAGGAACGTCGAGTACACGAGGGCGTCGCCACCGCTGAGGCTCGGGTCGACCACGCTGAGGAAGGCGTCCGTGATATTGTGGTTCGTGCCTTCCAGCACACCCAGGTCGGCGCTGGCGGGCTTGAGTGCGTTGGCGGTCGTGGGGAAGTTGGCCGAGCCCGTGGACCCGACCACGGCGATCACGCCGGAAGCGTCCACGGCAATATCGTGGAGCCACTCGCCCTCGAGCTGCGTGTTGGGGTCGCCCGTCGAGCCGCCCAGGCGGGTGGAGTACAGGACCTCCGAGCCGTCGGCGCTGATCTTGGTTACGAACGTGTCCTGGTTGTTCGTGCCGACAGGCAGCACCAGCGGATTGACCATCGGGAAATCGATGACCGAGGACGTGTCGCCGGCCACGTACATGTTGCCCGACTCGTCCAGCGCGATGCCGTGGGCCGCGTCGCCGGCCGTGCCGCCCAGGAACGTGGAGAACACCAGCGACTGACCGTCCGGGGCGAACTTCGTGAGGAACGCGTCCCCGTTGAAGGCCCATCCCTCGGCCCCGCCCCGGTAGGAGTAGAGGCTGTCCTGCACGGGGAAGCCCCCGCTGGTGCCGCCGACCAGGTAGGCCGAACCCGCGGCGTCGACGGCCAGGTCGGTCGCCCCATCGGCGGTCGGCCCCCCCAGATACGTGGAGTAGAACAGGGCCGATCCGTCGGGCGTCAGCTTGGCCATCCAGGCGTCGATGTAACGGTCATTGTCGTCGCCCTGGGGGCCGGACAACGTCGGCTGGAGGGCAAACCACGTGGGGAAGTCGATCGACCGGGTCGTGCCGCCCACGTAGATACTGCCGTCCGCGCCGAACGCCACGCCGCTGGCGCGGTCGAAGCTGTCGCCGCCCAGGTACGTGCTCCACTCCAGTGTGCCCGCCGCGTTGAACTTGGCAATGAACGCGTCGGCGCCCGCGACGTTCGGGCCTGGCTGGCCTTGCTTCTCGGGTTGAATGGCGTTGCCGACGATCGGGAAGTCCAGCGAATCGGTCTGACCCACCACGTAGGCGTTGCCCTCGGCGTCGACAGCCACGCCGTAGGTCTCGTCGAACAGGCTGCCGCCGATCCACGTGGTGTAGAGAACCTGCGGATCGATCACCAAGGCCCGCGTGGGGTCGTATGAGCCGACCTCGAAGCCGACGGTCTGGTCCTCGAATATCTGAAAGCTACCGGCGATCTGAACCCGTTGGCCATCTATCGTCTGATACAACTCCGGCGCCCGGTGAATCACGTCGCCCGCCGCGGTCGACAGCACGAGTTGCCCGCTGGCGTCCGGTTGCAGCGAATCAACACCGCTGAAGGTCATCACGATCCGACCCGGGTCTGCCCCCGGCTCGACGACCCAGTCATACTCGAGTTCACCAGTGCGCCCGTAATAGATCAGGTCGATGCCCGGATACACATCTACACACCGGACCTGCGCGAAGTTGGGCACGTCCGTAAGCCATGCCGACGGATCGCTGCCGGTGAAGTAATGACTGACGTGTGACTGTTGGTCCACGCCTGCGACGAATGCGTCAGGATCGCCGCCGACCCACCGCATGCCGACCGTCGTTGACGGGCCGCCGGACGCGCTGGAGGCCTCTGTCGCTACCGTGAACGGACCGGCTGGTGAGGCTGCACTCACCTCGGTCAGCCGCAGTGACACCTCCTGCGGGCCAAGGTAGAGCGTGTAGTCCGGCCCTCTTGAGATAAAAGCCGCCGAGCCCCCCGCTTGGCCCTGATTGGGCTCGAACGACAACAACGACAAAGCCAGGCCATACGCGCCGTCTGAGAGACTGTCCTGACTCGAAGTCAGGGCAAGCGTCACGTCGGATTGGCTGTGGTGAAGAGAGGTGGCCACAGGATCTGGCATGGTCGCTGCGTCTTGCTCAACCAACGGTGCCGCCATGAGCAGCTCGTCACTGGCCGTCCTGTGGTGATCCTCCGTAGTCGCCTCTGACGCCACCGAGTCCTCAGCGTCGGCACTGGCCGAACCGAGATAGCTCAGCATCAAGGACGGGTCAGACGCTACGGCCTGCTGGCGTTGCAGCCCGAGATCAACCTCGATGGCGTAGTCACTCGGGGAGGTGTCCAGCAGCGACGGTTTGGTCCCGAGGAGATCGGCGTTGAGCAGGATCCTGGGCTCCAGGGGCTCGAGAGACAGCGATCCCCGAGGCTGGACCTCTGTCGGGAGGTCTTTTCCGTCTCGCCTGTGACGCCGAACATCCACCGGCACATGCCTCCCGTGTTCGCACAATCGCTGTGACGGACACAAGCCGGCACAGCGCTATGGTGTGCCGGTCGCTGAAGCAACCGGATCACCATTCTCCCCCTCGGTGTCACATTTACATAGTTTTATTAAAGCTACATGTCGCCCCCACGTTTGTCAATACGTAGAAATACGTATTTTTCGGACTTTCATGCCATAGTGGTGCTCGCCCCTGTACCTGTCATGCACAAATGAGACCGCTCTGACGCGGCAAAACTCGCGAGAAATACGCTTCGACTCGGATTGTATATGGGACAGGGTGTACCTATCAACTGCCAATGAGGGTAACTTCACAATGGTCACCTGCTGAGAGGGAACCCCTGAGAGGGTAAACCCTCCTGCGCGATTTACTCACACCTCGACTGAGTCGCTGTCGTGATGAATTGCCCGGTGCAGCCAAACCCGGGCGTAGGCCAGATGATTCAAGGCCGTGCGTTCCGTGACACCACGGAGATCCGCAATCTGCTGAATTGTCAAGCCGGCGAAGTAGCGCAGCTTCAGCAGATCGGCGGCTTCGGAGTCTGATGCAGCCAGTTTCGAAAGGGCCTCGTATAGTGTGAGAAGATCATCGGGAGACATTTCGAATGGAGTCTCCAGGCCCGTCAAGGCAATCACCTCCTTGCCCCCGCTGCGCTTGAGTCGGCCCTTTCGACACGCGTTTTCCACCAGAATTCGCCGCATCACCTCGGCCGCCGCCCCAAAGAAATGGGCACGGCCATTCCAGCGTTGGAGCCCATCGCCGATCAGTCGCAGATACGCCTCGTGAACCAGGGCCGTGGCCTGAAAAGTCTGACCTGGCTTCTCACCCGCCAGTTTCTGGGCCGCCAGACCCGTATTCGCTCAGAGACCAATGGCAAAAATTCATCCGTAGCCTTCGCGCCCCCCCGTTCGGTGGCGTTCAAAATGTGTGTGACATCCGTCATACCGACTCCCCGCCGTTCCCGGCCTCTGGTGGTTCTATTCTGTCACGAACAGGGGGGATTTCAAGGCGCATAGGCTCAATTGGCACTACCAATCGGACCCGCTGGGTGACCTTCTTAGAAGTCCTCTGGGCAATGTGCCGATGAATGGCGTGTCCCGTCGACGGAATGCAGGATGGGGGCGCTCCCGCCACAGGCAGTGCGATGCCACTGCCCTCAACAGTAACCACCTGGGAGATCGTCATGCACGAAGAACTCGCGACAGTTGACTTTCCGGAGCTTATGACAGAAGTAGAACTAATGCATTTCCTGAGAATCCCCGATGTGAGCCACGGCGCCAATCCGCACAATGTCGTGGAGAATCTCAAACGCTTTCATCAACTGCCCTGCATTCACATCAGCAGGCAGCCCCTCTATCCCTTGGCTGCCGTACGGAGATGGGTCGAGGAGAAGCTCGCAAAGGAGGTGGCCCTATAATTGACAGTTCACAGACAAGGCTGCTCATGGTACCATGGCCAATGGACCGGTCTTACCAGTTGAGGCCAAAGAGAAAGGAGGAAATCCCATGAAGCAACTGGTGAGACTGAGAATGCGGCCGTCGCGTGACGGCAGGAGCTTTGCGTATTTCATCGACTACAAAGACGAAGACGGCAAGCGGAAACGTGTGTCATTAGGCCATACCGATAGGCAAAAGGCCAAACGTCAACAGGCCCAGAAGGAACGCGAGCTTCGCATGGGAATCGTCGAGCCGCAGACCCTGAGATTGAGTGATTTCGTGAGAGACAGCCTGGCGAAAACTGGAGATCAGATCCGCGAGAGCACGCGGGAGGAGTATGCCTCCACCATGCGGGGTTTCATCCGCGTCGTTGGCGACAAGGATTTCCAGCGTGTGAGCCTTCAGGATGGAGAACGTTTCCGACAGGCCTGTCTGGACGAGGGAAATTGCCCGGCCACGGTGGTCAAGAAGCTCAAGGAGATCAAGGGCATCTTCCAGGCTGCCGTCAGACGCCGCCAGTTGGACGAAAACCCACTGGCGCACATCCAGATGCCCAAGTACTCGGCGAAGGAAGTAAGTATCTTCACTGAGGCCGAATACGACCGCATCGTCAGGGCAGCACAGGATTTCGTCAGCCAACGCAAGGATGGAACTGTCGTTCGCTGGGATCTGCTGGTGCTGATGGCCCTGTGCACAGGGATGCGACGGGGCGAACTGCTCAACTGCACGTGGTCGGATATCGATCTGGCGGCTCAGACCCTCGCGGTCTCTCCCAAGGACGATACAAAGGAGACGTGGCCGTGGCTCATCAAGGACTGTGACCGACGTACGCTGCCATTGACGGAGGAAGTGGTTCAGATGCTCATTGACCATCAGAGCCGTCAGCCGGAGAGACATCCTTACGTCTTCGTCCTGCCGGCTCGCTATGGTCACATCCAGGAGGAACTCCGGGCCAAGGGTAGATGGCGGTACTCTGACTCGCGTCAGAAGTTGATCCCCAAGTTCAACGTTGCCTTCGGCAGGATTCTGGGGCGTGCGGGCATTGAGCACGGCACGTTCCACGATCTGAGGCGGACGGCGATCAGCAACTGGCTGGCCAAGGGGCTCAGCGAGTTCGAGGTCATGAAGCTGGCCGGCCACTCGAACTTCAGCACGACGCACAGGTTCTACCTGCGTGTTCGCAACGACATGATCGACCGTGCCCGCAAGGCCAGTATCAGGGCCACCAACGGTGATTTGGCGCGCATTTGGCACGCGCCCCCTCTGAGAAGTGACATGCAAGAATGCTGGAGATTGTAACATGTTGTCTTTGTGGAGGTTACGACGGGGCCATGGTGAGTATGCTCAAAAGGTCAACGACCAACCAGTACTATTACCCCCTTCGCTAAGCTATGAATTGCTCCATCCCGCCGCCGTCTTCACGCACTCCATCGCCATCTGCGGGCGGCATGACTGACAGAGGCCCTGGTTCTCCGGCCTCGGCGCCACCTACGTCGCGTACGCAGGGAAACCGGCGAATACACGGGCACAACACGCCCCAGATACCCGCTCATGGGGCGCACGAGCAGTCGATTGAGTCGGGATCATTCCTTCATCTCCAACCGTTCAAGACCGTGTTCCTGGAATTCCTCATTGTACCTTGCCTCGTAGTCCTGATGGGTCATGAACCGCTCTCGCGGGTCCATGGCCCCGACTTTCTTCTCGGCTCTCCTGAATGATTTGTGGGTGGAGGACTTCAGCGAGTCTTACCTCGGCAAAACCGCTCGGGGCCCGAGAGGCCCAAATTACCCCCCAGCTTGCCCTAATTTGAGCCTCTGCCCAATCGGTTTTGCCGAGAGGATAGCGGCTGAAGTCATTGTCTTCAGAATGCAGGCACGGCTCAGGCATCTCAAGTGCTTTCATAGAAATGGTTTACGTCGCACCTGGGCATGGCGGCACCCACGAATCTTTTCAACGAGGCTTCTTCTCACCCAGTGTCCGAATCATGTCCCGAGTCGCCAGTCGATCCACCAGTTCATCCCAGAACGTGTGGTCCTCGAACTCATCAATGAACGGCCGTACCGGGCTGTTCTCATCATGCTCCGCGGTGGGGAAGTACTCCTTGAGCTTGCGGTCATACTCGATCAGGTCTCCGAAACCGAAGGCCTCGGCATGGCCGTAGACCTTCTGCTCCAAATCGTGATACTCCTTACGGTCACTCGGCCTTTCGGAGCAATGCGCGAAAAGGACCCAATCGCCAATCTCCAGCATGCCGAGCAACGTGCGGTACTCGGCTTTCGACAGTTCAATTTGCATAGCCCTTCCTTCTAAGCATGGTTCATCCTTTTGGACTGCGCGAGCACATTCAGTGCTTGCAGCAGACGGGTTCTATCATAGGAAGGCAGAGAGCCTTCGTCCATTCGGTTCTCCCGGTGGTGCGTTACATGCGATAAGACATATGTCCAGATACAGAGTCCGATGCCCCCCTTTGGGCACTATGAAATGTCCAGCCAACTGAGCAATTGTACCGGTAGGTCGCCCGAGACATTCGCCATCGCCTTCTGACACGCCTCACTCGCCGCCGGCGAGGTGGCAACGAGCACAACCCGATCAAAGTCAGCGTGGGCGATCTTGGTCAGGTTCTCCCTGGTGTCCGATCTGCCTGTCTCGATCTCAACAACGACCGTTTCGCCGCACCGAGTGGCCAGGATATCGACGGCGCCGTTGCCCTTGACAGGGTGCTCACGCCGGATCTCAAAGCCATCGCGCTCGAAGTGTTTGGCCGTCCGATCGACCCAGAACATGTGCTCGACGCTCTCCCGCCGCTTGGGGCCGGGATCAATATGCTGCGAGGAACACA
>Ga0272442_10004809_pt1 | contig 18290 bp, 15 predicted proteins | sample SSMForm2O_FD_200262 | JGI IMG/M metagenome (GOLD analysis project Ga0272442, IMG submission 200262) | Marine sediment archaeal communities from Little Sippewissett salt marsh, Falmouth, MA, United States - SSM-Form-2O | ecosystem: Environmental > Aquatic > Marine > Wetlands > Sediment ... | reverse complement strand
CACAAATCGGTGACAGACTTCATCTTGTTCGAAGCGGCAATCTTGCGGCGGGGGCAGCGGTCTCCCAGAGGATATTCGAGCCTAAGGGAGTTGCCGAGGCTGTTTTGAAATATCGTGATAAAGAAAAACTTGTCAAGTGGTTTGATGTGCCCGAGAAAGAAGTTCGTTCAGTTTTGAAGAAAGAACCTCTGGCTGTTGTTGTTGCCGCTCTGTGTGCAAACCAGACGGACAGGCCTTATGTTGAATCGCTGAACCTGAAGAACGGTTTTGGCAGTTTAGATGTGGAGGATATTTCGGGGCGAAAGGTCAAAGAGGTCAGGAAACATCTTAGCGGTCCAAGCGCACTTAGTACAGCGAAAGCATTAATCGCATTTTGTAAAGTGATTATTGAAAGTTACGAAGGCCGGGTAGAATCGTTCTGGGAGAAGAGAAGTTCAGAAGAGGTAACAAAGCAATTCGGAGAAATTTCGTCAGTTGCACCCAAAGTCAAATCTTCTTTAGTGAAGCTGCTGCAGAGCAAAAGTGAAGTGTTGCCTTATTTTGCAGGTTTTTCCGATGCAGGCGACATAGATATTTCGGTGAATAAACACATTTGTCGCATGGCGGCCAGGCTTGGCCTTGTCGGCAACCTTAAAACAAGGACTGGTATTCTTGACAGGCTTAAAGAAGGAAGGGAACCCACCAAGACGCACAGGGAGTCGGTACAGGAGGCGGTCAGACAGTTACACCCGGAAGGTCCGTGGCAATTAGAAGCACCATTGTCCAAGATAGGCGAAGAGTTGTGCAGGCAGGAAGATCCGGACTGTGAGAGTTGTCCTTTAAACGAGTTGTGTTTGAAATTAGGCCTGGCAGCTGGTCGTCAAGCTAAAGCGACGAAAAACACCGATAAGATAGAAGTTATTGAGCATGTTCACGACGCATTGATTTTGAATACTCTTGCAGAAGACGATTGCCAAAATAATGAACAGGCGTTGTTAAAATTCTATATGCGGTTGAGGCCGGGGAATCCACCTAATGAGGAAAAAGCGAGGACATTTTTTAAAGAGAAGTTCTTTGATATTAACCGTTATCGTTTGGGGAAAGTAGGCAGGTTCAGGCTGAATCGTAAGTTCGAGCAGTTGGTTGATGAAAATGAGATGACCCTTCGTCCGGAAGATTTTCTCAATACAATGAAATACATAATGGCTTTGCGTAACATGGAAGGGACGATTGACGATATTGATCATTTGGGTAATAGAAGGCTTCGTACAATCGACGAACTTGCCGGCGATGAAATCAGAAAAGGTCTTCTGAAACTTCGCAAAACGGTTCAGGAACGTATGGGCGTTAAGCGTGAGGTTGATGATTCTCTTCGCATAGCGGACCTTGTAAATTCCAAGAGTGTATCGAGCAGTATTAACTACTTTTTCGGTCGCGGAGAGTTGAGCCAGATAGTCGACCAGACGAATGCTTTGAGCCAGTTGACCCACGAGCGGCGTTTATCCGCTCTCGGTCCGGGTGGTCTGAACAGGAGAAGGGCAGGTTTCGAGGTTCGTGATGTTCATATCAGCCATTACGGCAGAATATGTCCTATTGAGACTCCTGAAGGGACGAATATCGGGCTTATAGCATCACTGGCGATATTTTCATCGGTTGATGAATACGGTTTTCTGCTTACTCCTTACAGCAAGGTGGAGAACGGAAAGGTAACAGACAGGATTGATTATTTGCGTGCCGATGAGGATATGAAGGCAGTCATTGCGGCCCCAAGCACGTTTAACCCGGAGACGGGAAAAATTCAAAAAGGGATGGTACTGGCCATGAAGGGCGGTGAACTGGCACAAGTTCCAAGTGAGCATGTAGACTACGTTGATGTTTCAACCAAACAGATTGTTGGTGTTTCGGCATCGCTTATACCGTTTTTGGAGCATGATGACGCCAACCGAGCTTTGATGGGTTCTAATATGCAGCGTCAGGCTGTTCCGCTTCTTAAGACGGAGATGCCCCTGGTCGGCACAGGAATGGAAGAAGTGGTCGGGCAGAATTCGAGTATGGTTGTACGTGCCAAAAACTCCGGAGTTGTTACCGAAGTTGACGCCACGAGGATAGTCATCAACCAGACGGACGAATACAAACTGGAGAAGTTTGTAGGATTGAACGAGAGAACGTGTCTTAATCAAAAACCCGTAGTCCAACTGGGCGACAAGGTAACAAAAAATCAGGTCATAGCTGACGGAGGAGGAACCGATAACGGGGTGTTGAGCTTGGGTAAAAATGTTCTTGTAGGTTTTGTTTCTTTTGACGGTTTTAACTTTGAGGATGCGATTATCGTCAGTGAAAAACTTGTTAAGGATGACAGTTTCACAAGTATTCATATCGATGAATTCACGGCGGAGGTTCGTGAGACCCGACTCGGGAAGGAAGAATTTACCTGCGATATACCCAATGTCAGTGAGAAGGCCCTTCGCAACCTCGATGAAAACGGGATAGTGCGCGAGGGTACTCGAGTATGTCCCGGTGACATTCTGGTTGGCAAGGTTGTTCCGAAGGGCAAAACCGAACTTACACCTGAGGAAAAACTTCTTCACGCCATCTTCGGCAGAGCGGGTGAAGATGTCAAAAATGATTCTCTTGAACTTCCGAGCGGTTACGAGGGAGTGGTGATAAAAACAGAGCGTTTCACGAGGCGCGGGGCGGGGGGCGAGGAACAGAAAAAGGCTCTCAAGACCCAGATAAAAGAATATGAAGAGCAGATGAGGGCCAAAGAATGTATGATATTCCGCCAAATGATAGAAGGTATCCACAAGAAGCATGAAGTCAGGATAGTCGATACGTCCACGCGCCAGAAAGTCGGCAGCAGTGACGATGACGAGGTTATTTATGAACAGATAGAGAATTTTGATATTAAGTGGGTAAGTCCCGCTTCGTCTCGCGAAGAGGTACAGAAAATCTGTGATAAATACTGGGTTAAAATTACGGAGCTGCAAGAACAAAAGAAGCGCAGGACTGAGACATTGAAACACGGGGATGAACTTCCGAGCGGCGTGCTGCAAATGGTAAAAGTTTACGTTGCCGCCAAAAGGATATTATCTATCGGCGACAAAATGGCTGGTCGACACGGCAATAAGGGAGTTATTGCGAAGATTATGCCCGAGGAGGACATGCCGTTCCTCGAAGACGGTACGAGTGTAGATATACTGCTTAATCCTCTTGGGGTACCGAGCCGAATGAATGTCGGGCAGATTCTGGAGACACATCTTGGTTGGGTGTCGAAGGTGTTGGACATTAACGCCATTACACCGGTATTTGACGGGGCTACCGAAGAAGACATCCAAAATCTTACAGTCGAAGCAAACGAGTATATGGAAAAACGAGAAAGGGAACTCTTGCCTACATCCTACATTCTTAAATCGATACTTTCTATAGATGAGTTCTTTAATGAGGCTCAGATTGGATATGTGGTTGTCGACCACTTCGAGGATCCAAATAGTAAGGATAAAAAAAGGCTCGGAGGATTTCTTAATCTTCTTGAGGGCAAAGCCATTCTCAAATACGCTGATAAAGAGGGAATCGACAAATCAAAGGACTATATGTCGTTCTTCAATGTTGCTGAACCTAAAGGGATTGACGGGAAGGGAAAGGAGAAAGAAAAGTTTGAACTCGAGTGGGATGATGCTGTGAAAAAAGACAATCTTCTGATTCAGAAGTTCCGAGAGTTTACGACAAAGCCGAGATGGATTTCGGCGAAAAATGCATGTGATAAAGATATTCCTAAAGAACCGGGTGTTTACTGTTACAAGATTCGAGGGCGTATTGTGTATGTTGGCCAAGCGGGATACCGTGGAGGGAAAGGTTTACGAGAACGTCTGTGCGATTGTCACCTTAAGAATACGATGGGTTCTTCTTTTCGGGATCATTTGAAAGAATTCTTTTCAAAACCGAGAGAAGTGGCTTCGCCGTCTCTACCTCCGGCAGATGAGATTTTCGTTCATGTTCCGAAGGGTTTAAAGACTCAGTTATACGACGGACGAACAGGAGAACCATTTGACCAGAAAGCAACCATTGGATATATCTATATGATGAAGTTGCATCATCTTGTAGACGATAAGATTCACGCCCGGGCGACCGGTCCTTACAGTTTGATTACCCAGCAGCCTTTAGGTGGCAAGGCCAGGACCGGTGGGCAGAGATTTGGGGAAATGGAGGTCTGGGCTCTGGAAGGTTACGGAGCGGCTTATACATTGCAGGAGATGCTGACTGTAAAAAGCGATGATGTGGAGGGGCGAACAAAAATCTACGAGTCAATGGTCAAGGGTCAAAACATTCTCGAAGCAGGGACTCCGCTTTCTTTTGATGTGTTATGCAACGAAATAAGGGGTTTAGGATTGAATATTCAGCTTGAAAAGAAACGGCTTGGCAGCACTGTATTGTGAGATAAAAAGTTAATATTCTTCGGCTAATTTAGTTTAAGGAGAAGACCTTAAATGTTAGGAAATATTTACGACAGAATCAATGATTATGGTTCGGTTAAGATTAGTCTTGCCAGTCCCAACGATATTCGCAGCTGGTCTTTCGGGGAGGTTCGTAAGCCCGAGACAATAAACTACCGTACTTATCGTCCGGAGAAAGACGGCTTGTTTTGTGAGCGTATATTCGGTCCGGAGCGGGACTGGGAATGTGCCTGCGGCAAATATAAAGGCACGAAGTTCAAGGGGATAATCTGTGACCGCTGCGGGGTTAAAGTTACCCATAGCCGTGTTCGGCGCAAACGGATGGGGCATATTAACCTTGCGGCCCCCTGTGTTCATATCTGGTTTTTTAAGTCAATCCCGAATCATCTGGGTACTCTTTTGGCGATGAAGACAGCGGACCTTGAGAAAATCATTTACTTCCAGGATTATGTTGTTATAGAGCCGGGGCAAAGCAAATTAAAGAGGGGACAGCTTCTAAGCGAAGATGAAAGCAGAGAAGCGACAATCAAATACGGAGCGGAATTCAGGGCGGAGATGGGCGCCGAAGCTATAAAGATGTTGCTGGAAAAGCTCGACTTGGATGAGTTGGCGACAAAGCTGAGAGCGGAGTTATTAAAAACAACAAGCAAGCAGAGAGTAAAAGACCTGACGAAAAGAATCAAGGCGGTCAACGCCGTCAAAAGCAGCAGAAATAAACCTCAGTGGCTGGTCCTTGAGGTGATACCGGTAATACCGCCGGATTTGCGTCCGTTGGTGCTTCTGGAAAGCGGTAATTTTGCGACGAGTGATTTAAATGACCTTTACAGGCGCATTATCAATCGAAACAACAGATTGAAGAAGCTGATGGACCTGAATGCTCCGGAGGTAATTATTCGAAACGAGAAGCGAATGCTGCAGCAGGCAGTTGATGCATTGCTTGACAACAGTAGATGCAGAAGGCCGGTTCTCGGGAGCAATAACAGGCCGTTGAAAAGTCTCAGCGATATGATTAAAGGAAAGCAGGGTCGATTCCGTGAAAACCTGCTCGGTAAACGAGTGGATTACTCAGCGAGGTCGGTGATAGTTGTCGGGCCGAGTTTGAAACTGCATCAGTGCGGTCTTCCTAAAAAGATAGCTCTGGAGTTGTATCAGCCGTTCATTATTCGCAAACTTAAACAGCAGGGTCTTGCCGATACGATAAAAAGTGCCAAGCGCATGATAGAACGACACGACGAGCAGATATGGGATATCCTTGAAGAAGTTATTCATCAGCATCCTGTATTGCTTAATCGTGCACCTACACTTCATCGAATGGGCATTCAGGCCTTTGAGCCGACGCTGGTGGAGGGCAATGCAATTATGCTGCATCCGTTGGCATGTAAGGGATTTAATGCGGACTTTGATGGGGACCAAATGGCGGTGCATCTGCCTTTGAGCATTGAAGCTCAGGCAGAAACACACTCTTTGATGATGACAACGAGTAATATTTTTTCACCTTCGAACGGAGCTCCGATGGTGGGCCCGTCACAGGATATGGTAATGGGCAACTATTATTTGACTTATATGGACCCGAGTGTGGAGTACACCGGGAGAGTGTTTAAGGAGGCTTTCGAGGCAATAATGGCTTACGAGTCGGGTAAAATAGGTTTGCATGACAAGATAAAAGTTCGTATTAACAAAGCTATAGAAGATGGCCGGCACCAGATAGTAGACACCGAAAAAAGGGAAGCAAAGATAATTGAAACAACGGTCGGCAGGTGCATATTTAACGAGATATTTTCAGAGAAGATGCCGTTTTACAATATGACGATGTCGGGAAAGAAATTGAGCCGGGCGATAAGCGATTGTTTCCAGTATGCCGGCAGCGCCGAAACAGTCGATTTGCTGGATAGAATAAAAGATATGGGTTTCCGATATGCGACTCTTGCGGGATTGAGCTTCGGAATTATGGATTTGAAGATACCAAAGAAGAAGTATGATATTATCGAAGATACGGAAAAGCGTGTTAGAAAGATTCATAAGAACTATCAGGCGGGAGTTTTGACAGAGGGAGAAAGATATAATCAGGTTATCGATGCCTGGACGAGTGCCCGTGTAGCGGTTACGAATGAAATGATGCGAGGCCTTAAGGAGGATACAAAAGATGACGGCACGCCGTATCTGAATCCGATTTACCTTATGAGCGATTCAGGCGCCCGTGGAAGCGTCGACCAGATTCAGCAGCTTGCAGGTATGCGAGCTCTCATGGCCAAGCCGGGTGGAGAGATTATCGAGACGCCGATTAAATCTAATTTCCGTGAGGGTCTGAGTGTTCTTGAGTACTTTAGTTCTACTCACGGTGCGCGTAAAGGTCTTGCTGATACGGCGTTGAAGACGGCCAATTCGGGTTACCTTACCCGTAAGCTGATAGACGTGGCACAAAATGTAATTATCTCCGAGCATGACTGCGGGACGTTGCAGGGTATTACAAAAAATATAGGTGGGGGCGAGCAAATCGGCGTATCGCTTTCTCAACTGATTATCGGCCGAACCGCCCGAGATAATATTCGCAATCCGATTACCGACGAGATGATAGTTCATGAGAACGAGGTTATAACACCCGAGGCTGCAGAAGATATTGAGGCTTTGGGACTGGATGCCATCAGGGTAAGGAGTCCTTTAACCTGCGACAGTTCTTATGGTATTTGCGCAAAGTGTTATGGATGGGATTTGAGCACGGCATATCTTGTTGAAGAAGGGCTGGCGGTTGGTATAATCGCGGCCCAGTCAATCGGTGAACCCGGGACTCAGCTTACGCTGCGAACATTCCATACCGGTGGTATTGCTTCAAGGGCAATTCTCGAGCGTGAGCAGACCGCTACACAGGCGGGCATCGTTCAGTATCGAGATATAAATGCGGTTACTCTAAAACTGGAAGACGGCACCAAACAGACAATCGCACTGAAGCGCAATGGTGAAATAGCCATACTTGACGAGAAAAATCGCGAGTTGGATAAATTCAAGGTTCCCTACGGAGCCATGGTTCTTATCAATGACAACCAAAAAGTCAAAGCAACAGATGTTTTGTTCAGGTGGGACCCACATCGTACGCCGATTTTAGCTGAAGTTAAGGGTCTTATCAGGTTCGTGGATATCCTTGAAGGTGAGACAATACGAGTTGAAGAAGAACGAAAAGGACAGGTTGGCAAGCCTGTGGTAATAGAGCATAAAGGAGATAAGCATCCTCAAATTATCATAGAAGATTCGGAGGGCAAAATCCTTGATGTTCACTATTTGCCGGCAGGAGCGAGGATAGAGGTTATTGAAGGTGAGCGGGTTCATGCAGGCCAGCTGCTTGCTCATCAGCCCCGGGCTACCGGTGGCACCCAGGATATCACAGGAGGTTTGCCGAGGGTTACCGAGGTTTTCGAGGCTCGCAAACCAAAAGACCCGGCTGCAATGGCAGAGATTAGCGGTCGAGTCGAGCTTAGAAGCGATAAGCGTAAGGGCAAAATGACGATTATAGTCCGCAGCGAAAGCGGTATGGAGAAGGAACACCACGTTCCCCGCGACAGACACCTTAATGTTCATACCGGAGATATGACCGAAGCCGGAGACCCTTTAACCGGCGGCCCGCTGGTTCCTCACGATATTCTGAGAATTAAGGGTGAAGAGGCACTCCAGAGATACTTAATTTCCGAAATCCAGAATGTGTACCGTTCACAAAATGTTGCTATCAACGACAAGCATATCGAGATTATCAGTGCTCAAATGATGCGAAAGGTTGAAATTGAGTCGGTTGGAGACAGTTCATTTCTTCCGGGTGAAGTAGTTGATAAGTTCGTATTCCGAAAAGAGAATGAGAGACTGGCGCATAGTATCAAAATCAGCAAAGTCGGCGATGCAACTGATTTGGAAGAAGGGGATGTTATCGACAAGGAAGAGCTTGCCAAAATCAATGAAAAGGTTGAAATGATAGGGGGGGTAGCGGCAAAGGGGAGAAAGCCGAGACCGGCAACTGCCAAGACATTGCTTTTGGGCATAACGAAAGCATCGCTTGGTTCGGAGAGCTTTATTTCAGCAGCCAGTTTCCAGCAGACAACAAAAGTCTTGACTGAGGCGTCTTTGGCTGGTAAAGTAGATGAACTTTGTGGTTTGAAAGAAAATGTTATACTTGGGCATCTGATACCTGCCGGCACAGCTTTTAAGCCGCATCTGAATATGAGAATCAAGCATCTTGTAGAAGCACCGCTGCCGAAGGAGTTTAGAGAAGTTGAAGAAATTAAAGAGACCAAAGAGGCTGAAGCGAAAGCAGAAGCTGCTATTAAGGAAGCTTTGGGAATCAATGTGAAAGAGTAAGGAAGGTTGGAAATAAATAATGCCTACCATAAACCAGTTAGTTAGACATCCGAGAGCAAAATCCAAGGGCAGGAAACGCGTGTCTGAAATCAGCGGCTCGCCCCAGAGAAGAGGCGTATGTCTGATTGTACGCACCCAAACGCCCAAGAAGCCGAACTCGGCTCTTCGGAAAATCGCCCGTGTCAGACTTACCAACGGCAAAGAGGTTACGGCTTATATTCCCGGTATTGACCACAACCTTCAGGAGCACAGCACAGTTTTGGCTCGGGGGGGTCGAGTGAGAGACCTGCCGGGTGTTCGTTACCACATTATTCGCGGGGTGCTTGACTGTGCCGGTGTTGAGAATCGCAGACAGGGTCGAAGTAAGTATGGAGCTAAAAAAGCAAAATAGATTGTAGTTCGTCGATGAGCGAACAAATAAAAAAGGGACAATAATGGCTAAGACATTTACAGCTTCGAATCAGCAATTAAAACCGGACGCTGTATATAACAGCAAACTGGTCTCAAAGTTCATCAATTGTTTGATGCTTGAAGGTAAGAAAAGCGTCGCCCAGCGGGTTTTTTACGATGCTATGGCTATTATATCCAAGAATATGAAGGATACCTCACCGCTTGAAGTGTTTGAGACGGCGGTAAATAATGCCAAACCATTGATAGAAGTGCGCAGCAAACGTGTCGGCGGTGCAAGTTATCAAGTGCCGATGCAGGTAAATGCAAAACGTCAGCAGTCGCTTGCTTTCAGATGGATACTACAGTCTGCCAGAAGTAAGAAAGGCAAGCCTATGGCTGAGCGTTTAGCCGCGGAACTGATGGATGCCTATAATGAGCGAGGGGGTGCGATGACCGTTCGTGAGAATATCCACAGGATGGCTGAGGCAAATAAGGCGTTTGCACATTTTGCCTGGTAATAGTTAGTCGCTTTTAACTGCCACGGAATATTAACAGAAACCCGTGGCAGTTTTTTTATTCATAACACGATGTGATATACGATATATGAGAGATGGCAAGTACTTTGCACAAAATACGTAATATTGGAATTATGGCGCATATTGATGCCGGCAAGACAACCGTAACCGAGCGTATGCTTTATTATACGGGCAGGACCTATAAGATGGGAGAGGTTCATGATGGCACGGCGGTTATGGACTTTATGGAAGAGGAGCAAAAACGAGGAATTACGATTACATCGGCGGCAACGAAGTGCCCATGGAAGGGATTTGAAATCAATCTTATCGATACGCCCGGCCATATTGATTTTACCGCTGAGGTTGAAAGGTCTCTTTGTGTTCTGGATGGGGCGGTAGCAGTATTTGACGGCTCCGAAGGCGTTCAGGCACAGAGCGAAACCGTCTGGAGGCAGGGTCAGAAATACGGCCTTCCCTGTCTTTGTTTCATAAACAAGATGGACAAGGTTGGGGCAGATTTCGAGATGTCGGTCAAAAGTATTCACGATAAACTCATCGCCGAACCGATTACATTGCAACTGCCTATTGGTGCTGATGAATCTTTTGCCGGGACAATAGACCTTATAAAGATGCGAGCAGTTTTCTACAAAAGTGAAAAACTTGGAGCAACTTTTGAAGAGACCGATATTCCCGCCGATTTGCAAAAAACCGCAGAAGAGTATAGACACCGGTTGATTGAACTTGCAGCCGAACATGATGAAGAATTGATGGACAACTATGTTCACGACAATCCAATCGAAATTGAAGCCATAAACAGAGCAATTAGAAAGGCGACTTTGTCTAATAAACTTTATCCGGTGTTCGTAGGCTCTGCGCTGAAATATATCGGCGTTCAAAGACTGCTTGACGCTGTCGTGGAGTATCTGCCTTCTCCACTGGATAAGCCCGATATAGTCGGACATAAGCCGGGTAATGAGCAACAAAAGATATTGGTTAAGTGCGACCGAAACGGCAGTTTGGTTGCCCTTGTATTTAAGATTACCAGTGACACGCACGGCGATTTAAATTTTCTAAGGATTTATCAAGGTATGCTGAAGTCCGGCACAAGGGTTTTGGATGCAAGTCGCAACAAGCGTGAGAATATCACGAGGATATTCGAAATGCATGCCGATGAGCGTAAAATTCTGGATTCTGCGAGTGCCGGTGATATTGTAGCCGTTGTAGGCCTGAAACAAACGCTCACAGGCGATACGATTTGTGATACCAAAAAGCCGGTATGCCTGCCGAGTATAACATTTCCCCAGACCGTTATTAGTATGTCGATAGAGCCGAGAACCTTAGCAGACAAGACAAGATTATCCGAAGCTTTAGCCGCTTTAAGGCGTGAGGACCCTACCTTCGAAACGAAAATCGATAAGGAAACCGGTCAGACAATCATCAGCGGAATGGGTGAACTGCATTTGGAAATACTTCAGCATAAATTGGTCCGGGAAGACGGGATTAATGTCAGGGTGGGCAAACCGAGGGTTGCTTACAAGGAAGCTATAACGAAGTTGGCTCAGGCCGATGGCAAATTTGTACGTCAAACCGGTGGTCACGGCCAATTCGGGCATGTTGTTTTGACGGTAGAACCGTTGTTGACAGAAGATAGGCATTGGAGGGGTGATATTGAATTTGAAAGCAGGGTTGGTGGCGATAAAGTTCCTAAAGAGTATATTTCTTCCGTGGAAAATGGTGTCAGAGATGCCCTGGGCAGCGGTGTGCTGGCAGGTTTTCCTGTTGTGGGAGTTAAGGTTGCGCTTATTGACGGTTCTTTTCATCCGGTGGATTCTTCAGATATAGCATTTGAGCAGGCAGGTGCAATAGCGTTGGACAATGCTCTCAAGGAGGCCGGAGCAGTCCTACTTGAGCCGATTATGTGTCTCCAAGCGGCGGTGCCGGAATCGTATTTTGGTGCAGTGCAGGGCAATTTGCTTGGGAAAAGAGCTGTAATTACAGATGCTCGGATGCATGGTGATATTCGGATAATTGAGGCCAAAGTTCCGCTTGTTGAAATGTTCGGCTATTCCAGCGAAATAAGGAGTGTAACATCCGGCCGAGGTACCTTTACTATGGAGCCTTTGAGCTATGAAAAGGTCCCGGAACAGCTTGCAAAGCAGATTATCCTGTGAAAACAACTAAAAATTGTATTATTTTTTATATTTAAGCAGATTTTTTTTGATATTTTATTGACATTAGTTCGATTGCTTGATACAGTTCTTACTTTTCAGCCGTAGCGAGCATCGTCAAGGATGGCTTTGCGTAAACCAGTTGGGCTGTGGCATATCTGTAATTGTGGTAGTCAAGGATGGTTTTATTGAGTATTTAGGGGTGCACCAGGGTCTTTATAAGGCTTTGGGAGGGTCTCAAAACGACCCGAACCCGAATTCTTTAAGGAAGGCGTCTCGCTTTTAGGTTTTTAGCCGGACAAAGGCCTTTCCTGCCGAAATCTGAGGAAGTGTTTAATATATAGTGGGTAGCGTATAGAAAGACGAGGCGTTATCTGAAAGAATGAGGACAAGTTATGGCAACTGAAACTGAAAAAATCAGAATCAGGATGGAGGCTTATGACCATAAGGCTCTTGACGCATCTGCCAAGGAGATAGTTGAGCATGCCCGGCGTACGAATGCCCGTGTCAGCGGGCCGGTACCGTTGCCTACACGCATTGAGAGATACACTGTTTTGCGAAGTCCTCACATTGATAAGAAATCCCGCGAACAGTTCGAGTTGAGAACGCATAAGCGCCTGATAGATATTCACGAGGCCAATGCGCGAACAGTTGAAATATTAAACCGGCTGGTGGTACCTGCGGGTGTTTTTGTGAAGATAAAAGCCTAAGATGATGAAGAAGTCACAGGCTTTTTGCTTTTAAGGTTTTTTATTTTAATGGCAATGTTATTAGGTAAAAAAGTTGGAATGACCCAGGTTTATGACGAATCCGGCGGTCTTCTGCCGGTTACGGTTATACAAGCCGGTCCTTGTACTGTTATGCAGGTTAAGACAGTTGAGACCGATGGTTATAACGCCGTGCAGTTGGGATATGAGGATGTGAAGCTGTCTCGACGAAAGAAACCGGCGATAGGACATGCAGAGAAAGCTAAAGCGTCACCAATGAGATTTGTCAGAGAGATGAGGCTGTCAGAAGATGCTGCACCAGAGTATGAGACGGGTGAGTCAATTACGGTTTCGGTTTTTGCCCAAGGAAATTTAGTCGATGTTGTTGGCACGAGCAAAGGGAAAGGTTTTGCGGGTGTTATGAAACGGCATGGCTTCGGTGGGTTTCCCGGTTCTCACGGCACGGAACGAAAACACAGAGCACCTGGTTCGATATCAAGTTTTGCCAGTAATGCCGGTCACGGTGGAAATCTCAAAAAAGGCAAGAAAATGGCCGGACATATGGGAAATTGCCAAGTTACAACGAGAAACCATCAGTTGCTTTCAATCGACGAAGATAAAAATCTGTTAGTTGTGAAAGGTTCGGTGCCTGGCCCGTCCGGGAGTTATGTCATAGTGCGCAGCTCTAAAGGCAGTAAAGCTCCATAAAAGACGGTTGGTCCAGAAGAGATATGAGAAATGATTGATTTGGCGGTTTACAACAGAGACGGCGAAGAAATCGACAGTTTGAAGGTCGATGAGTCTTCTTTTGGCGGTTCGGTGAGGTATCCGCTGCTTAAGCAGGCAATTGTTATGTACCACGCCAATAAGAGAGTCGGCACAGCTGCCACCAAGGGCAGAAGTATGGTAAAAGGCTCGACGAAAAAACTGTTCAGGCAAAAAGGTACGGGGAATGCCCGTGTCGGCAACCGCAGAACCGGCAAACGAGTGGGCGGCGGTGTGACTTTTGCCAAGATAGCCAGAGACTTCGGTAAGCAAATGCCAAAAAAACAAAGGAGATTGGCAAGAGATTCGGCGATACTTGAAAAACTTTTGAGCAATAATGTTGTGTTAGTTGATGAGTTGGGTTTTGAAAAACCGAAGACAAAAGATTTTGTGAATATTCTTGATAACCTGAAGATTTTGAATAAAGGCAGCTGCCTGGTGACAATAACCCGAGATGATACTAATCTTTACAAATCAGCAAGGAACATTCCAAGAATAGCTGTTATGCCGGTGACCAACCTGAACGCCGGTGATATCTGTAACCACAGTAAGATGTTATTTACCAAGGAAGCGTTTCTTAAATTGATTGTTGAAGATTGATAATTGCGGGCAATAAGTCTGAAGAGGCGATAGATAGTATTAAGATGGATGACTATAAAGTAATAATTCGACCTTTGATTACGGAACAGGGGATGCACTTTGCCAATACAAAAGGGGCGTATTCATTTGAGGTAAACAGAAAGGCAAACAAGAGCCAGATAAAAACCGCTGTTGAGAAGATGTACGGTGTTAAAGTGGATAAGGTGCGAACGGCCAACCATAAAGGCAAGTATCGCCGCAGGGGCAGAAACTTTGGTATGACGCCGGCGTGGAAAAAGGCGGTTGTGTTTTTAGAGTCGGATTATCATATAGATTTATTCTAAATGATATTCCATTGATTGATAATAAGGTATCAGAAACTAAATTGAAATGGGTATTCGAGTTTACAAACCGACGAGTCCTGGTCGCAGAAACGGTTCAGTGAATGATTATGCCGAGTTGACGACAAGCAGGCCGGAGAAGTCTCTTTGCAAGCGCATAAAGAAGACGGGTGGAAGAAACCACCACGGTGTAACTACGACGCGGTTTAGAGGCGGCGGTGCAAGAAAGATTTATCGTATTATTGATTTCAAGCGCAATAAAGATGAAATTCCGGCCAAGGTGGCAACGGTTGAATACGACCCTAACCGGAATTGTTTTATATCTCTGCTTCACTATGCCGACGGCGAGAAAAGATATATACTGTCACCGTTTGGTATGAAGGTCGGAGATAAGGTGGTAAGCGGTTCGGTTTGTGAGCCACGGGTTGGCAATGCTATGCCTTTGCAGGCGGTTCCCTCCGGTCTTGAGATTCATAATATTGAAATGACGGCGGGACAGGGCGGCAAACTGGTCAGAGGCGCCGGCAGTGCGGCAAGAATTGTCGCCAAAGAAGGCGATTGGGTTAGCATTGTTCTGCCGAGTGGTGAAATGCGGATGGTTCGCAAGGAATGCCGGGCTACAATCGGACGATTGAGTAATCCGGACCATCAGAACATCAAAATCGGCAAGGCCGGTCGAAAGCGTCATATGGGTCGCCGGCCCCATGTTAGAGGCAAAGCGATGAATCCTGTTGCTCATCCTATGGGCGGGGGTGAAGGCAGAGCAAACGGAGGAAGAGACCCGTGTTCGCCAAGGGGAGTTCCGGCAAAAGGTGGAAAAACAAGAAATCCGAGAAATCCAAGTAACAAAAGAATTATTCGCAGGCGTAAAAATAAAAGACAGGGACAGTTGGTTTTGTAATTGACAATTGAATATTTACAGTTGTGTGAGTTTCCGGGATTTGTGAATCAGAGTCCCTGATAGAAGTAGAAAAATAAGAACTGATAGAAATTATTAATAGAAAACAGAAAAATGGGAAGATCTCTTAAAAAAGGGCCATTTGTCGATGAGAAGTTATTTATTAAGGTAAACAAACAGATTAATACGGGCTCTCGTGACCCCATAAAGACCTGGGCAAGAAGATGCACGATAATTCCGGAGTTTGTGGGTTTTACCTTTATGGTTCACAACGGCAAGATGTTTCATAAGGTTTTTATTACCGAAGATATGGTTGGTCACAAACTGGGAGAATTTTCCCCGACGCGTACTTTTAAGGGACACTCGAGCAAGAAAATCAAATAGTGAAAAGTGAATCGAGACAGGAAAAACATATAAGAATATCATGTTAAGTTCTACTAAATTAAAAGAGTTTTGTGAGCAGCGCCGGATGAGCGTAGAACTGCTGGCCGAGCAGATAGTTCGTGGAGGTCTGAAGCGAAAAGAAGCGGTGGCGGCCGTTAAAAACTGGCAGAAGGGTCTTTTTAAGCCCTTGCCCCGCCGAGACGATATTGAGCGTCTGGCTGCCGCTTTGTCTGTTGATGTAAATGATATTCTTGATTGGCGTTCGTCTTATCGCTATGCACCGCTTTCACCAAGAAAAGCCAGATTGGTCGCGGAGTTGATAACCGGTCGCAGTGTTCAGGATGCAATGGACATCCTGAAATTTACAAGGAAACGTGCCGCACCGATGATTGACAAGGTGCTCAAAAGTGCGGTTGCTGATGCGGATGAACAGCAGGCTGATGTTGAAAGTTTATATGTAAGCAGCGCTCGTGTTGATGAAGCGGGTATTCGTGTTGGAACAAAAAGATGGATGCCAAAAGACAGAGGCAGAGCTCATCCTATTAGTAAAAAAGCCTGTCACATACATGTAACCGTGACACAGGCTTAATTGAGGTCAAGACAAGAAACAAAAAAGGCAAGAGTAATTATGGGTCAGAAAGTATCGCCGATAGGTTTCAGAACTGGAATAACACGCCCTTGGCAGAGTACCTGGTTTGCTCCGAAGGCGGATTACGGTAACTTCCTTGTCGAGGACCAGAAGATTCGCGAATATGTTGATAAGAAGTATAACCGTCAGATGCCCAAAGGGGCGGTAGCCAAAATCGAAGTGATACGTACCCGCAATGAAGTGAAGGTGACTCTGCATAGTGCCCGTCCGGGCATTATTATTGGACCCAGAGGCGGCGAAGTTGATAAGTTGCGTGAAGAACTCGAAGAGATGACCGGGCGGAAGATAAGTGTTAATGTTATTGAGATAAAAGAACCTGACCTGAATGCCTTTTTGGTGGCTGAAATGATTGCCGAGCAATTATGTAAACGTGCTTCTTACAGGCGTACAATGAAGCAACAGTGTGAGGCGGCTATAAACGCCGGGGCCAAAGGAGTTAAAATTATTTGCGGCGGACGTTTGGCGGGTGTTGAAATAGCCCGTAGTGAGACTCAGAAACTTGGCAGTATTCCTTTACATACCCTTGATGCTGATGTGGATTATGCCACGGCGACGGCAAGGACGACTTATGGAGCGGTGGGTATAAAAGTGTGGATTTATAAAGGTAAATTCGGTGAAGAGATCCAGTCAAGACAGGTTCATCGTCGTCGTCCCCCCAGACGCGGTCCAAGAGCATCGGGCGGTAATGTCTCCAGAACTTCAGGGGACAGAGACAAGAAAAGTGCTACAAAAGCAGATGCAGTTGCCGGACCTGCACCGGAAAGTACTGAGCAGTCAGGCAAGACAGAGGAGAGTTGAGAAAAAGTTTTTTCGAAGTTATATATTTTTTTGATTATAAAATTTGTTTTTGACTAAGGGTTTTAAGAAATGGCAATGATGCCCAAAAGAGTTAAGTTCCGTAAGAGCCAGCGCGGCAAGATGAAGGGCAATGCCTCGAGAAGCAATTATGTAGCGTTTGGCGAATACGGATTGCAGTCTCTGGAACAAAGCTGGATAACGGCCAAGCATATTGAAGCCGGCCGGGTTGCGGCGACGCATTTTTTGCATCGGGAAGGAAAGGTCTATATCAGAATATTTCCTCACAAGCCGGTCAGCTCCAAGCCGTTGGAGACTCGAATGGGTAAAGGCAAAGGAGAACCCGAATTCTGGGTAGCCAGGGTCAGGCCTGGTCAAATTTGCTTTGAAATCGGCGGAGTAGATGAGAATGTTGCCAAACAGGCACTTGTCAGGGTGGCTCACAAAATGCCGATAAGGTGCAGGTTCGTAAGACGAAGACATTCGCTATGAGGAAAAGTTGATAATGAAAGCACAGGATTTTCGTGATATGAGTCCGGATGAGCTTGAAGACAAACTGGAAGAGTTCCAGAGGCGTTTGTTTGATTTGCGTTCGCAGGCGGTCACGGAAACGCTGGAGAATTCCAAGGTGGTACTGAATGTCAAGCGTGATATTGCCAGGCTCAAGACGGTAATGAATGAAAGTAAAAAAGCGTGAATCGAGACAGGAATATATGCAGGATGAGAAATTAAAAACCAAGACTGCCGTGGTGATAAGTAACAGCGGTGCCAAAAGTATCAAAGTCGCCATAGATTACAAGGTGAAACATCCTAAATACGGCAAATATGTTAAACGCAGGACACAACTGAGTGTGCATGATGAGCATAATCAGGCTGGTGTCGGTGACCTTGTTGAAGTTGTACAATGTCGCCCTTACAGCAAGACAAAGAGCTGGCGTCTTGTCCATGTGGTTGAAAAGGCGGTTCAAAAGTAAGAGGTTTATCTAAAGTGATTCAACAGGAAACAATGCTGGATATAGCCGACAACTCAGGTGTCAAGTCTGCGTTGTGTATAAAGGTTCTTGGCAGAGGCGGTTCTCGCGGTAAAAAAACTAGGCCTGTAGCTTCGATAGGAGATATTGTTTGTGTTGCAATAAAAAAATCCCTGCCGACGTGTCAACTGGATGACAAAAAAGTTCATAAATGTGTGATTATCCGCACCAAAAGCCCTGTGAAGCGAACGGATGGCAGCTATGTAAGGTTCGACAGCAACGCGGCGGTGATGATTGATAACGAGGGCAATCCGATAGGAACGAGAATTTTCGGTGCGGTCGCTCGTGAGCTTCGAGAGA
>Ga0272442_10004808_pt1 | contig 18292 bp, 10 predicted proteins | sample SSMForm2O_FD_200262 | JGI IMG/M metagenome (GOLD analysis project Ga0272442, IMG submission 200262) | Marine sediment archaeal communities from Little Sippewissett salt marsh, Falmouth, MA, United States - SSM-Form-2O | ecosystem: Environmental > Aquatic > Marine > Wetlands > Sediment ... | reverse complement strand
CATTTCCCCTTGCTGGAGCGCCGTCGCGGCTGCCACAACCAGTCGATCATGAAGCCGTCGATGCCCGTCCTGCGAACTGCGTCGCCGATGTAGGCGGACAGGTACGCGAGATACTCATCGGTGTAGGGGATATGATAGGTGCTCGGCGTGCCGTAGCTCAGGTCGGGATGATCCGTCCCCCACTTCGTGTTGGCGGCTATGCAGAAATAGCCCATCACCAGCATGCCTTCCTTGTGCCCGAGTCTCACTAGCTCCGGCAGGAAGTCGTGCTCGAGCCCGGGCTGCTCCGGGACAAAGCCGTTCTTGTACCACGCGTAGCCGTTGCAGGAGACGCAGAACGTCTGGATGACGTTGACGCCCATCGTCTTGTACCAGGCCACGTGCTGGGCAGGATCGGCATTGCGCCAGGACCCCGGCCTGGCGAATTGCCTGCGCGACCCCCAGTTGAAATCCAGGCAGTAGGCCTTGATGTCCCTCACGGGGGCGGAGGCAGGCGCAACGTCTGCGTTCCGAGCCCCAGCCGCACAAGCGGCGGTCACACTGACGACAGCAAGAAGCGGAGACAACAAGCCCATCGCGGTGTGTGGCAGGTACATCGTCTGCTTTCCTCTCGTCGGCTGCTCTCATGAGACACGGCTCGCCACATCGGCACGGACGTGCTCACGTCCGGCCGGCCACACAAAGCTCAATGAGGTCGTTGAGCCTGGCGGTGGCGAGGGCGACGCTCTGATCGGCCGCTCCGTAGTAGATCCTCACGGTCCCATCCGCCTCGGGGATCATCGCCCCGGGGAAGACCACGTGGCTCCGATAGCCGATGTTCTCGTAGTCTTCCGTCGGCTCCATGATCGGATCCGGGCACATGCCGACCACCTGCGACGGATCGTCCAGGTCGAGCAGCAGAACCCCCGTGCGGTACGTGAACGGCCAGCCAAACTTGTCCGGCTCACGCATCTCCACGCCGTGGAAAAGCGCCAGCCAGCCTTCGTCCGTCCTGATCGGCGGCGTGGACGGGCCTACCTTCACCTTGCCCCAGGCCACGTCCTCCGCCCGCAGGACCAGCTTGTGCCTGCCCCAGAACTCCATGTCGGGGGAATACCCGATCCACATGTCGAAGCCACGGCCTCGCGAGAAGATGTGGCCGAAAGGCCTGTCGAGACGGACATACAGGCCGCCGACCTTCTCGGGAAACAGCAGCGCGTTGCGGTTGTCGGGCAGCGTCCTGTGGACGCGCTCCCAGTCATACAGGTTCCTGCTGCGTGCGATGCCGTTCAGGATGCCTCTGGCGGTGCTGGTTGCATACGTCATCCAGTACGTGCCGTCGATCACCGTCAGTCGGGGGTCGTAGATCGAGCCGTCCTCATCAGGCAACGGCGTCAGGATGGGCTCGGGATGGACCTTGAACGCAATGCCGTCGTCGGAAAGCGCCAGTGCGATGGACCCGCCTTTCTCCGCGGCGGGCACGACGCCAAGCTTCTCGATCTGGTCCGAATTGATGTCGGTGAACTCATCGGCTCGGAAGGCCAGCGCGTACGTCCCGTCAGGCGTCTTCACACACCCGGGATTGTAGGCGCCCGTGCATGGCCACGGGACATCCCGGAACGTGAGGATGGGATTCCCCGAGTACTTCTCTACGACGTCCGAGGGCTCTGGCATGGTTCAATCCGCCCCTTTCAGCAGGTCCGCCATGGCCCAGCCCAGCAAGTTGCCGACCTCCATGTGGGTTTCCGCATTGTGGTTGTAGTGATAGCCCGCACCACTCGGGGAGACGTCCTTCTCTCGCCAGTAAGGCCGGGCGTCGATGGTCTTCACGTTGCCCTTGAACTCCGGGTACTTGCCCGTCTCGCCGCGAGCTGGGCCTTGGCCACGGTCAAGCCGTGGCCGCTGAGTTTGTCGCCGCCGAACGCGATGGTGGCCATCACGAACTTGGCCTTGGGCGCATTGAAGTCCTTGCGCAGCGTCTTGATGAAGTGCACGAGGTTCTGCTCGTAGCGAAGGATCTCCTGTACGGTCTTCTTTATCTGTGCCGAGGTCTCCCCATTGAAGCTCTCCCACCGCTTGGCATGCTCACGCTTGGTCCAATAGCCCTCGGCGCTGGGCTGTTTGCCCCCCGGGCCACCCAGAGCGGCCCCTTCACCTGGTCATAGGCCGCCACAAGGTCAAAGCAGGCTTTGATGGTCGCATCATTGCGCCCGAAGATGCCGCGATGCCTGTCGATGGTCAGCTTGTGCGCCTCGATCTGTTTGGCATCCAGTTCGTTCCTGCCCTGGATGTGGTTCTTGAGCGCGGCAAACGCCGACAGCAATCCTGCTTCCGTCTCCGGCTTGTGGACGGGGGGGCCTTCCGCCGCGGCGCCGGCAGGGCATGAGAGCAGCACGGCTGTCACAAAGGCAAGAACGGTCCGCAGCACTTGGCTTCTCATCCTACTGCCCATCCGCGGCTCTCCTTCTGGCATAATGTGTGAGCCGCACGTTGTCAACACCAATTACCAACACCCTCACTCCCCCAGGCACATGACGGTCCCATCTCGGAGCGTGAGCAGGCATTGACCGTGTGCGGCGGAGAGTCCGTCCCAAACGGGCTGCGAGGCGAGCTTGAGTTCGGCGAGCTTGGCACCATCCTTCGTGGATGCGGTCCAGAGAACACCTCCCCGCTTGCCTGCGTAGGTTGCCGACAACTGCGGCAGGCTGAAGGACGACTGGAGCGGAACGCCGGCGGCGATGATCGTGTCGCCGGCAACCACGAGGGCATTGCCGCTGAGCGGGATCTGCGTGGACCAACGCTTCTTCCATGTACCGGACCGGGGAACCGTGCGCAGCTTCCAGTTGGCCTGCCACACGCCGGCGCCGCTCTTGGCACGTTGACCGCTGTAGAGGGCGTAGCCCTTCTGCGGGACCAGACTCGTGCTGTGACGCCCGGGCAGATACCCGCGGACCTCGTAGAACACATCGCCGTCCATCACCAGGATGTCACCCTTCGGCCCCGCGCCAGGAGTGCCCGTGTTCGGTCCATAGCACAGGTCGGTGTCGATGGTCCAGTACGTCCGGTGCTGGGGCGTATCGTCGAGGAATCCGCCGGATGCGATGAGGTGGGGCTGCTTCAACTGGGACAGCGGGACGGGCGTGAGATCGGGCTTGAACGCCTGATGCCGGATATAGAGCAAGTCGCCCTCACTCGAGAAGACGCCACCCTTGAATCCCTCGATCCGTGTGTTGCGTTTCCCGACGATTGGGAATCCATTCTTCGCATACGGACCGCTGACCTGCCGACGAAGGACGACCTCACCCGTCAGCGGATTCAGTGCGTAGACGATGATCCCACCGTCGAGGAACGAGCTACGGCCGGCGGCGAAGTACGCCAGCCCTTCGCGGATCATGACCGCGCCGTTGATGGGCCACGCCGATTCGAGCTGACCGTCGGCGCATATCAGTCGCTGCCCCGGAAGATCGCAGAACTTCCAGGACAGCACGCCGTCGGCAGCGCGAACGGAATGCACCCAGCCGTCGCGGGATCCGAAGATGAGGAAGCCCCTGTGGAATGTTGGCGGGCTGTCGATACGGCCGCCTGCCGTGTACGTCCACGAGACCGCACCATTCTTGCGCGAGAGTGCGTAGAGGGTGTGGGTGTCGCGCGCCGCAACGTAGACGAGGTCGCCCACGACGGTGGAGGCGGTCGGGAGTGAGGGGAGTTTGGCCTTCCAGATGGGCCTGAGCTTGCCTGTGACGTGGGTCCTGGTCAATCCGCTGCGAGCGCTGCCGTTGCGGTAGGCGGGCCAGTCAGCGGCGGTGGACGAGGCGGTCGGCGTGGCTCCGTACGCCTGGCCTTTGATGAGTCGACTCGTGCGCCCAACCTCCATGATCGTGCCTTTGGCACGGTCGCCGCTGTACACGGCGTTGAATCCGGTGAGGATTGTCCCCTTCAGGCAGGAGCAGGAGAACGGGGAGGAGTAGAGCATCCCGTTGGCCGGCAGGGGGCCGAGGCCGCAGGTCGCCCGCACCCATGGCGCGGGGAACTCCCCCTTGCCCTCGAGCGACACGAAGTCCGCGCCCCCGGTCTTCGAGTTGATGTAGTAGGTCTCCGTGATCCGGTTCCGGTAGCAGCGATCGTGGCCCATCGGTCTGTCCATGACCTGTGTGAGCTGCCGCTTGATCTCGCCGGTCTTCGGGTCGTGGCCATTCAGCAGCCCCGTCCACACGAGTCCGCCAGCAACGAAGAGGTCGGAGCCCTTCATGTAGTTCTGGACGTTCCGCCCTGTCCAGGCGAGTTTGCCGTCCATGCGGCCGTACGCCTTCACCGAGTTCACGGTGGAGCAGAAGAGCATAGTATCCGTGAGAACCAGCGTGGGGTTCAGGTTGTCCTGCCCGCCCATCGGCCCCGTGGGTCTCATCCTCCTGCCCTTCACCCGCTTCGCCGGCTTCACGTCGAGGCCGGGCGAATGCGCAGACCACCTGACGCGGCCGGAACCAATATCGCCGTACACCACCTGGTTGTTCGTGCAGTAGGCAAGAGAAGCGTCTCTCACAGCCAGGGACCCGCCGACATAGCCACCGATCTTCTTTCCCCATTTCTCGGCGCCGGATTCCGCATCGAGCGCCTTGAGTGTTACGTCCTTGCCTCTGGATTTCGGGACACCGTATGGTTCGCCGATGATCGCGTAGATGGTGCCGCGGTCGTAGACGAACTCGACGGTCTTCGCCGTTCCCGCAAGTGTTCTGAGCTCCTCGCCCGTGGCAGCATCGAGGACGCCGATGGGGGCGGTGTAGCCCAACGTGCAGTAGACCTTGTCGCCGATGGCGGCGATACGGCGTTGAATCTGTGTGGGGACAAACTTCACGTAACTGGCCGTCGGGTGCCAGCCCTCGAGCGGTCTGCGCCAGAGCTCGCACCCGTTGAACGCGTCGCGGGCGATCAGGTGGAACCTGGCCGGAAGCTTGTGATACTCGACGGATTCGAGATCCTCGATGGTGAACAAACGTCCGTTGGCGGACAGGATCGACGTCACCGTGACCCAGGACATATGCGACCTGCCCCAACGCGAGCCACCAGTCCACCGCAGCCGCTCCGGCGGCCCGACCTTGTCGGCTGAGACACCGTTGTTGTCGCCGTTGTGGAGATACTGATGCCACTCGTCGATGTCGTCGGGAACCGGCTTCACTGCTCTCGCCCACGAACCGCCGCGCTTGATCAGCGCGATCCCCCGGGGTGCCAGCACGCGCATCGCCTCGGCCTCGGGAACACCTCCACCCTCGATCGCAACGAGGTTGACCAGATTGTCGATGTGCGGCAGCGCCGTGCCGTTGAAGCCAGTCACGGAGACCCTGCCATATCGACCCCTCGCGTGCAGCCGCCTGCGCAGCGAACCAATCCGTTTGCCATTCGTTTCGAGGCCATGTACCGTGCACTTCGTCGCAGCGGCTTCGTCGTAGGCCGCATCGGTGCCGTTCACCAGCACAATAATGCCGCCGCTGATCCGTGCCTGCGTGACTGCGTCCGCAATCTCGGTGGCATGGAGAGGCCACGCCAGCAGTGCGGTGAGTACCGCTAACCGATAGGAGATGTGACCCCGGCCGGGAGCGGGCGCAGGACACAGGAGAACCCCCGGGGGTGGTGGTACACGACCCATTTCCCGTCTCCTTTGCCCACGCTATCGCCACAGCTCGGCTCAGGGTACTCCCGGCACCGTGGCAACCCTCTTATACCACTCACAAGCACACGTCCACCTCCCCCACAGCATTCTAGACCAATCGCGGGACCTCAGCAACCGAGTACCCGGAGAAGCTCCGTCACCGTTGGGTGGACGCAAGCGGTCCGAGAAGACGAACGGGGCAGCGCGTTGCCGGCTTCCATATACGTTTCGGCATTGTGCTCACCTGTAGGCTTCATTGACAACCTGATCGATCAGCCCCATGAGCTGCTTGTTGGCGATAGCCGAGTCCTGTTCATCCACCTTCCTGCCCTTGCGCTTCGCTGTCAGCCAGTGGCCGATCTCGTAGGACGTGCTCCTACCCTTGATACGCTGCGGCCGGGTGATCTTCGGCGCCAGCGCCTTGCTCGGAATCGTGTAGAAGAAATGCGGATCCCCGCCGCCGAAGCGGTCCTTCCAACAGTTGGCGAGCACGGAGAGCTCCGGGCCGAAGCTGGCACCCTGGTCGCCTTCCACCATCCTCGGGCTGCTCAGGAAGAGGACCCCCTTGAGGCTGGCCGGCGTGAACGAATGGACCAGCACGTTGTAGCTCTGGCAGGCATCACTCGTGACGGAGCCGGCGAAGGTCGGATAGGTGCCCCACGCTGAAGCGCCATCCGGGAGCTTCCTGGCCGCCATGAGCTGCGGAACGAACTCGCCCCAGTACTGCTTCCACGCGGCGATGTAGCGCCGCACGGTGGCGTTGTAGGTGGGCGTGCCCGGGATCTTGGCGGCGAGGTCCCTGTAGTCCGCCATCAGGCTCGGCGCCTCCTTGAGGCGGTCCACGGCGATCCAGCTCTTCAGCGCCTGGTCGTCGCCTTGCATGAAGACGATCCCCACGGGCGCCCGGGTCTTGGCGTAGATGCGTTCGCCGAGCGCCCCCGCCAGGCCGCCCCCCGCGTTCCTCAGCCCCTTCTCGCCGGCATTGAGCCACTCCGAGGCAAACCGGTTCTTGGGTGTCGTCGATACGCACACGCTGTAGCGGGAGGGACGACGGAAGGTGGTGCGCTTCGCCTTTCGGGTCATCACCCGCACCATGCCTGCGGGGGCTCTGCCTTCGCCGAGGGATGCGCCCAGGGGCGGCGCGGCCACGTACCACACATCCCCGAACACGATGTTGGAGGCCACCCGCTGGTGCGCTAACTCACCGTCGATCTCGAAGGTGACCTTCAGGGTCTTCGGCTCGGCGCTGGCCGCCATGGGCGGGAGCGTGACCTGCCACTCGCGCATCCCAGGGGTGACCGGGATGGCCTTCTCGACCCCGGCGAAGCTGAACGTGATCACTGCCTCGCCGTCGGCCTCATACCCCCAGTCGTGCACGGCCGATCCCCAGATGGTCACTGGCACCCCGGCCTGGAGCACGGCGTTGTCGCGGAACTGCGTGCTCAGGAGCGGCATCTTGCGGTACTCGTACCGCTTGCCGACGGCCGCAGGGTCCGGCTCCACGCCCGCGATCTTCATCGCCTCACCGGGCCAGGTCTTGCTGGTGACCAGCTTGTGGTCGTAGGTGATGAAGGGTGTCGCCGGCACGAGCGCGCGGTTGTAGAGGTTCGGCAGGGAGCCGACGCCGCCAGCGGCATAGGACACCCCGCGAGGCGACGCGATCCCCGGCGAGGTGAGGACGACCCTGGCGCCGTCGATCCTCATGGCCGCAGGATGCCACACGCGGTGCTCGTTGGCCAGGTAGAAGAGCTTCACCTGGGCGTCGCCGTTCTCGATGACCTTCGGGTTGGCGATGCCCTTGGCGTTCGTCCCCGTCTCGCCGACAACCAGCCCGCCCTCGGCATGGTCGAACTCGACGATCAGCGTACTGCCCTCGACCTTGTAGGACTTGAGCATCGGCCCGTCCGCAACGATGTTCCTGCCATACTGGTTCTTCAGGGCGTGCCGGGCCAGCCGCTGGCCTGGGACGGCCTTGTTGTAGTAGTGGACGGCGCCCCGGATGTCAATCTGGCTGGCCATGCCCGTGTTCGGAATGTCGCGTGCAAGCCAGGTTCCCAGCCGCATCTCCGCCGTGCTCCCGATCTCGGGAAGGCTCCCCGCGACGTTGCCAGGACAGTAGAACTGATGGAAGTAGACCGGCAGATCCGGACGGTTCCACACCGCGCGCCAGCCCCGAACCAGACTGTGCAGGTTGTGGTAGTAGGTCAGGCCATCACCGGAATTGGCGTACCCCTGGTTCCAGATGGCGCCGCGAATGGCATAGGGGACCATCGGGTTGATCTTGGCGTTGAACATCCAGGAGGCGTCGCGGTTGCCATTGAGGTTGCCCGGCGTGCGCGTCGAGATGGGAATCGCTTCCTGGCCGTTCTCGAGGCGCTGCGCGTTCCCCTTCAGCGTCTTCTCCAACTCCTCATAAAACCTGTCCCAGGCCGCCTTGTGCTCCGGCGTGGTGGGGTCGCTTTCGAGGAGCCGCTGGTAGACGCTTCGGGTATGCTCGTCCTTCCCGCCCCTGAACCCGACGCGCGGCGTCCACGCCTCGATCCTCGTTGTGCTGAACGCGCAGTTCAGGATGCCGATGGGCAAACCGAGCTCCTCGTGAAGCGCATAGGCAAACGCAAACGCGATGGCGCTGTAGTCACTGAAGCTCGATCCGTCGCTCCATGCTCCTTCGGCATGCTCGACCGGGTGCAGCGAGGAGAAGACGTTCGTCACCTTCCCTTCGCGGATGGGCGGCAGCTTGCCCTTCTCCGCCAGTTCCTTGATGAGCAGGCGGCACGAGGACTTGCCGGCGAGCCATTGCATGTTGGACTGCCCCGACGCCATCCAGACCTCGCCGACCAGGACGTTCTTGAGGACGACCTTCCTGCCTGCACCGTCGGTGATGATCATCTCTCGCGGGGTCGCGCTGGCGTCGAGGGGATCGAGCTTGCACATCCACTTGCCGTCCTTGGCGGCAGTCGCGCTCTTCTTCTGCCCAGCAAACGCGACGGTGACCTTTGTGCCCGGCTTGCTCCAGCCCCAGACGGGGACGGGCATCTGCCGCTGTAGGATCGCGTTATCTGCAAAGGGGGCACCGAGCTCGATAGCGGGCTCCGGTTTCCCGGCGGGCGTTGGCTCGGCGGCGTCCGCCCCGGAAGGCAAGAGCAGCAGCACTGCCGCGATGGCGGAGGCCGCCGCCCTGGTCAATCTGTGGCTCGATTCGAGTTTCATCGCAGCGCGTCTCCCTATGTGTGCGTGGGTCAATTGAGTTCCTTTGCCGCGAGCGTGCCGAGCTGATCGGCGACTGCCCGGAGGCTCTTTGGCCATTCGTTGAACTCCGTGCTGAGGGCACCCTTGATTTGCGGCGCAGTGATTCCCTTCACCAGGGAAGCCGCCGGCTGCGAATACAGGAAGAGGACTTTCCCCTGGCCATAGGTCTCGGCGAGGCTGGCGGCGTAGACCCCCAGCGAGGGGGAGTATTTCGAGACGTCCTCGCTGATGTTCTTCTTGCCCGGGATCCAGGTCAGGCCGCGCACGGCGTACGGGGTGAGCGGGCTGATGCAGAAGTTGTAGGTATGCGTGGCGGTCTCGGTGCGGCTGGCCCATTGGTTGTAGTAGGGCTGGGGGAAGGGCGGCGCCCGGTCCGCCAGCTCCGTCGGGATCTCCTCGCCCGCCTCCAGAAGGGCCGCCACCTTCCGATGATACTGCTTGACGGTCTCGATGTATCCGACGACGGCTCGCTTGCACACCTCGGTGTTCGGGTAGGCCAGGTTGAGGTCGTCGCGTTCCTTCTCGAAGCCGGCGGCCCTCTGCATACCCTCGTAGGAAACCCAGGTCAGCGGCGGATTCTCCGCACCGAGCGTCACGATGCCCACGGGCACCCCGGGCCGCTGGACCCGGGAGGCGAAGGCGTAGGCGACCACAGACGGCGGATCTCCGACGTCGTCGAAGTCCGCAGGCTGCCAGGACGCCACATACTTGCCGCCGCCGATTTCCATCCTCACCTTGCGAGGCGTGCGGAACCGCCGGGCCTTCGTCTTGATCCGGAACTCGCGGACCAGCGTCAGGGCCTTGGGCACCTCCCCTTCGCCTTTCTTCGCACGGATGAGCTCACTCGAGAGCTGACGCGAACCGGTCATGATCCAGACATCGCCAACGAGGACGTCCCGCACCGTGCGTGCCTCGCCGTTGCTGCACCGAATCGCCAGGTCGCCTCCCTGGCTGGCGGCGGGCAGGGGGTCGAGGGTCACACGCCACTGCTCGAACTCGTCGACCTTGGCCTTCTTCTCCTGACCACGGAAGGCGACAGTGATTTCGGTGCCGGGGACCCCGTGTCCCCAGATGGGCACGGGGAGGCCGCGCTGCACGACGGCGCGGTCGCGCAGCAGGGACATGGCCGAGAGGCGTGGCTTGTGGATATACCTCTCCAATCTCGCCTTCGCGGCTGCCACGATCTTGGGGTCGTCCTCGTTGAACATCTGCTTGCCGTCGAAGTAGGCGAACGGGATCGCCGGGAGGCCGGCCCGGTTGTAGAGGTTGGCGCCCATCGGCGTCGCGCAGTAGGCATACTGCACGCCCAACGGCTCCGGGACGGCCTTGCTGGTCACCACCACCTCGTCGCCGTCGATGGCCGCTTCCGCGGCATGCCACACCTTGTCCCTGCCGGCGAGCCGGAAGTGCTTGAGCTTCTGCCCCGGAGTCTCGCCTGCCGGCTCGACGTACGCCCCCGGGTCCTTCCGGTAGTCCGCCTGCATGCCTTTGCTTGCCACCATCAGGCCGCCGCCAGGGCCTCGCTGCTCGAACCGCACGCGAACCTTGTTGCCCTCGACCGCATACGACTTGAAGACAGGGCCGGTGTAGGGGATCTGCTTGCCATACTGATGGGCGAGCGCCCAGCGGGCGAGCCGCTTGCCGGGGTCGAGCTTGTTGAAGTAGTGAATCCCCGTGGGACGGGCGCTGTTCAGGTCGTGTTGCGGCACCATGCCCACGTTCTTCGCTCGCATGAAGAAGAGGGTCTGTGCCTCGCGCAGATCGGCGAAGCCGACGTTGTCGGGGTCCGGTTCGCCGTAGTGCTGCTGCTGGGTGAAGTAGAAGGGCAGGTCGGGCCGCCCCCAGTTCTTGCGCCAGCCGTTGGCCAGCGCCTCCATCTTGGCCGCGTAGATCCGGCCGTCGTTGCCGTTGCTCGTTCCCTGGCACCAGATCGCCCCGCGGATCGCGTAGGGGACGAGCGGCGCGATCTTCTTGTTGTACATCCGCGCCGGCCCCTTCCATTCGTCCGCGATTCCAGGCAGGCTCGGACGCGGCAGGGCGGAGCCGCCGCGCTCGATCAGCTTCTCGCTCTCCTTCTGCCACGTGCGCAGGGCGCCGTAGAAGGCCTCGTGCGCCGCCTTGCATTCCGGCGTTCTCGGGTCGCTCTGGCGGATCTTCAGCGCAATGTCCTGGAGCTTCGGATGCGCGGCGAAGCCTTCGTAGGCCGTCCACGTCTCGATCGGCGTGGCGCCGTGGCTGCTGCGCAGAATGCCGATGGGAACCTTCAACTCCTCGTGGAGCGTCCAGGCGAAGGCGAGCGAGAGGGCGGAGAACCCGCCTGCTTTCCTGGACCGCTTCCAGCCGTCGGCCGAGGCGGCGCGGCTGCACGGGAACAGGGCCGAACCGATGTCGACGGCGTACTCCCGAACGGGATGCTCCTCCTTCGACCTTTGCAGCATCCCGGCCAGGTCTCGACACATGGACTTCCCAGCAACCCACTCCATATTCGACTGGCCGGAGGCGAACCACACCTCACCGACGAGCACGCCCTTGCAGGTCAGCGATTCGCCTCCCGACAAGGTGACGGTGAGCTCGCGCTCGTCTGAGGAAGCCTTGAGAGGGTCGAGCGCGACCCGCCACTTGCCCCTCTTGTCGGCCGTGGCGCTCTTGGCCTGGCCCGCAAAGGCAACGGTGACCTTGCTGCCCGGCTTGCTCCATCCCCAGACGGGGACGGGCATCTGCCGCTGGAGAATCGCGTTATCGGAAAACGGCGAGCCCAGCCCGATGGCAGGCTTCGGCTGCACCGCGGGCATTGGCTCGGCGGCTGCCGCCAACACACAACAGGCCGCCAACACCAGAACCGCTGATGCTCGCGACAGGTTTGCTTTGCGCTTCATCCATTCCGCTCCTGCGATGAATCCCGGCGCGGCTCAGTTCGGAGGCCCAGGGGTTGCGTTTCGGTTCCACAGCTTCCCGATCTCGGCCAGGGTCTTGAGGCTCGATTCCGTCATCTTGCCATCCCGGTCGGGGCCGACGTTGAGCAGGAAGTTGGAGTTCCTGCTGTGGGCTGTGGCCATGTGGCTCATCACGCCCTTGGCACTGCCCGCGCGGAACCCCTCTTTCCAGAACCACTTCTGCTCGAGCTTCCAGCAGGTCTCGCCGGGCGCCGTGTTCGTCTCGGGGAAGTGCCTCATCTCCTTCACCGCAATGTCGACAAACGGCGTCCCCTTCTTCCCCCAGCTCCACCAGTTGGAGCTGGCAAGGATGTCGGGCCGCAAGCTTCGGATGAAAGCTCGTGCCTCATCGGCAGGGATGATCCTGTCGTCCAGAGCGTCGTTCCAGATGTAGAACACGTCGGGATACTTCTCGGCCAGCTCGGCGATCTGCTTCTTCTGGAAGTCGATCTGCTCCTTGAGGGAGTGCTTCGCGGGATCGCACTCCGGCGGCAGGACTTTGAACTTCCCCTGGTTCTTCCCCTTGTCGAAGCCGGGGTGGCGCCAGCAGTAGTAGAGCCCCGCCTTCAATCCACGGCTCTTGAACGACTGGATGAACTGCGCCACGAGGTCCTTCTTGTAGGGGCAGTCGGGGTGCATCACGTCATACGTCGTATACTGGCTGTCCCAGAGGCAGAAGCCCGCGACATGCTTGGCCGTCAGCACGCCGTAGGTCATGCCCGCGGACTTCGCCGCGTCCGCCCAGGCATCCGTATCGATCGTGCCGCCTGGGTTGAAGTCGGCGGGGCTATGGTAGCCCGCGACCCATTCGACCCCCTTGTAGGTGGCCATGTTGTAGTGGATGAACATGCCGAACTTCAGCTTCCGGAAGGCCTCCTGCAGCTCCCTCACGGGCTTCGGCGTCTTGGCGCCTGGCTTCTCTTCAGCCGACGCACGCGAGGCCGCCGCCAGCACCACGGCGCCCATTGCCACCAGCAGGATCTTCGTCATAGGGTGTCCCTTTCGCTCTTCTACCGGCCGGCTTCGGGGGCCTTCTTGCCCAGCGTCTTGAGCCGTTCGAGGATCTCGACCGCCCGCTTCGCCTCCTCGAGCTTCCTGTGTTCGCAGCGCTCGCCGGCCTCCTGCTGCATCGCCCGGCCCTTGCCGCGGTCCACAAGGGCCTCGGCCGGGTCCTCGCTCTCCGGCCAGTCCCACTCGTCCGTGCGGAAACTGTGCAGCGGCAGCCACTGCTTCCCGTTGACCTTCAGGTTGCCCATGGGGCTGTTCGCCCAGGCGTAGCGCACAGCCACAGGCTCCTTCACCAGCGGGCTCCACACGTAGACCTTCCTGGTATCGCAGCACTTGTTGGACGTGTTCCAGATGCCGACATCCTTCTTGAGCGGCTGCCAGGCGTGGGCCATGTAGAACTTGCCCGACTCGTCGGCAATCGAGAAGCCTTCCACGACCATCGACGTGTCGTCGGGGTAGAGGGCTTTGTCGAAGGTCAGCACAATGCACTCGCCGTCCCGCTCCGCCGAGACGAGCGAGGCGCAGTCCCAGTCGATTCTCATGCCGTAGACCTTGTTGAGCGCCCAGCGTGCCGCCCGAACGCCGTGTGGCCTCTTCTTGTGGGGATGCAGCCCAGGGATCTGGATGTCGTACCCCGGCAGGAACGCCGTGTTGGCGGGGTCCTGAAGGTCGCTGAGCCCCAGCCGCTGCGCTTCGCGAATATAGGCCCCCTTCGAGACAGACCACTGCTCGAAGTTGTCTCGTGTCTGGGGGATGCTGCCGGCGCAGAACTCGATGACACCCACCGGCAGTTTGGGGTCGTTGAAATCCTCGCGCCAGCCCTCGACCATGAGCTTCATGAGCACGCGGTAGCGCTTTGGCCTGCAGTCGCCGATCTGGTTGTTGAAGCCCTGATGGAAAAGGACGCCCTTGATATTCAGACCCTTGAATACTCCGAACATGCCGTTGTGGCATGAGGCGGCATCGCTGGGGCTGCGCCCGGGGATGCTCCACGATCGCAGGTCCTTCCGCGTCGGCTTGGGCGGCAGCTTGGCCTCGGGCACGCCCTTCTTGCGCTGCTGGGCGACGGTCTTCTCCCATTTGCCTACGAGCCGCTGCACGGCCGCGTCCCAGTCGAACTCGGCCCGGCGCTTCTCGACCGAGGCGAGGTATCTGGCGGCCAGCGGGTGGTCCTTGAACTTCTGGCGGGGAACCAGGCTCTCGATGGACGCGCCGCCGCGCGCGTTGTCGATGATGCCGATGGGAATCTGGAGCGCCCGCTGAACGCGCGAGCCGAAGGCGTAGCCGATGGCGGAGAACCCGCCCGCCGTGTCCGGCGCACACACGGTCCAGCCGCTGATCTTGTCGGCTGGGATATCCGTCTGAAGCGTCTCCGACTCGTTGGGCGAAATGTCGACCCCCCGCAGCAGGGGCAGATGCGCGGTCGCGGCCTCCAGGTCGCTGCGCAGGGTCTTGCCCAGCCCGAAGGCCATGTTGCTCTGGCCGCTCATCACCCACACGTCGCCGACCACGATGTCGTCCATCTCGACCTTCTCGCCGCCGGCGGCGACGGTGAGCTTCTGCCCAGTGGAGTTGGCGTCCCGTGCAGGGAAGGTCGCCTCCCAGCGTCCCGCCTTGCCGTCGGCCGTCGCCTCGGCTTTCTCCTGGCCGAACTGCACGGACACCTTGCTGCCGGGCGTGGCCCAGCCCCACACCACGATGGGCTTGCCGCGTTGGAGGACCATGTGGCTCGTGAAGATCCCGTGCACCTTGAGCGTGCCGGCGATCGCATCCCCCGCACACCACGCGATGGCAAGAAAGGCCACCAACGAGAAGATCAACTGCTTCTTGCGCATGACGGTCTCCTTAGAATCTCAAGCCCGGATGCCGCCCCTCGAGCTCCGCGAGGACCTCGGGGGCGACAGGGAAGAAGAGCTTACGCGAGCTGTAGGTCTCCCATATCCGCTCGATGTCGTCGGCACCAAGCCGGTAGTACGACTGGAAGATCTGGCCCTTGCCCAGGGAGTCGATTCTCGCGTTCAGGTCGCTCCAGTCGTCATCGTAGTGTCCCTCGCCGGGCATCCACTGAATCATATCGAGCCCCTCGATGGCACAGAGGCTCTCCGTATGGTGCAGAGCATCGGGACCGTCTAGGTGGTAGACGCTGGCGTCGAGTCCCGCGATCTCCCGGGCGAGATGGGGCCGCTCGAATTCGTCGAACATCTCGCCGCTGATCGTGCAGGACAGGTCGCACTGCGGCACGTCGATGATGCCGCTGGAGTGCATCCCGAACCGGTTGAGACTACCCCAGACCGAGACGTCCAGTGCCTGCGCCAGGGCGATGCGGGCCTCCGCCAGGGCCTCGTCCACCTGCCGAAGGGCACGATGCACCTTCTCGGGCGCGACGGCCATGTCCATGAGCAGATTCTGGGCACCATACATCGCCACCAGGCAGTCGAGGCTCCCCTGGAAATGCGTGCCGCACACAATCAGCTTGCCGTCGCAGCACGCGCGGAAGCGCTCGATGCATTCGAGCGTGCGTTGCCACCAGCGGCCCTCGCGCTGGAACGCGATCTCGCCGTCGTCCAGGCTCGTGAGGCACGGCTCGACCCAGTTCGTGCCGCCCCACTCACTACGCTTGATATCTGCGCCGAGCAGAGCTGCGAAATGATCCGGCGCGAAGGTGATCATGAAGGAAGGAATCGCATCGGCCAGGAACTCGTGCGTGGATGCCCAGCCCAATGCCTGGTCGATGAGCGGGTCGAGCTCGCCGAACGCGCAGTCGTAGGCGCGCGGCTTCCCGATCGGTGCGACGCCGCTCTTCGGCCGTACCGCATGGAGCAGGGGGCGTGTGCTCTCCCCGCGCCAGAACGCCGCCCAGCGTTCCCGCGTCGCCTCGAAATCGGGTTTGTACTCGAGCTCCATCACCCGTTCTTCCAACGCTTAATTGTGCTACATCCCGCTGCGCTTCATCACACACCAAGGGGGCCGCCAGCCCGGGGGGTTCCGCGTGCTGAAGCCGCCGGCCTCGATGAACAGAGTGTCGCTGCCGCCGATGGGCTTGACGGCCATCTTCAGGGCCTGGTAGCGGTCGAGATCCATCAGGGTGTCCCCGGACCAGATCCACAGCGCCTCGCCGGTCCTGCCCCCGTCCTTGAAGGTCATCCCCTTGATCCGGGCTCGCCTGGCGTCGGTCTTCTTGTCTGCGGTGAACTCGTCGATCGTCTGGACCACGTCGATGGTCTTCCAGGTGCCGAGCACCTTCGGGTTGGCGATGAACGTGCCGTCCCAGCGGAACTTGTCGTCCTCGCTTTGCAGCTCCCTCTTGTCGGGGTCCTGTTTCTCCTGCCATTCCGAGGAGAGCATGGGGATCACGGTCGCCGACTTGCGCATCGCCTCGTCGTCGATCGGCGGGAGCTTCATTTCCTCGAGCCACAGGCTGAAGATCCCCTGCGGCACCGGCGGCATCGTGACGATGGCCCGGCTGCCATATCTCAGGAAGGTGGTCGCCGCGATCGTCACCTCGCCCTTCCCGAACTCATCGACGAACTCCTTGGTGATGTAGGCGCCGCGGGGCCTGGCGCCCTGGCGTCGGCCGACGCCGTTCTTCGTCTCGATCAGTTGCTTGCCATTGATGTAGATCCGGTAGCCGTCGGCGCTGCCGACGTGCTGGCCGCTGCCAACGCGGATGCGGTAGAGGTGCCCCGGCTTGAGCGGCGGGAACGTGAAGGTGCCGCGCACCAGCAGGGCCTCCTTGTCCCAGAGCGTTCGCATGGGGTCCTTGCAGTGGCAGTTCGGGTTGTGGCACGGCTTGGAGTCGGTGATCAGCTTGCCCTTGTACTGCCCGAAGGGCGCCTGCCCCTCTCTCCAGCCGGCCTCCCCAGGGTCGAACTCCGGCATGAACCAGCTCTCCATGCCCTTCGGGCAGGTCACCTGGCGGTAGCGCCAGGGGGAGGCGTCGTAGGCCTGCTTCTCCGGGGGATCGAAGGTGAGGTAGTCCCACCTCGCGTTCTTGAGGTCGGGGCCGAAGGCGTGCCAGTCGTAGTCGTGGATGCCCAGCTTGCGGTAGAGGCCGGCCAGGCCGTCGAGCGCGCCGACGAGGAAGGAGTCCTGCCGGGCGCCCTGAGCCTCGGGCAGGAGCCTCCTGCGGTTTTTCCCGATGTACTCGTAGATCAGCTTGTCGCGGATGATCGGCTTGATCGCCTTCCTCAGCTCTGGCCCGAACTTCTCGGGGTCGGCGGCCAGGAAGATCTCGGCATAGGGCAACGGCTCATTCGGGAAACGCTGCCTGGCCACGACGTAGAGCAGGTCGTACCCGCCCGGCACATCCGCCAGCGACTGGGCAAGGAACTTGAGCTGCGAGTCGAACGTCGTCGTGATGTCCTGGCCGCCGGGCGCGCGCTTCACGCCGGTGAACCCCGTGTAGGCCTCCTTGAGCTCTGCCGCTGCGAGCTTCTGTACCTCGGGGCTTCCCGCCGCGATGGCGGGGCGAATCCGCCACATCGGCCCCGCGGTCGTGTTGTAGCGCTGGCAGGTCTTGAGCAGCTCCCCGATCGCGGGCAGAACCTTCCGATAGCAACGTTCATCGGCCACCACGGGGGTGAGCGCGGTGAGCGCGGCGTGCTGGAGCCACCATTCTTCGTGCTTCAGGTAGGAGAGGATGAGGTCGACGTGCGGCGCGACCAGGTCCGCCGGCGCGCGCCCGACCAGGTTCAGGGCGGCGTCCTTGACCCACCACGATTCCTCCGCGTCTCTGAGCATTGCGATCAGCAGGCCGAAGACCTCCGGCGTCAGGTACTCTTCCTGCTCGCCGTCCGGGAGCCCGATGGTCATCGCTTCAATGGCCGCTCGGCGGACACGCGGGTCCTTCGATTGGATCAGCTCGAGAACAAGGGCTGGCCTTCTCGTGCCTCCGGGGGCCCTCCAGCCGACGCGGTTGGTGTTAATCCCCATCGCTTTGCGGGCCGCGGTTACACGAACGGAGTGATCCTGATGGTGGGCGTACTTGCGTAGCACCGCGTCGCTGACTTCGCCCGATGCGGTTAGCCGAATCACTACTGCCCGGCTCGAATCCTTCGCCAGGGTCTCCTTCGAGAGGTCCTGGCGCTTGCCGTCTTTATCCATGGCCGCTTCGAGCGAGAGGAACGTGTCATCCGCCTTGGTTCCCCAGGGTCGTTGCGGCAATGGGTATTCGCGCACGAAGTTCGTCTTCGGCGCGCCGGTGATGCGCAGGGTCTTGCGCGGGATGGTGTAGGCGAGGGCGTAGCCGGCGCCCCAACTCGTGTTGTCGTAGCGTGCTCCGCCAAGGATGCCGAACGAGCCGTCCCATCGGCGAGAGAGGTCATAGTGCCACATCCGGTTGTCCATGAACTCGCGGTACTGTGCCGGCTTCCTCTCGTGGAGCAGTCCCATGGCGGCGCTGCGCCAGATCTCGCCGATGCCACCGCCAGTGTGTCCGTGCAGCATGAAGGTGGTGGTGTAGAAACTGGTCATCGCGCAG